>Ga0209976_10000851_pt1 | contig 18707 bp, 16 predicted proteins | sample SumtaG_FD_182806 | JGI IMG/M metagenome (GOLD analysis project Ga0209976, IMG submission 182806) | Deep subsurface microbial communities from Indian Ocean to uncover new lineages of life (NeLLi) - Sumatra_00157 metaG (SPAdes) (version 2) | ecosystem: Environmental > Aquatic > Marine > Oceanic >...
TGGCGGTTGGCCAATGACTGAAGAGGGTGAGTTTAATTATGAGGTGGCTAAAAGAATTGCTAAGGATATTCCTAAAAAATATTGGCTTTATGGTTTAGGGATTGGTAAGCCAAATGAGGTGGTCAGGCTGGTAAATATGGGGTATGACATTTTTGATTGTGTCTTACCAACCAGAGATGCCCGGCATAAACGGATGTATGTGTATACAGCTGAGTCAATGGAGAAGATTGATGTTCAAGCTGAAGGTTTTTGGAAGTATTATTCCCCACACAAGCAGAAATATTATCATGATGAGTCTCCGATTAGCCCAGCGTGTGATTGTTTGCTTTGCAGCAAATATTCAAGAGCCTATTTAAATCATTTATTTAAGATTAATGATATGACGGCCCAGAGATTGGCAACGATTCACAACTTGCGGTTTTATTCAATATTAATGGAGAAGTTGAGACGATGAAGCGGGCAGTGATATTCAGCAATGGTGATTTGGCTGATGTTAGTCAGATAAAAGAGATGATTAAACCAAGTGACTTTATTATTGCTGCCAATGGAGGGTCAAAACATTGTAAAACACTAGGGATAGTGCCGGATTTGGTGCTAGGAGATTTGGATTCTTTAAGCAAGAAGTTAAAGCAGGAGTGGGAAAGAAGAAATGTAGCCATAATCAGCTATCCAGAAGATAAAGATTGGACTGATACTGAGTTGGCTTTAAAATATGCGATTAAGGAAGATTTTAAGGAGATTGTGCTGGCGGGTTTTTTGGGTAAGAGAGTTGATCAGGTGATAAGTAATTTGCTGATGATGGTGGGAGTGGTGGATAAGGTGGATAAATTGATGATTATAGAAGGTCAGCAGAGAATATATGTGGTTAAAGATAGGTTGGAGATTAAAGGCAAAAAAGGCGATTTAGTGTCATTGATTCCTTTACTTAAAGATTGTCAGGGAGTGATGACTAAAGGCTTGAAGTATCAGCTGCAAGGATCAACTTTAAAGTTTGGGAAAAGCCGAGGGGTGAGTAATGTGATGTTAGGTAAGAAAGCTGAGATTGGAGTTAAGAAGGGTAAGTTATTGGTGGTGTATAATAGAGGGTGAGCGCCTGTAGCTCAATGGATTAGAGCACTCCGCTTCGGACGGAGGGGCTGGGGGTTCGACTCCCTCCAGGCGCACTATTTCCGACTAATAGTATAGGTAACCGGGTGTTGGAGAAAGATGGCGGGTGAGTCTTCGACCAGGAAGCGTTGGAAGTCTTGGTAGATTTCTTGTCTTTTATCAGGATCAGAGATTTTACGGCCGTCTTCAAGGAGTTTGTCGATTTTTAAGTCTGAGTAGCGGGAGATGTTGGTGTCTTGGGTAGAGTGCCAAAGAGCATGCTGGTCTGGATCTAAGGGGATTTGTTGAGCGACAAGAATAGCTTGGAAGTCAGGTTCGATGGAGTTAATGATTTTGACTTCGACTTTAACAGGTAGAGTGTCTTGCCAGGATTGAGCGATGGATTCAGCCAGAGACAGTAAGGATTGACTGGTGCCGAGAGTGAGTTTAAGCTGGCCACTAATGCTAGCCTCTTCTTTGGCAGAGTCAAACAGTTCCTGGGCTTGGCTGGGGTTGTAGTCATAGGGTTTAACATTGGAGTTGTAGGTCCAGGATTGAGGGCTGATGGGAGTTAGGGCTCGGGTTTCCGGGGAGGGTGATTTGTTTTTGATGGCATAAGCCAGGGCTTGACGGAGGGGTTTGCTAACCAGCTGGGGGTGGTTAAGATTGAAGATGACAGCCAGATATTGGTTGAGATTAGTGTGTTGCTGGAGGTCAAGTTTTTTCTGCCACTGGTCATTGAGGGGGTTGATGATGAGGTTTTCCAGTTTGTCAACTTTACCTAAGCGAAAGCCTAACCAGGCAGCCTGATGAGAGGGATAGAAGTGGTAAATGAGGTTTTGGGTGGTGCCGGCTAGTTCCAGAGATTTGAGATAAGGGCCTTGGTAGCGGAGTTTTTTAATAGTGTATTTACCAGCTCCGACCTGGTTGTTTTTGAATAAAGGTCGGGAGAGAGTGGTAAGAAAAGGTGAAAAAGATTCTTCGAGTTGAAATTCAATGATATGCTCTTCGGGGTAGTTAAGGGTGACGTTAGGAATTTCCAGCTGAATGTCTTTGGCTTTTAAGGCAGAGCCGTTGCTCCAGAGAACGTCAGGTTTGAGGTAAAAGCGGTAAAGAGTTTCGTCTTCAAGGATTTCCCAGGATTTAGCCATATCAGGGGTGATTTGGCCAGAGTCGTCGACCTTGACTAAACCACGGCTGATGGTTTGAGAGATTTGGCTGGGGAGAGTATTCATGGTGTATTGACCAACAACGCCGATCTTGGTATCAGCCTTGATTCGAGGCAAGAGAGTCATGAGGTTTTTAGCAAAGAAAAAGATGAAGGCAGCGATTAGGCTGGTAAAGAGGATGAGTTTTTGGTGTTTTTGGATAAAGGATTTGATGATCCAAAAAGGCTTACGAAGGGGTCGGGTGATAATCATAGACTAAAGTTGATAATCGAGATGAGGACAAAGATGACGGTCAGGACGATGGTGGTAAAGAAAACGACTTTTTCGACTCCCCTTTTGGAGTGATACATTTGACTTTGACCACCAAAGGTGCTGCCTAGACCAGTGCCTTTAGCTTGAAGAAGGATGATGGCAATTAGGCAGATGGCAATGATAGTTTGGATGATGCTTAGGGCCATATTTTAGTTTAATCTTGGGTTAATAGATTATCAAGGAGATTGAAAACAAAACTGAGGAGAAAGGAAACCAGGATATAGGAGACGGCTAGGTTAATGTTAAGGGAAGGTATAGTAAAGCCAGCTTGGGAGATGGAGGGAGAAACAAAACTAATAACTGAGATGGTGTCAATGATACGGGTGAGAAATAGTAAGACTAGGACGTTAGCTAGCCAGCGGAAAAGACCGAGGGTGATGAGGTTAATGGGTAAAAGAAAGAGTTTAACAATCGGTTTAACTAAGACATTGATAAGGGTGAAGATGACTCCGGCCCAGAGAAGTTGTTGAAGCTGTTGAGGGACGATCAGACCAGGATAAAAGGTGGCCACAGCAAAGAGGCTAAAACTGTTTAAAAGACTGTTTCTAATAAAATTCCTCATAGGAATATTTTAACACATTAGGTTTTAGGAGAGTGGGATTGACGCCTAAGAAATAGTTTGAGGCTGATGAGGAGAATGAGAACAAAGATAAAGAGAATCAGGAAGCGTTTAAGTTGAGGATGAGTTATAAGCAGGCGGTAGGCAGGCAAGAGGGTGAGTTGGTGTTGGGTTTGAGATAAATCAGAAGTGGCGGTGAGGGTGTCGGTTAAAGTTTGATTCCAGGCAGTGGCGGGGAGTTCAAACTCAATAGTGTGGCGGCTATAAGGCGGGAGACTGGCAATATTCCAGGTGTCAGTGGGTAGAGAAAAGTTATCAGATTTAAGTTTAATGGTTTGTTGGTAGACGGCGACATTACCGGTGTTTTCGAGAATAATTTTTCCGGTGATGGGCATGCCGGCTAAGGTTTGATCAGGCAGATGGAGGTGAAGTTGGGTTTGAGGTTGGGTGGAGACAGAGTGGCCAAAAGTAATTTCAACATCTTTGCCCTGAGTAGACTCAAGTTTGTAAGCTCCGGCTGGGATAGGATAGTTGCTGTTTTGACCAAGAATACTGAAGCTGAAGTGGTTAAGATCGGTTTGGTAAAAGAAATCAACTCCGCCAGTGGTGTTACCCCAGGTAGGGTCAATGGGAACCCAGAGATGCTGGTTTGAATCATAGTATTCAGGCCAGGCATGAAGAACATCTTTTTTTAAGCTGAGGGGCCGGAGTTGGGAGTTGGTGGTGTAGGCAAAACCATTAACCGCTCGAGCAGGAATGCCGGCAGCTCGGGCCAGAGCGATAAACAGATCAGTGAATTCCATGCAGATGGCTGAATCTGGATTATCCAGAGCATTGGCAGCGCCAAAACGGGTGGTGGTGTCGGTCAGGCGACCGTAGTCGTAGATAAGATTGTCGACAATGTATTGATAGATAGCTTGAGGGGTTTGGAGTTGTTGGGCCAGTTCTTGGATGCGAGGATTGTCAGTTTCCCAATATTTTTGGCTAGAAAGATAGTCGGAGTTATCAGTCAATTCATAGCGAGGAAAGTCAGCTTGAGGCTGGAGATTGATCTGAGCTGAGCCAGTGGCTAAAATATTTAGGGTTTGTTTGGCTGAGAGAGTATAGGTGGCCAGCCAATTGCCGTCTAGATCGGTGGTGATGTTGTTAGGCAGAGGATCAAGAGTTTGATAAATGACTTTTTGAAAGCTGGTGTCTGGGGGCAAGGCAATTTCTGTCTTAATTTGATAGATATTGGGATTATTAAGGTGATAGTTTAAGGAAAAGTCAAAGTATTGAGTTTGACCAAAGGTGGCGCTGATGCCAGATTGAAAAAGATCTTCTTGCTGAAAACGATAGGTGGTGTAATCGTCAGAAGAGGTTTGGCTAAGAGGTTGAGGGGAGATGGTGGCTGGCTTACCAAAGCTATTAGGAACAGACAAGGTTAATTGATAGCTTTGCAAGCTGTCGGTTTTAGAAAGCTTAGGAATGGAGATTTCCCAGACACTGCCAAGTTGATGGCTAAAGTCTAAGCTGTCGAACTCTAAAGTAAAAATCTGAGATTTGTTTTTACCGAGAACTTTATCTTTAAAGGGAATGACAATGTTGGTGGTTTTGTTGCCTTGGGTGATTTTAGGCTCAAGATCACCAGCTTGATTGAAGGTTTGGATGGCTTGGAGTTGGGTAGAGCCGATGGATAAAGAGAACTCGCTGGCGTAGATGTTAGAAAGGCGGTTGGTAAGAGTGATGTCAAACCGAGTATGAGTGACGCCATTGGGACGAATACTATAGTCAACAGTATAGTTGGTGGTGAATTCGGATTGAGCTAAACTAGGTTTGGCGAAGATGAGAAGGGAGACGAGAAATAGAAGGAGAACATTAAAGAGTTTTTTAACCATGAGGTAATTGTAAAAGGTTTGTTAATAGGAAACAACCGGAAGGAGTTGAAATTATAGTAAAAATTATATAAAATAGTCGGTAATGAGTGAAAGAAATAGAAAAATTGGGAATGGTGATGGTTTAGATGATCCCCAAATTACAGCATTTGAGGGAGTTGGTAATTTGTTTAGGGAGGGTGTTTTTTTTCATAAGCTTGTTCAGGTAGGGTCACTCGAGAGATCCAAGAAGACTACAGTGTATGTTGGTCTAAAAAATCAAGGATCGATTAGTCCTGGAGGAACATTAGGGCCGATAGAGAAGCCTGAAGAGAAGTCTCTGAGATGTGTAGATCATAAAGGTCGGCCAATGGATTTGCATGTAAAGATTACGTCGGTTGATCATAATCACGAAGTAAACGACGGTGAACTTATTGTCATTTTTCCAAAATAGAGAAAGAGATAGAGATAAGTCATAGAATATTTAGCTGAGGAATTTTTTACTGCTTGACATTCGGGAAAGAGTCGGGCTAAGATGAAACTAAGTTAACACTAAGATATTGCGAAGCAGTGGGGGAGAAAGTAGATAGCATGCCCGTAACATTATACCGTCGGCAGAAACAAATAGTTGATTTTATCGCCCAATACATTCAGGCTAATGGGCACTCCCCGACTCTTCAGGAGATTGCTGATGCCATGGGATTGTCGTCTTTAGCCACAGTTCATGAACATATTGCTACTTTAGTGAGAAAAGGAGTGTTGAAAAAATATGATGGGTCGGTTAGGGGTTTGGAGATTGTGGATTCACGCTATGGTTCTTCAGGCGCTGGTTTGGATTTGCCGATCATGGGCTTTATTGCCGCCGGCAAGCCGATTGAACCTTACACTGATCCGAATGCGACTTTTACAGTGTCACCGTCAATGGTGACGGGTAAGAAGCGGTCATTTGTTTTACAGGTTAAAGGCGACTCAATGGTGGAGGAAGGGATTTTAGATGGAGATTATGTCTTGATTGAAGAAGACGAAGAGGTGAAAAATGGGGATATTGTGGTAGCTTTACTGGAGAATGGTTTGGCGACCTTGAAGCGGTTTTTTAAGGAAGCCACGAGAATCAGATTAGAGCCAGCTAATTCATCCATGAGCCCGATTTATGCGACTAATGTTAAGGTTCAAGGCAAAGTAGTGGGAGTGATTAGGAAGTTTGATTTAGCTAATTAAAGGCTAAAGGCAGCTAGACCAGCTAAGATCATAATGGTGACGGTCAGCCAACCGAGAGTTTTTTGAGTTTTACCTAAGGTATATTTTTTCATGATGACTTTTTTGGTGGCCAGTTTGAGAATGACAGCTAGAATAAAAGGAGTGATTAGACCGTTTAAGACCTGGCTGTAAAAAAGCATTTTTATGGGATTGATTTTAAGAAGAGCAACAGTTAAGCCAATGAAGAAACTGAGGGTGAGAATGGTGTAAAAACCCTTGGCCTGATTGATTTTTTTGTTAAGGCCGGTGCGCCAGTTAAAGGTTTCGGCGATGGTATAGGCAGAAGTGGAGGTGAGGACGGGAATGGCTAACATACCAGAGCCAATCAGACCAATGGAGAAAAGCAGGTAAGAGAGCTCACCAGCAAAAGGTCGGAGAGCTAGAGCTGCTTCGGAGATAGTGGTGACTTCAATACTGCGAGAATGAAGAGTTAAGGCGGAGGTGATGATAATGAAAGTAGATATGAGGATGGCAAAGATAAGGCCGAAGGAAACTTCGCCGACTTCTGATTTAACGTTTTTAACTGAAGGATGGTCCTCGATCTCTTCAGTGACTTGCCAGTAGAAAAGAAAAGGAGTAATGGTGGTGCCCATCATGGCTATAGCCATCAACCAAAAGCTGGGAGTGAATTGAAGTTGAGGCAGAAAGATTTGGCGGCCAACATCAAGCCAGTCAGGCTTAGCTAAAAAGGCAGCCACCATGTAAGAAAGAAAGATGATGCCTAGGCCAGTGAGAATCCGGGCTAGTTGTTGGTAGCTTTTATAAACCACAATATACCAGAGAAAGGCAGCAATTAAAGGCAGAAAGAAGATGAGGTTGATTTGAGGAAAGAGCAGGTTTAAGCCTGAGGCCATGCCAACAAAGTCAGCGCTTAAGGTAGCTAGGTTAGCTAAGACGACAAAAAAGCTTAAGATAAGGGCAATGGGCTTGCCATAATAGAGACGGATATTGGTGGCTAAACCTTTTTTAGTAACATCACCAATTCGGGCACAGATGGCTTGGGCGTTAATCAGTAAGGGAGTAGACAGGAGGTGAAATAGGACTAGAGAAAGACCAGTGCGAGCGCCGGTAAGAGTATAGGTGGTGATGCCGGCGGGGTCATTATCAGCATTGCCAATGATAAAGCCATGGACTAGTTTTTTGAGTGGGTGGCGTTTAGTCTTTTTTTTGGTGTTGGGCATGCTTTTTAAGTTTATGATAGACGTACCAAGTGACGACTAGTAAACCAAGGATAACAATGGCAATGTCAAATTTGTGAAAGTATTGGCCGAGAGTATTCCAGTTATCACCTAAGATTTTACCTAAATAGGTTAGAGGAATACACCAAATGAAAGTGCCGAGGGCAGCAAAAAAAGTAAATTTTTTAACCTCCATTTTAGAGATACCGGCCGGGAGAGAGATAAAGGTGCGGATGATTGGTAAAAGACGAGCAGTAAAAGTGACTAGTTGGCCGTGTTTTTTAAACCAGTGTTCAGCTTCATCAAGTTCGTATTCATAGATAAGCAGGTATTTGCCGTATTTTTTAATAAGTTTACGGACGACTTTTTCACCGCCATAAAAGCCTAAGGCATAGGAAGCTAAAGAACCAAGGGTGCCGCCAATGGTGCCGGCTAGAACAACTCCCCAGAAAGTAAACTGGCCAGTGGAGACCAGAAAGCCAGAAAAAGGCATGATGATTTCTGAAGGTAAAGGAATGTTGGCGGACTCAATGGCCATGGCTAGAGCAGTGCCGCTATAGCCAAGAGTATTGATGATGGACATGGCAATGTTGCCAAGAAAGTGAATTAAGGCGTTAATCATAGCAGGGAGGAAAGATCGATATTAGAAATATCTTGTTGAGCTAAGGGAGTGTCAGAAAAATTACTGACTTGTTGGTGATAGGTAGGTTTTTCTTCTTGAAAGAAAATACCAATAGGAAGTTTGTCAGCTTGATAGGCGAGCTCTAAAGCTTTTTTCTTGTCTTTGGGATCATGGCCTGGTTGGTTAATGTCGTAGATGTTTTTTCTATACCAGTCATAGGTTAAGTCTTTGTTATAGGTGACACAAGGCTGAAGAACATCTAAAAGAGCAAAGCCTTTATGATTAAGAGCTTGTTGCAGGAGATTAGTAAGATGAGGGATATTGCCGGCAAAACCACGAGCTACAAAAGTAGCGTGGTTGATGATGGCATTAGCTAAGGGATTAAAGGTTTCTTCAAGGCTGCCTTCTGGGGTGCTGGGGGTTTTGGTGCCTTTTTTACTGGTAGGAGACATTTGGCCGGTGGTAAGAGAGTAAAGATAGTTGTTGTGGGAAAGAACTACGATGTCGTGATTGCCTCGAGCTAGGGTGATGAAGTGATTTAAGCCTTCACCATAACAACCGCCGTCACCAATGACGGTCATGACTGGCAGTTGATGATTGGCTAGTTTAATACCGGCGGCAACTGGTAAGGCTCGGCCATGGAGGCCGTGAAAGCCGTAAGAATAAACAAAGTCAGCCATGTTGCCAGAACAGCCAACATCATAAACAAAAACAAATTGATGAGGTTTAAGCCCAAGTTTATTGAGAGATTGTTTAATGGAACCTAAGATGCCGAAGTTACCGCAGCCAGGGCACCAAGTTGGATTAATAGTAGTAGTTTGTTTCATGAGAGTTGATTGACTATTTCATAAGGAAAAAAGGGCCGGCCATCATATTTTAACAATTTATCTTTAATTTCTAGGCCGGTTTGCTGGCGAATAAGTTGATTAAGTTGGCCAGTAGAGTTGCATTCTAAAGTGATGAGTTTGCTTGAACCTTGGACAAGGGCTTGAAAAGCTTGGGCGGGAAAAGGCCAAACTGAGGGGAAATGAATAAAATTGGTGGATTTAAGTTGAGACAGAGCTTGAAGGATAACGCCTTTGTTTGAGCCCCAAGAGATTAAGGTTTGAGAAGCGGTTTTAGGGCCGTAAAGAATAGGTTTGATAAAGTCAGGGTCTTTTAAGATTTGAGGAATTTTTTTAGCTCGTTTGTTGACTTGCTGGATGCGTTCGGCTGAGTCTTCGGTAGCATAGCCAAGCTGGTTGTGTTCGTAGGAGTTGCAAAGATGAACGCCGCCTAGTTGGCCAGGAATGGAGCGGGGGGAGATACCGGTATCAGTGTCTTGATAACGAGGAAAAGGATTGTCATTTTTTAAGGCTTTGGTGTCAGCAAAGCTATAGCGTTGGTTTTGGTGTTTAGAGGCGGGTTTATCAATGGTGAAATATGATTCACCGAGATATTTATCGGTGAGGATAATGACAGGCAGTTGATATTTTTCAGCCAGGTTTTGAGCTAATTTACTGAGCTGGAAACATTCTTGGGGATCGCCAGGGGTGAGAACGATCCGAGGAAATTCGTCCTGGGAGGCGTGGATGGCATAAAGCAAGTCGCCTTGACTGGACCAGGTAGGCATACCAGAAGCAGGACCGGGCCGCATGGCATTAACAATTACCAGAGGGGTTTCGGTAATTCCAGCCAAACCAAGAGCTTCGGTCATTAAGGAAAAGCCGCCACCGGATGTAGCTACCATGGATCTAACCCCAGCAAAACCGGCGCCAATAGCCATATTAGCGGTGCCGATTTCATCTTCGGCATGGCGAACGGTAATGTTGGCTTGTTTAGCTTTGGCAGCCAGGGTGTGGAGAATAGAAGTGGCGGGAGTCATAGGGTAAGCGACATAGAGTTTCATGCCGCCAGCAATAGCGCCATAGCTAAGAGCTTGATTACCGGTCAGGAAAATTTTATCTTTAATTTCCCTATTAGTTTTAATAGGAGGTTTAGCTTTAAAGTTCTTTTGGGCAAAATCATAACCAGCTTGCGTGACTTTATGGTTGGCTTGAATAATTTCATCGCCTTTTTTAGCAAAAACCTCGGCTAGAGTTTGGTTGAGCTTATCAAGAGAAAGGCCGAGCAAGAAACAAGAAGCACCTAAAGTAACCATGTTTTTCATTTTAGAAGAACCGCCAGCTTGTTTAACTAAATTTGATAAAGGTAGATTGTCGGCTAAGATAACGGTTTGCTGGGTGATTTCAGCTTTATGGATGTCTTTAGCTTGGCCGTGAATATCAATTAAGACATCGAGCTGAAAGCGAGGAGCAACAACGTCTGCAGAAGAGGCATGGATCTGAAAGGTGTTATGGCCACCGCGAATGAGAGAAGGATATTCAGTATAGCCGTGAACAGACAGGCCATGTTTAAAACAAGTTTTAGCAAAGATGAGGCCAGCTTTTTTAATACCTTCGCCAGCAGCACCAGTTATTTTCCAGTTAAAAGATGTGTTCATGATACAATCAAAATTATATGGGTAGTCTTTATATAGTGTCAACGCCGATAGGTAATCGGGGAGACATTAGTTTACGAGCTTTGGAGATTTTAAGCAAGGTGGAGCTGATTTTATGTGAAGATACCAGGAAAACAGGGATATTATTAAAAGGCTATGAGGAGAGTCAGGGAAAAACTTTTAAGGCAAGATTGATTAGTTTTTATGAAGAAAACGAAGAAAAAAGAATTCCTCAGGTGATAGATTGGTTAAAGCAAGGTAAAGAGATGGCTCTGGTGTCAAATTCCGGTACTCCCCTAGTGAGTGATCCAGGCTTTAAGTTAGTCAGAGAATGTGTCAGGGAAAAAATCCCGGTTTCCCCGATTCCAGGCCCATCAGCGCTTTTAGCTGGATTAGTGATTTCAGGTTTACCAACAGACAAGTTTATGTTTTTAGGCTTTTTACCTAAGAAACAAGGGAAAAAAGAGAAGTTGTTGGAAAAGGTAAAAGAAGTACAAGAGATTTTACCGCAGACAATAATTTTTTATGAGTCCCCTTTTAGAATCGTTAAAACACTAAAGATGTTAGAACAAATATTGCCTGAAGCAAAGGTAGTGATTGGCAGAGAGTTGACTAAGAAGTTTGAGGAAGTTGAAAGAGGAACAGCGAGGGAGTTAATAGAGAAATTCGGTGATAAGAAGATTAAGGGTGAGTTAGTAGTGATGTTTAGTTAATTGAGGTTCGAATCCCATCAGTCACACAGAGATATTTTCGGGTTTTCTTTTAATTTCTGAGTATTAAGTGTATAATTCGAGACGATTATGCAAACTCCTGAATCATATATAAAGATGCCAGATATAAAGATGCCAGACTTTAAAGACTTGCATACTAAATTTATTCCGATATTAGTTATTATACTTTTGTTGTTTTTATCGTTTCGTGTAGTTAAAGCTGGAGAAATTGGGGTGGTTACAAGACTTGGAAGGGTTACAGGAAGGGTTTTAATGCCAGGTGCAAATATTATAATTCCTGTTTTTGAAGCAACTTCTGGTTACAACACAAAAAAAATAATCTATGAGACTGCGGAGAGAGATAAGCAACAAGCTTCTGATGCTGATTACAAAGACTACCCAGTGGATACAAACACCGAGGATGGTCAGCAGGTTGACATATTTTATACTGTTAGGTTTAGTATTGATCCGACTAAGGCTGCTTGGATAGCTCAAAATATAGGGTCAGAAATAGCTTTGGTTGAGAAAGTAGTAAAAACTGAGAGTAGAATTTGGGCGAGAAATATTCCAAGAAGGTTTACTGCAGACACTTTGTATACAGGAGATGGATCAGTTCAGGTGCAAAATGAGATATTTAACGCTTTGAAAAATACTTTTGAAGAAAATGGATTAATCTTGGATTCTGTTGGAATAAGAGAAATTAAATTTACTGAGCAATATATTGGGGCGATTGAAACTAAGCAAATCGAAGCGGTAAAAGTTGAAACTGAAAAAAATAAAGCAGAGCAAGCGATATATCAAAAGGAAGCTAGAATAACACAAGCAGAGGGTCAAGCCAAAGAGCAAAGTTTACAAAGAGAAACCTTAAATGCGCAAGTTTTGGAAAAGATTAAGTTGGATAATCAAAAGACGTTTATAGATAAGTGGAATGGAGTGATGCCTAAAATTGTTGGATCCGAAGGAACACTTTTTGATGTAAGCACTCTTTTAGAATAAAACAGATAGAGAATTTTTAAAAGAGAATAGTCTTCTAAGTTAGAAACAATGTGTTTTTAAGTAAAACAATAACTAAATTCATTCTTCCCTAACCTAAAAAGTTGCTTTAAGTTATCTATTTCTTCTTCATTAATAGAGGTAAAACAGGTTCGAATAACGTCCTCTAGGAGACCCATTTAGATTCGAACGTCGTTCACTAGCTCACCCAGATGTATAAGAATTGATTAAAACTCAGCTAGGGTAGAAGTATCCCCTATTGGCAGCCCTAGTTCTTGGGCTTTAAGCATACGGCGCATGATTTTACCGGATCTGGTTTTGGGGAGGTTGTCTTTAAACTCGATTTCCCTGGGGTAGGCGTGGCCAGCTAAATGTTTTTTGACGTAGACAACAATGTTTTTTTTAAGGGCCTCTGAAGGTTTAACGCCTGATTTAAGGGTAATAAAGGCTTTGATGATTTCGCCTCTCATCTCATCAGGTTTGCCGATAACACCGGCTTCAATAATATCGGGGTGAGAGACTAGAGCTGATTCAACTTCAAAGGGGCCAACTCGTTCACCTGAGGTTTTGATAACATCATCAGCTCGGCCTAAGAACCAGAAGTAGCCGTCTTTGTCTTTAAAGGCTTTGTCGCCAGAGATATACCAGCCTTTGATAAAGTAGGATTTATATTTCTTGGGTCGGCGCCAAATCTTTTTCATCATTGAGGGCCAACCAGCTTTAATAGCCAGGTTGCCTTCTTTACCGGTGGGGACAGGTTTAGCTTTATCATCAATAATAGCGGCTTTGATGCCAGGAACTGGTTTGCCCATGGAGCCGGGCTTAATGGGCAGGCAAGGTAGATTAGCGATCATGATGCCGCCGGTTTCGGTTTGCCACCAGTTGTCGTGAAAGGGTAGTTTAAAGGCTTTGAGGCCCCAGTAGATAACTTCTGGGTTAAGGGGTTCGCCGACACTGGCCAGATGCCTAAGGCTGGAGAGATTATATTTTTTAACCAGATTTAATCCAGCCGCAGCCAGCATACGGAGGGCAGTCGGAGCAGTGTACCAGACATTGACTTTGTATTGCTCAATTAGCTGATACCATTTTTCTGGAGAAAAGCGGCCAGCATAGATTAAAGCAGAGGCGCCAATTGACCAGGAGCCTAAGATTTCATAAGCAATACCAGTCACCCAGCCAGGATCAGCAGTACACCAGTAAACATCAGAGTCTTTGATATCCAACACCCATTTGGCAGTTAAGTGTTCGTGGAGAATGGCATAGTGTTGATGGATAACGCCTTTGGGTTTGCCGGTAGTGCCGGAAGTATAGAGCATGAAGGCTGAGTTATCAGGTCGAGTATGAGTGATTTTAAGGTCTTGACTAGCAGCTGTGAGAAGTTGGGGCAAGCTAAGACAGCCTTGTTTAGGTTTATCAAAATCGGTGATTAGAATGTGTTTAAGATGGGGAAGTTTATTTAAGATTTTTTTGACTCGGGGGAGGAGGTTTGAATCGGTGACTAGGACTTCGGCATCAGAGTCATTTAAACGATCTTCTAAAGCTTGTTCCCCAAAGGCGGAGAACATGGTGCCGGCAATAGCGCCGATTTTAAGAGTGCCAAGAAAGCCAAAATAGAGCTCGGGGATTCTGGGTAAAAAGAAGAAGACTCGGTCTCCCCGGTTAACTTTGAGTTTTTTTAAAACATTGGCAAATTGATTGGAAAGAAAGGAGAGTTCTTGGAAGGTGAATTTTTTTTGCTGATCATCAGGGCCGTGCCAGTAAAGAGCGACTTTGTTTTTTTTGGGGCCTTGGGCATGACGGTCAATGGCATTGTGAGCAGCATTAAGATGGTTGTCAGCAAACCAGTCAAGCTCATCTTTGTAGTTTGAGTAGGAGAAACCTTGATAGGTGTGAGAATAATCTTTAAGGTTTGGAGGAGTTTTGAGGTATTTGGAGGTTTTGAGGATAAGTTTGGGCTGGGCCATAGGATGATTATAGCAAACTTTTTCCGGTCATTTGACTAGGCTTAGGAATGTTGAGGAGTTTAAGGATAGTGGGAGCGACATCAGCCAGAACGCCAGGAGTGAGTTTTTTCTGAGTGCCTTGAAATTGCTGGTTAACAATGATAAAGGGGACAGGATTGGCTGAGTGTTCGGTATCAATCTCGCCAGTTTGCAGGTTAATCAGTTCTTCAGCATTGCCATGGTCAGCGGTAACAATAGCAGTGGCATTAACTGCTAAAATAACAGGAATAATTTGGGATAGGGCTTGATCAGCGGCTTGACAGGCTTGTTTAGCGGCTTCAAGATTGCCGGTATGAGCGACCATATCAGGAGCAGCGATGTTGACGAGAATAAAGTGGTATTGGCGGAGTTTGAGGGCGTTAATTAGTTTTTGAGTAATTTCAGGAGTGGACATGGCTGGCTGTAGATCATAGGTAGCCACTTTAGGTGAGGGAATGATTTGCCAGTCTTCGGCAGGAAAGGCTTGTTCTCTGAGGCCGTTAAAATAGTAGGTAACAAATCTCTCTTTTTCAGTTTCGGCCATATGGAGTTGGCGGAGATTGTGTTGGGAGATGATTCGAGCTAAGGGATAATTGATTTTTAAAGGTTCGATAGCAATATTAACTGGCAGGCCTTTTTGGTATTCGGTCATGGTGACAAAGCAGAGGTTGTTGAGGATGAGGCGGCGTTTAAAAGGTGGAGTGGTGGTGATTTTGTAAGGTAGGTGAGTGTGATGGTATTTATCCATGTGAGGGTCAAAGGCGAGATCATTAGCTTTAGTTTCAAAATCTTTGAGAATAAAGGCTTTGGTGAGTTGGCGAGGCCGATCAACTCTGAAGTTATAGAAAATAACAGCATCGTTGTTTCTGATAAGACTTAAAGGAGTACCGCTGGGGTCAACCAGGTTGGTAGGTTCAATGAATTCATCGGTTTTTTGATTTTGATAGGATTTTTGGATGGCTTCTTCCGGAGTGGTGGCGGTTTGACCAATGCCCTCGGTTAAACAGCGATAGGCTTTTTCAGTTCTAGCCCAGCGAAAGTCTCGATCCATGGCATAGTAGCGACCGATGATGGAGGCAATGACGCCCAGACCGGCGGTTTGGAGATGTTTTTTAATTTGAGAGATGTAGATTTGAGAGGTGGTAGGGGGTGAGTCCCGACCGTCGGTGATGAGATGAAGACTGAGTTTAGAGATTTTTTGCAGGCTGGCGAATTTAATTAAAGCATAAAGATGTTCGTTGTTGGCATGAACGCCGCCGGAGCCGATTAAACCCAATAGATGGAGGGTGGAGTTATTTTGTTTAACATGAGCAACAGCTTTGAGAAGAGCTTGGTTTTGGAAAAAAGAGCCATCAGCAATGGCAGTATTGATATGAGGCAGGTCTTGGAAAACAATCTGGCCAGCGCCGAGATTGATATGGCCGACTTCGGTGTTACCATCTTCGCCGTGAGGTAGGCCGACGGCTTCACCAGAGGCAGTTAGTTGAGTATGAGGATAAGCAGCGTAGATCTGATCAAAAAAAGGGGTTTTGGCTTGGTTGATGGCATTGCCAGGACTGGATGGAGCGATACCCCAGCCGTCAAGGATGAGTAAAACGACAGGATTGATAGAGTTAATCATATGATTATTTATACTATCGATTCAGTTGAGACTCAATGGCCAAGAGACGATTGTATTTAACCACTCTTTCGCCTCGGGCAGGGGCGCCGAATTTAGTGTAGTCAGCCCCAGTGCCGACAGCAAAATCAGCAATAAAGGAGTCGTTGGTTTCGCCAGAGCGATGGGAGACAATGATTTTCCAACCAGCCTGGCGACAGATTTTAATGACTTCAATGGTTTCAGAGATAGTGCCGATCTGATTAGGCTTGATTAGAATGGCGTTACAGGCTTTTTTGTCAATGGCTTTTTGAACTCTGAGTTTATTGGTAATGAGAAGATCGTCGCCAACAATGAGAGTGTCAGAGCTGAGATCTGAGGTAAGTTTAGCCCAGCCATTCCAGTCATCTGCCTCTAAAGCGTCTTCTAAAGAAAAGAGGCGATATTCGCGATTGAGCTGAAGGTAATAGGCAATTAATTCATCGCGGTTATAGGGTTGAGCCCGGTCTTTGATTTGGTAGCGGCCGTTTTTGTAAAACCAGGAAGCAGCTACATCAAGGCCCAGAAAAACATCTTGAGCAAACTTATGTTCGGTTTGATTAACAGCCTCAAGAATGACTTCTAAGGCGTCCATGTTAGTAAAAAGATTAGGAGCAAAGCCACCTTCGTCGCCAACTGAGTGAATGGCCCGGCGAATTTTTAAGGTGTTTTCAAGACTGTGATATATTTCAGCACCGATTTCTAGAGCTTGGTGATAAGGAAAGCGTAGAGAAGGGACAATATGGAATTCTTGAAAGTCTAGGTTGCCGGCGCCATGAGCACCACCATTGATAATATTAAAGGTGGGGCTGGGGAGTTTTTTAAGGTCTTTAACTAGTTGATATTTTTTAACGATGTATTGATAAATAGGTAGTTGGTAACTGCTGGCGGCGGCTTTGAGATTAGCTTCTGAGACAGAGAGGATGGCATTACCACCAAGTTTAGCTTTGTTAGAAGTACCATCAAGATTGATAAGGGTTTGATCAAGCTGAGTTTGTTGGGAAGCATCAAGGCCAATGATTTTGGGGGCAATAATTTGGTTAACGTTGTCAACGGCTTTTAAAACACCCTGGCCATGGAAGCGCTGAGGATCGTTGTCTCTTAGTTCAACTGCCTCATGTTTGCTGGCGGAGGAGCCGGAAGGAACAGCGGCAATAGCCCAATGGCCAGTATCAAGCCAAAGGGTGGTTTCAACGGTGGGGGTACCGCGAGAGTCAAGAATTTCCCGAGCTTGGAGTTTAGCGATTTTAGCCATGTTGGTTAACTAAGCGTTGCTCGGCTTGATGGACAATTTGACGAGTTTGATCAATGACATCAGGGGCGATAGAAACGCTGGTAATCCCCCACTCGACCAGCTTTTGAGTCAGATCAGGGTAGACAGAAGGAGCTTGGCCACAGATAGAGGAAGTGATGCCATACTGTTTAGAAGTTTTGATGATTTTTTCTAGAGCCCAATAGACGGCCGGACTTCTTTCATCATAAATTGGAGCAACTTCACTGTTGTCTCGGTCAACGCCGAGTAGGAGCATGGTGAGGTCATTGGTGCCAATAGAGACGCCGTCAATGCCGACTTTGATAAAGTCTTTAAGAAGAATGACGTTGGAAGGAATTTCAACCATCAGCCAGAGTTTAAAAGAAGGGCTTCTGATTAAGCCATGGCTGGTGATGATTTTTTTGACTTTAATGAGTTCCTGGGGAGTGCGAACAAAAGGCAGCATTAACCAGAGATTGGTTAAGCCAAGTTTGCGGCGAACATACTTGATGGCTTTAAGTTCAAGATCAAAGACACGTTGGTCGTTAATATAACGATAAGCACCGCGATAGCCAATCATAGGATTGGCTTCCTGAGGTTCATAGGCTTGGCCGCCTTTGAGATTGGCATATTCATTGGTTTTAAAGTCAGTGGTGCGATAAACTACTGGCCGAGGATAAAAGGCTTTGGTGAATTTAGTGATACCGTCAATTAGGCTTTGAGTGAATTTGTCAGATTTTTTATCGTGAATCATTTTTTTAGGATGAGTGCCGATTTGGGCAATCATGAATTCAGCTCTGAGTAAACCAAGGCCGTCAATGTTTTTTTGAGCGACTGAGTCAGCTAAGTCTGGTTCGGCCAGGTTAACATAAATTTTGGTGGCGGTGGGAGAAAAATCCGGAGTCAGTTGTTTTTTGGTCAGTTTTTTAGGCTTAATAGGTTTTTTAGAGATTGGAGTTGGTTGACTGGCAGAAGGTTTAGGGCCGCCTTTGAATATCTGGCCGGTTTTACCATTTATGGTGATGACCTGACCGGTTTTAAGAGTTTGAGTGGCAGTATCGGCGCCGACAATACAAGGAATGCCGAGTTCTCTAGAGACAATAGCGGCATGAGAAGTTTGGCCGCCTTTGTTGGTGACAATAGCGGCAGCTTTTTTCATGGCCGGAACAAAATCAGGAGTGGTCATGTCGGTAACTAAAATTTCACCAGATTTAAGCTTGCCAATTTCTTTAGCAGATTTAAGCAGTTTGACATAGCCAGAGGCTAGGCCGGGACTGGCGGGATCACCTTTAAGGAGAAGTTTAAGGCCTTGAGTTTTAATGGTAGTTTTTTCTACTGGTTGAGTGAGAGTGGTGACGGGCCGGGTTTGGAGGATATAGAGTTGGTTTTTTTCCAAGGCCCACTCGATGTCCTGAGGGAAAAAGTAATGTTGTTGGAGCTGATGGCCAATCTTAGCTAGAGCGATAATGTGTTTTTCTGTAAGTTTGGCTTTAGTTTGTTTGGCTTTAGGAACGCGAATTTCTTTATTTTTAGTTTTAACTAAGCGAAGTTGAAGTTTTTGGAGATTAACTTGTTTTTGGAGCAGTTTCCAGGTATTTTTTTGGATAAGATAGTGATCT
>Ga0209976_10000854_pt1 | contig 18683 bp, 12 predicted proteins | sample SumtaG_FD_182806 | JGI IMG/M metagenome (GOLD analysis project Ga0209976, IMG submission 182806) | Deep subsurface microbial communities from Indian Ocean to uncover new lineages of life (NeLLi) - Sumatra_00157 metaG (SPAdes) (version 2) | ecosystem: Environmental > Aquatic > Marine > Oceanic >...
GCTGCATCGAGGTTGCACCTGGCTCAGGCATGGGCGCGGCCGTCGAGTACTTCCGTGAAACAACCACGGCCTCGGCCAATAGCCGGTCTGAGGCCCGGCTGAAGCTCGCAAGCTAACGTGATTTTGACGGTGCCTTTTGGCGCCGTCTTTTCGCATGTATCGAAGATTGTCGGGCTCTAGCTTACGCGCAAGGCCAAGGCCCAAGTTTGCTAAGAAAATGAAACAACCAAGTAAAACCGCGCAGAGGAAACGCTACCAATGAGCTATACTCTTCATTCCCTTCGCAAGGCTCGCTTGCAGCGCAGCGAGCTTGCCGTGCCCGGCTCGAACGCAACAATGATCGAGAAGGCGGCCTCGAGCGCGGCCGACTATGTCTTTCTCGATTGCGAGGATGCGGTTGCGCCGCCCGACAAGGAGCAGGCCAGGAAGAACATCATCCAGGCTCTGAACGACATCGACTGGAAGGGCAAAGGCAAGACGGTCTCAGTGCGTATCAACGGCCTCGACACCCACTATATGTATCGGGATGTCGTGGACATCATGGAGCAGGCCGGCTCCAAACTCGATACGATCTTGATCCCCAAAGTAGGCGTAGCGGCTGACGTCTACGTAGTTGAATGCTTGATGAGCCAGATCGAGGAAGCCAAAGGCCTCAAGAACAAGGTTGCCACCGAAGCGCTGATCGAAACGCCATTGGGCATGGCGAACGTCGAAGCGATCGCCGCTGCCCCTAGCCGCCTTGAGGCGATGCACTTCGGCGTTGCCGATTATGCCGCGTTCAACAAGGCGCGCACGGTTGTTATCGGCGGCCTCAATCCCGACTATCCCGGCGATCAGTGGCACTTCGCGTTGTCGCGTATGACGGTTGCCTGCCGCGCCTATGGGCTACGGCCGATCGATGGGCCGTTCGGAGATTTCGCCGATCCCGACGGCTACACGGCGGGCGCCAAGCGCGCCGCCGCGCTCGGCATCGAGGGCAAGTGGGCCATCCATCCCTCGCAGATCGAGCTTGCCAACGCCGTGTTTTCGCCGACGGCAAAAGAAGTCGAGCGCGCAGAACGCATCCTCGAAGCGCTCAAAGAAGCACAAGCTCAAGGCAAGGGCGCCGCTTCGCTTGACGGTAAGATGATCGACGCGGCATCGGAAAAGATGGCGAAGAACCTCCTCGCCACCGCCGCCGCCATCAAGTCGGCCGAAGCCGCCCGCCAAAGCTGAGCAAGAAACGCATAATTCCAGGGAGTTCGACATGGACATTCACGAGTATCAGGCGAAGGAACTACTCGCCAAATTCGGAGTTCCGCTCGCACGCGGCGCTCTGGCCTATAGCCCTGAGCAGGCGGCGTACCGCGCCGCCGAAATCGGCGGCACCAAGTGGGTCGTCAAAGCGCAAATCCATTCGGGAGCGCGCGGCAAGGCCGGCGGCATCAAGGTGTGCTCGGACGACACCGAGATCCAGCGCGCCGCCGAGGAGCTACTTGGCAAAATGCTTGTCACCCACCAGACCGGTCCCGCCGGCAAGCTCGTGTCGCGCCTCTATATCGAGGAAGCGACTGAAATCGCGAAAGAGATCTACCTCGCGTTCGTGATGGACCGCGCCACCGAGCGAATCATGGTCGTCGCCTCGGCGGCGGGCGGCATGGAGATCGAAGAGATTTCCACCAAGCAGCCCGAGACCATCATCCGCGTCTCCGTCGATCCGGCGGTGGGCATGCAGCGGTTCCAGGCACGAGAAGTGGCATATGGCTTGGGCGTCGATCCTGAGATCATCACCAAACTGGTGCCGACCATCATGGGGTGCTATCGCGCGTTTCGCGATCTCGACGCGACGATGGTCGAAATCAACCCGCTCGTCGTTACCAAGGACAAGAACCTGTTCGCGCTCGACGCGAAGATGTCCTTCGATGACAACGCGCTCTTCCGCCGCCCGCACATCGCGGAGCTGCGCGACAAGAGCCAGGAGGATCCGCGAGAAACCTATGCTTCCGACCGTGGCCTAGCCTATGTCGGTCTCGATGGTAATATCGGTTGCGTTGTCAACGGCGCCGGTCTCGCCATGGCGACGCTCGACATGATTAAGCTCGCTGGTGGCGAGCCTGCAAACTTCCTCGACATCGGCGGCGGCGCCTCGCCAGAGCGCGTGGCCAAATCGTTCAAGGCCGTCTTGAAGGACAAGAACGTCAAGACGCTGCTCTTGAACGTGTTTGCCGGCATCAATCGCTGCGATTGGGTGGCCAAGGGCGTTGTCGACGCAGTGAAAGAGCTCGACATCAAGATGCCCATCATCGTCCGGCTCGCCGGAACCAACGTGGAAGAAGGCCGCCGCATACTCAATGAGAGCGGCCTCTCCGTCATCACCGCGGAAACGCTCGCAGAAGCGGCCGAAAAGGCCGTCGCCGCCACCAAGGCCGCCTAAAAGGGAGACCGCTCATGGCTATCTTAATTAACGAAAACACCCCCGTTCTGATCCAGGGGTTCACCGGGCGCATTGGTACCTTCCACACCCAGGAAATGATCGACTATGGCACCAACGTCGTCGGAGGTGTCACGCCGGGCAAGGGCGGGACCACGCACCTTGGCCGCCCGGTCTTCAATACCGTCAAAGGTGCGGTGCAGGAGACGGGAGCTGAGGCGAGCATCGTCTTCGTGCCGCCGCCATTCGCAGCCGATGCCATCATGGAAGCCGCCGACGCCGGCATCAGATACTGCGTGTGCATCACCGACGGCATCCCCGCGCAGGATATGATCCGGGTGAAGCGCTATATGCGGCGCTATAAGAGAGAAAACCGCATGGTGCTAACAGGACCGAACTGTGCCGGCACCATCAGCCCGGGCAAAGCCATGCTCGGCATCATGCCGGGGCACATTTACATCCCCGGCCGCGTCGGCGTCGTTGGCCGTTCGGGTACGCTCGGGTATGAGGCCGCCGCGCAGATGACGGCTCTCGATATCGGTGTTTCGACCAGCGTCGGCATAGGCGGCGATCCGATCAACGGCAGCTCGTTCCGTGACATTTTCGAGATCTTCGAAAACGACCCAGAGACGGATGCCGTGCTGATGATTGGCGAGATTGGCGGCCCGCAAGAGGCCGCAGCCGGTGAGTACGCCCGCGACCATATGAAGAAGCCCGTGATCGCCTATATCGCCGGTCTCTCGGCGCCTAAGGGGCGGCGCATGGGGCACGCTGGCGCGATTATCTCGGCGTTCGGCGAGTCGGCTCCGGAGAAGGTTGAAATTCTGAAGAACTGCGGCGTTTTCATTGCACCGACGCCATCTGAGATGGGTGCTACGGTGTCCAACGTCGTCTCATAGTTGAAGAAAGTTGCATAATTGGCAAGGCCCGCGGCCTTAAAGCCGCGGGTCCCAATGCTCCCGGTTGCACGCGGCGCCTTCCAGGAGAAACCCGGTTTCCAACATTCAGCTCGGTGTTGAGCGGGTGGGTTTGGATGACCGGGTGACTAGAGCAGCGAGGAGGCACGAATGCAGGCTGATGCGAAGCACGCCGTACCGGGCGAGCTCGACGAAATCCAGCTCCGTGACGAACTTCGCTCGTTTCGTACGCATATCCCTGACACGCCAGGCCTCAACCCCATCGTCAGCGTCGCCTTTGATCTGTCCCGCCGCCTCGAAGCCGGAGAGATCACTTTTGAGGCCTTGCGGGCGCTCGCCACTCGGCTGATGGACCGCGCCTTCGTGCATCGCGCGCGAGATCTTCGCGAGCGTGTTGGCTATATCGACCCTGCGCAGACTCACAAAGAATTCGCCGATTTTGTCGAAGGCCTTGCCAAGAGCATGGACTTCGAGGCGTTCGCTGCACGCTGGTCCCGCGCGCGCAACGGCATTGTTTTCACCGCACACCCCACGTTCGGCTTATCGGAAGCACTTTCGCACCGGATCGTGGAGATGGCCGTCGCTGACAAAGTCGATCCAAATGCTGTTATCGGCCTGCCCCATCGCCCCGACCCCAATATAGACCTCGCCTACGAGCACTCGCGCGCGCAGAAATCGATCTCAAATTTTCGCGACGCCTACACCGAACTCTTGCAAAACTTCTTTAGTGTTGCCGCCTCCCGCTACGGTGACAAGGCATTCAAGCTGCGACCGCAGCTCGCGACTGTCGCATCATGGGTCGGATACGACCTCGATGGCCGCAACGATATCAAGTGGACCTTCTCGCTTCTCGTCCGCCTCAAGGAGAAGCAGGCAGCGCTCAATGACATCCGTGAGCGTTTTCTCGCTCTCAAGGACCTCCGTGGCGACGACGCAGAGATACAGCGTCTCACACGGCAGCTCACCGGCAAGCTTGACCTTGCGATTGCAGCCGTCGACGAGCACATCGATGCGCTTGAGCGCATTGGATCCGACGGATTCACGCTGGCAGAAGCTGCCAACGTCATCACGCGCGCCGAAGGCTATAACCTCGTCACGACCAAGCCTCTGATCGAGCTTCTCGACGCCATGATCGAAGCAGCGGCGGACCGCGAAGCTAAAATTGCGCTTGCCGCCCTCTCAGGTCTGTTGCAGGCGACGGGGCTTGGTACGTCGCACATCCACCTGCGGGTCAATGCGGTTCAAATCAACAACGCCTTTCGCGCGTTCGTGCATGAGCCGTGGACGCGCGATCTGACGGAGCGCCAGGCGCTTGCACGCATCGTCGAGATGATCCGGACTGCTAAGCCTGAAACGGTGAATTTCGAGACGCTCGATCTTGAGTCTGCAACCGCCATTCGCCAATTTGCGCTTGCTGCGCAGATTTCCAAGCACGTCGATCGCGATACGCCCATACGCTATCTCATTGCCGAGTCTGAAAGTCCCGCCACTGTCCTCATCGCATTGTTCTTCGCCAAGCTGTTCGGGATATCGGAGATCGTCGATATTTCGCCCTTGTTCGAGACGCCCGCTGCGCTGGAGACAGGACAAAGGTTGATCGAGCGCCTGCTCGCCGAGGAGGCTTATCGCGACTATGTCATTACACGCGGCCGCCTGTGCATTCAGACCGGATATTCCGATGCGGGTCGCTTCATAGGTCAGATCGCCGCCGATCTTGCCCTGGAGCGGCTCCATCACGGTCTCGCCGAAGTCGTCCACAAAGCCAAGATACCCGGCGTCGAGACTCTGATCTTCTCAACGCACGGCGAGAGCATGGGCAGAGGCGCGCACCCTGGTCCTATGCGCCGCCGCTTGCGCTATGTTTTTTCCGGCGAAGCACGCTGGCGCTTCTTTCGCCATGGACTACCTGTCAAGCATGAGACGAGTTTCCAGGGTGGCGATGGCTATCTGTTTTTTGACAAGAAGGACTTCGCCGCGCGTGCGCTTACCACCATTGTCTTGAGCGGCAAGGATCCCGGCGAAGGCGAGGACCCGTTTTATACCGACGTCAATCTCTCGCTCGACTTCCAGCTACGTCTTAGAGATTACCAGCAGCGCTTATTCGCACACCCCGGTTACCGGGCGCTTTTGGGTGCATTCGGAACAAATCTATTGTTCAAGACGGGATCGCGCCCAGTGAAGCGGCAGGGTGACCATGCCTCTGGCCGCGGTGATCCTGCGCGCATGCGCGCCATCCCCAACAACGCCATCCTGCAACAGTTCGGCTACGTTGCAAACGTGGTGGCTGGGCTTGGCGCTGCTGTGGGTTCGGAGCGCGAACGGTTTGTGGATCTGGCCAAACGCTCACCACGGCTTAGGCCATTGATCGAAATGATCGCCAGAGCAAAGCAACTGTCGAGCATCAACGCGATTGGCGCCAATGCGGCACCGTTCGATGCTGGGTTCTGGGCGCTCCGCGCTTCGTGGGGGCGCGAGCCAAACCATGTGGCGGCCTTCAAACGGCTTGCGGCAAATCTTCTGGAGGACGAACGTGCTGGCGCCATCAACGGACTGGCCCACTATTTGCGCCTTGATGCCATCGAGTTGCATTCCATTCTCGAGGACATCGGTCTGGAGGGCGGCAAGATTCCAGATGACCATCGTCTGGAGCTTGATCTCCTGCAGGCGGTCCGGCTCGCGCTCATCATGAGAATCTTTATTCTCGCCGCACAACTACCGCGCTTCACGCAGACAAACGAAGTATCGCACGATCAAATCTTCCGCCAAGCGCTCGCACTGGAGATTCCAGAGGTGATTGGCTTCATGCGCCAGGCCTTCCCCCGGCGCGCCCAAGCCGAGCGAAGCTCAGCGGCCTTCGATGAAACAGCAACCTATTTCCCGCACAGCATCGAAGACTACGGCCGGATCGAGACAGAGATCCTGGAGCCCATGGAGCAGGCTTATGAGCTCGTGCGCGAGATTGGCACCGGCATAACCCACCACTGGGGCGCCTTCGGCTAGCCTAAGTGTAGAGCCTGATTCACGTTCATGTGGGAGACCTCCAGCGCGAAGGCTTAAGCGATTCCATCAAGAACGATCTTGCTCTTGATTTAGAGTAAGATTCACGTTCTTGCTGGAGACCTCCCGGGCTTGGCCAGTGATTCCATCAAGAACGATCTTGCTCTAGTGCTTTCCCCAGATCTGCACGGTCGCGTAAGCGCGACGGCGTTTCGAAGTCGAAAATGTGCGTGAGCGCCACCCGCCGCGAATCTCGGCGATGATGTCTTCTTTCTTGAGCTCCAAGGGACCGAAATCGCTATCGGCGTTCACGCGACGGCGGCGGTTGGAAAGCTCGTCTTTTTCTCCATCCGCATAAATGACCGTAAGATACCTTAGCGTGATATCGCGGTCCTTTACCGAGACGCGGAGCTTCTTATAGCCACCATCGTTTTTGCCTACTTTGATCGTCACCTTGTCATAACCGACCATGCCGGCTGTGTCGGTGCCAAGCAAAACCCACCCGTTATTATACTTGCGCCCTTCTCCATCGGGTCCGAGCCAACCGTCCGAGTACTCGCCAAACACTTCCACGCGCGCGGTACGATTCAAACTCGGCTTAGCGCGATAGACCAACCGCACTTCCTTGATGAAGCTTCTCGGGCGCAAGTCCATCCAGGAGGTCTTCCTGTTCCGGTTGATGCGCGTATTGGTCAGCAACGTCTCACTCATACCATCGTCGTAAACGACATCGAGGCTGCTGACATAGATGTCGTTGCCCAGCACGCGGAAACGCAGGCGATCGAATTTGCCGATCTCGGGCCCAACGCGAATGATATCGCGGTCGACGAGAAAGTTCACAGTTTGAGAGCCAAACAGCACCTCGCCGTTACTCGTCGCCTTGCCAGCCGCCGTGTCGCTCGCCTCTGGCGCGGTGCGGCGGGTGCGAACGCGGCGGCGCTTCCTGGCCGCGATGCGAAGCGGTTCCTCGGCACGCTGTTCAAGGGCGGCAGTGGCGTTGGCCGAGCTGCGTACTGGCTCACGCTCGCGAGCCTGCGCTGTGAACGCGAAACCTGAGGAAAGGATGGTGAATGCGGTCAATAACAGCCAACGAGACATGAGTACCCCTTGGGTTATCAATACGAATGGCTTGGACGCTTTGATGCCTATGGCCCCATTAGCCCACGCAAACGCCAAATTAAAGGCAGCCCCGAGGCCCAGAGGCTCGATTGTTCTTAGCCTGCCGTTCTGCGACAATCTCGCTCCATCAGGAGTGCCCATCGGGAACGATCATGGAAACGCACGCGGCGCATCCCAACGCCCAGCAGGCACGCCAGACCGCGGTAGCTCTGCTGCGGGAACGCTATGGTGAGCGCACAGCGACGGGCGAAGCCATTCGTCAACAGCACGCAAACACGCTGACCTGGATCGCCAATGAGCCGCCCGACGCCGTTGTCTGGCCCCTAACGACTGAGGAGGTGGTCGACATCGTACGTCTAGCTGCCGAGCATCGCGTGCCCGTCATCGCCTTCGGCGCCGGCACCTCGCTCGAAGGCCATGTCAACGCGCCGGCCGGCGGCATTGCACTCGATATGGGCCGCATGAACAGCATCCTCGCAGTGCGACCACGCGATCTTGATTGCACGGTCGAGGCCGGCGTTACGCGACGCCAACTCAACGAGCACCTGCGCGATCAAGGCTTGTTTTTCGCTGTCGATCCCGGTGCCGAGGAGGCAACCCTTGGCGGCATGGCGGCAACGCGTGCTTCCGGCACCACCGCAGTTCGCTACGGAACCATGCGCGAGAACGTGTTGAACGTCACCGCCGTGATGGCGGATGGCTCAATCGTGCGGACAGGCGGGCGGGCGCGCAAATCGGCTGCCGGCTACGATCTGACACGATTGCTGGTTGGCTCGGAAGGCACGATTGGGATCATCACGGACGTTACCTTACGGCTCTATGGGGTCCCCGAGACAGTGCTCTCTGCCGTGTGCCCATTCGCAACGACGCAAGGAGCGTGCAACGCAAGCATCCAAGCGATCGGACTGGGCTTGGGCGTTGCCCGCATCGAGCTGCTCGACGGCGTACAGATCGGCGCTGTTAACGCGTACTCAAAACTTCAATTGCAGGAAACACCCACACTCTTTGTCGAATTCCACGGAACGGAGGCGGCCACTAAAGAGCAAGTGTGCACTTTTGAAGAAATCGCACGCGAGGAAGGGGCACTAGAATTTTCCTGGGCAGCCGAGCCCGAGGCGCGCCGCCGGTTGTGGCAAGCCCGGCACGACGCCTTCTGGGCTGTGCGTGCCTGCTGGCCGGGCAAGACGGTCCTTGTCACCGACGTGGCGGTGCCGATATCGCGCCTTGCCGATTGCATCACTGAGACCGAGGCCGACATCCACCGCATGGGGCTCATCGCCCCAATCGTCGGACACGTCGGCGATGGCAACTTCCACACCATTCCCGTGTTCGATACCGGCAATGAGCGCGAGGTTTCAGCTCTGCGCGGCTTTCTCGATCGGCTCGCCAATCGCGCCATCGCCATGGACGGCACCTGCTCAGGCGAGCACGGGATAGGCGAGGGAAAGATTGCACTTCTTGAGCGCGAGATGGGCAGCGGAGTCGACGTAATGCGCCAGGTGAAACGTGCCCTGGATCCGCTCAATATCCTCAACCCGGGCAAGATCTTTCGTCCCTAAGGGCTCTCAGGCCCGACCTTGTCTGCGCACATTTCGCAGGGGTAAACGTTTCGGTTCAAATTTGATTCAAACGAGTGGTTCAGTTTGCACGGCTTCTTCGAGCCTAGCCCCCAGAATGACTGCAGCCCCGGAGCTCCCTGCAGCAGTCCAATTCATGAAACGTCACACACTCTATGGCATAGCCTACCACAGCGCTGGCGTGCTGATCGCGGTTTTCATCGTCGCCTATGTCGTTCGCTCGGCATTCTTTGTGGAGACGACGGCTCCGTGCAGCACGCGCTATCCGGCAGGCATGCTGTTCACGCTTCAGACGAGCGAGGGTGTATTGATGTCGCCCGCCGAGCTGCAGGCCCGTGTCGGCTTGCCTGAAAGAGGCGTAATGGAAAACACCAAGGTCGTTCCCGTCTCCCAGGGACCTTCGCGCACGGCGCTGGAAGTGAAACTCGCAAACGTTGCAGTCATGGAAGAGGACGACGCAGAACCGAAAAACGGCCTCGATTTTCGCTGGAGGCCACCAGGCATGGGCACCGCTCAGGCCGCCTGCTTGAGTTATGACCTTTGGCTTCCAAAGACGTTCGAGTTTGGCCGCGGCGGTGTTCTGCCGGGCATCTACGGCGGAACGCCTAGTCTAAACTCCGTCTTTGCCACGCGCGTTGCGTGGAACGACTTGAGCGAGGTCGGCGTCAATGTCGAACCTTCCAGTGGCAAGACCTACGGCATTGATAGCCACGAAATGGCCTTCGCACCTGGGCGCTGGGCGGCAATCGAGCAGGAAGTTGTGCTCAATTCGCCTGGAAAGTTGGACGGTACGGTGCGCTTATGGGTTGATGGAGAATTACGCGCAGAAAATACGAAAATCGCGATGCGCGCAGATGAAAAGTCCAATATTTCAGGTGTTATCTCCGACGTCGGCTACACGCGCGGCAACAAAACTGTCAGTACAATTCGTATTTCGCCGTTCAAGATGTCCTGGCGTTGATGGCTGATAGCGACCGTTGCAGTCGCGCACCTACGTGTTGATCACTCCTCCCTCCGCCATGCAATCCCCATATATATGCCCGTCAAGTGAACGAGGCGCTCTCCGCCGCCTCGGGTCAGGGAGATGGGTATGCGGAACATCATTGGTTTTCTCGGCGATGGCTTCGTAAGCGAGTCGGACACCGGCCACGAACGTAAGGGCGCACGTGACCCTGACAAAACTTTTGACGAGGCATTGCTCGATTCCTACTCGCGCGCCGTCGTCGACGTCGTCGATGCCATCGCCCCCACCGTCGTTCGTGTCGAGCATTCCGGACTTCGCCAAGGGCGCCGCGGCGAAGGAACAGGCTCAGGCGTTATCGTATCGCCTGATGGCCTCATTCTCACCAACAACCATGTGGTCGACACAGCGCGTCTGATTTCAATCACGCTTTCCGATGGCCGGAGTTTTTCGGCTCGCGTCTTGGGCAAGGATCCCGATACCGATTTGGCTGTCCTTCGCGGAGAGACGAGCGAGACACTACCCGCGGCCCGCCTCGCCAATTCCAAGAGCGTACGGCCGGGCCAAATTGCGATTGCGGTTGGCAATCCCTTAGGCTTCCAGTCGACGGTAACGGCCGGCATTGTCAGCGCTGTCGGCCGTTCGTTGCGCGCCCAAAACGGGCGTCTCATCGGCGACGTCATTCAAACGGATGCGGCCTTGAACCCCGGCAACTCAGGTGGACCACTTGCAAGCTCATCCGGCGAGGTGATTGGGATCAACACGGCGATGATCCTTGGCGCACAAGGCATTTGTTTTTCCGTGGCGACCAATACGGCTCAACATGTGCTAGCGCAGATCTTGCTGCACGGCCGGGTGCGGCGCGCGCGCGTTGGCATCGTTGCAGAGCAAATGCCGCTGCCACCGCGACTTGCCTTCAAGCACGGCCTTATGCAGCAGAGCAGCGTGTACATCCGCGAAGTGCAGCCAGGCAGCCCAGCAGACAAGGCGGGCCTTAAGACCGGCGACCTACTCGTGCGCCTCGACGGCGAAGCCGTAACCGGCGTCGATGACATGTTCCGCCTGCTCGACGCGCATCGGATTGAAAAGATAGTCACGGCGACCATTGTGCGCGGCAGTACCCTCACCGAAATTGAGATCTGCCCTGAAGAGCGAGATGGCTGAAGGGCCGGGCGTTAACAACACTCGCGATTCTCTTTGTGCAACGCAACGAAAGAGTCCCGCGATAACGAGCGGAAGCACGCTCCGTTCGAGGCCGGTTCTTAACTCACTGGAAAGGTTTTCGGGCGGCAATTTGCCAATTTGAGAGGAACGGTATTAGGCTGTCTCCCTCTCGTGGCGCCCCCCACCTGTCCCCCCTAAGTGGCGTCACGTTTTGCAGCCCGCGGTCTTCCCCCCGACCGCGGGCTTTGCTTTGTTGGCTCCCGCTGCAAACGCGCACTGTCCAAGCGAATTGATCAGGACGAGCCGGCAGGCTTCCATCCCGCTGCCTGCGCTTCGGTTTCGCTGCAGAACCAGCGCTCTCCACGTCTGCGCGTTATCTTCACGCGCTCGTAGCCGCGCGCCCATGGCAAAACGTAGACGCGGCGGCCACGTGAAACGTTGCCCTTTATGGGGCAGCCATTGGGAGCGGCGCGCTTGGCCTCTTCCCATTTTTGCGCGCGATAGTCAGACGGCCGCACGACCTGGCCGCGCCAAATCCCAAGTTTCTCTTTGCGCGCTTGCTCTTCCAGGTCCGTATAGGGTGCAAAGAAACCAGCTGTTGCAAACACATGCCCGCCCCGCACGAGTTGGGCCGCAATGTCTTTATCGCCGACGCGGCAATCGCCCAGCCGACGATCGTTGTCATCGGACCCTGTGATCTCGCACGATACCTTCGCGCGCCGGATAAGTCGTGACAGAGCGGCCGTCGCAGACGCGCCGCAATTCCAACGCCTCGATTTTCCGCGCCTACATCGCTGGCCGGGCACAGGCGCCTCAATACCATCGAGGTGCAGCGTCGCACCTGCGATACGCAGCGTATCGCCGGAAATGGCAACACCGCGCCCTACGATTTTGGAGGACGCGACGGTCAGGCTCGGACGGGCCGGCAAAGCGGGCGCGTTTTGCCAGAGGAACCAGGCGGCCCCTGCAACGAGTACGAGCACTGCGCCGACAACCGCAGTGCCAATCGCGGCCGGTCCTATGGAGGCCAAGTTGCTCGCTTTATTGCGCAACTCAAGACCTGACCAACCTACGCCGCCGGACAGGCGGGCCATGAAAAGAAGACCGAGGATCACCAGCCCAATGAGCATGGCAATGACGACATCGAGATCAAATCCCATCGCAAAGATGCGGGCAACGGCACCAAAGATGGCAGCGAAACCTACGATAGCGAGCGGCGCGCGAATGTGCGGCTGCCGCAACATGGCAAACATTGGCTCCAGCCGTTTGGCGCTGGCGGCCAGTCCGGCTGCGAGCATGTGTCCCAATCGTATACTGCCCGCGCGTGTGCGCGCCCAAAGCCAAGCGGAGCCCCGGCCAACGCTCCTACCGACGACGCCTAACCCTGCCCATAAATGAGCGAGGCCGATACGGACCTTCTCTCGCGCGGCACTCGCACCTGCGACGCTCATGGCAGCGCCTTGTTGACCAGCGGCCACGGCGCCGCGTCCTAACCCTTGGACACCCTCGATGCTGGCGGCAGCACCGCGTCGGCCTGCGTCCTTCACTCCTCGCGCCGCAGCGTGGCCTGCCTCGGCCAACCGCTCACGCCGCTTCTGGCGGCGCAACAGAATCGTTGTGCGCACATAGTCGTGCCACTCAAAGCCCTTGTTGCGCTTGAACCAGCCGAACATTCACTCTCCGAGTTCGTTGTGTAATTTCGCCGTCGCTATTGGATTGGCTGCCGCGACACGAATGAGCCCGCATCGATGCAGGCAGATGATGGCAAGCCTTTGGCTTTTCGCATGGCAATCACGCAGGGCTTAGTGATAGCCCTCGCCTTCGCGCACCTTGCCGCGGAACGTCCAATAGACGAACGCAGTATAGCCGAGGATGATCGGCAGCATGATCAGCACACCGACCAGCGTAAAGATCTGCGACTCTGGAACGGCGGCGGCCTCCCAGACCGTTATTGACGGCGGCACGAGATAGGGCACGTTGGAAATCACGAGCCCAAGGAATCCGAGCAGGAAGAGACCAACCGCAGAGAAAAACGGCATCGCCTCGCGGCCGGTTCTCAGCCCGTACCAACACAGGAAGGCGACGACAGCAGTCAACAGAGGTAAGGGCGACAGGTAGAGTATGTTTGGCCAACTAAACCAGCGCTCCGCGATCCGTTCAAAGGCGAGCGGCGTCCACAGGCTGATGATCACCATGATCACGAGCACCACGATAAGCAGCCACTTCGCCCAGCCGCGCGCCTGGTCCGCCATCGGGCCCTCAGTCTTCATGACGAGCCACGTACTCGCCAAGAGCGCGTAGCCCGCGAGCATCGCCACACCGGTAAACAGCGGAAACGGCGCAAACCAGTCGAGCGCGCCCCCGGCGAACGCGTTATTTTGCACCTCGATGCCCTGCAGGAAACCGCCGAGCACAACACCTTGCATGAATGCCGCGACGATCGAGCCTCCAGCAAAGGCGATGTCCCACAGCTCATGTTTGGGCTTGGCGGCCCAACGGAACTCGAAGGCGACGCCACGGAAAACAAGCCCGAGTAGCATGATGATGAGGGGCAGGTAGAGCCCCGGCATGATCACGGAGTAAGCGAGCGGGAAGGCGACGAACAGCCCGCCGCCTCCCAGGACGAGCCATGTCTCATTGCCGTCCCAGAAGGGCGCGACAGAATTCATCATCACGTCGCGCCGAGCCTCGCTGGGCTCGAACGGGAAGAGGATGCCGAGCCCCAAATCGAAGCCATCGAGGACGACGTAGAGTGCCACCGCAGTCCCGATGATGGCGGCCCAGACAATCGGAAGCCATAGAGCGATCGGGTCCATGCCTCACTTCTCCTCCATCGCTTCATGAGCCGCATCGCTCGCCACGGCGAGCGGCCGCGATGGCAGCGCCTGGGGCGTCGCCGCGGCGGCACCTTTCGGCCCATACTCGATCAGGCGGTTGATGTAGTAGATGCCCATGGCAAAGATGCAGGTGTAGACCAGAACGAAGAGTACCAGTGTTGTCAACACTGCAGCAGGCGCGACCGGCGAGGCCGCATCGGCTGTTCGCAGGATGCCGTAGGCGATCCACGGCTGGCGCCCGATTTCCGTGACATACCAGCCGGCGAGAATGGCGATGAAGCCGATCGGCCAAACGTATTGGGCGATCCCCAGATACCACTTGGTCGTCAACAACCGCCCTCGGAACCACAGCCATGCGCCCACCCAACCGGCGATCAGCATGAGCACGCCCATGCCAACCATGATCCTGAAAGCAAAGAACACCGGGATAACCGGCGGGCGGTCATCGCGCGCGAAGTCCTTCAGCCCGGGAAAGAGCCCTTCCGCCGAGTGCGTGATGATCCAGCTTGCGCCATTGGGAATAGAGATTTCGTAGTCGTTGCGTTCTTCTTCCTCATTGGGGATCGCAAAGAGGACGAGATCGCCCGGTTTATTCCCGTCCCAATGGGCCTCGACTGCGGCGATCTTCTCGGGCTGATGCTTCTCGGCGTTAATCCCCGAAGCATCGCCAATGTACATCTGTAGCGGGGTGAGTATGGCAACCATACCCAGCCCCATACGCAGCATCGTGCGCCCCTCCTCGAGGAAGCGCCCCGCGACGAGGTAGCGTGCACCGACGGCCAGCACCACGAGAGAGGTGGTGAGATAGCACGCCGTAAACATGTGAGAGAAAAGATAGGGGAAGCTCGGATTGAAAATGATCGCGATCCAATCAACCGGATAGGCGATGCCGTCCCGGATTTCGTGACCTGCCGGTGTTTGCATCCAGCTGTTGGCCGCGAGAATCCAGAAGGCCGATAGCGACGTGCCGATTGCCACCAATACGGCGGAGAGAACATGCAGATTGGGCGAAACGCGTGACCAGCCGAACAACATGATGCCGAGGAATGTCGCCTCCAGGAAGAAAGCGGTGAGCACCTCGTATCCGATCAGCGGCGCAATCACGTTGCCGACCACAACCGAGAAGTGGCTCCAATTGGTGCCGAACTCGTATGACATCACAACGCCGGAAACGACACCCATCGCGAAGGAAACCGCAAAGATCTTGGTCCAGAACCGGGCGAGCCGGTGCAGGTGCTCTTGGCCCGTGATGCGCCAGCGCACCAACAACGTGGCGATGAACGCGGCAAGCCCAATGGTGAAGCTGGGGAAGATTATGTGGAATGTGATGGTGAACGCGAACTGTATACGTGCAAGCAGTACAGCATCGAGTTCCATGAGAGTGGCCAGCGCGTTTTTGCTTCCAGTGCAGCCCGCATTCTGCCTCTCTTCGCCTGCTGCGTCGAGAGCGAACCGTGGCTTCAAGTGTTGTTAGTCCGGAAAAAACCAAGCGCAACGGGCGCCCACGTGCTTCAATCTTTGGCGATTTTCGCTGGCGGCATCGCCCACAGGCGCACTTTGCCATTGGCGCCTGCTGACGCCAGTTGTTGCCCGTTGGGCGCAAAGGCAAGAGCCGTCGCGCCACCGATATGACCGGTCAACGTGCGCGAGGAATTGCGCCGATTGAGGTTCCACAAACGTACTGTCCCATCCTCACCTGCCGAGGCGAGCAGGGTTCCTGAGGGCGAGAACGCGAGATCTTCGACCTTCCCCTTATGACCGCGGAGCAGACGCAGCGTGCGGCGCGACAAGGTCGACCAGAGCCGGATACGGCCATCGAGCGCACTCCCAGCGAGCCTCTTTCCGTCGTGAGAGAACGCAAGAGCGGTGATAAAGTCGCGCTGCCCGCGATACGTGCGCTTGCGCTTCAACGATTTCAGATCCCACAATTGCACCGTCTTGTCGGCGCTACCCGAGGCGAGCAACCGCCGGCCGGGCGCAACGGCGAGCGCCTGTACGGCATTGTCATGACTCTCCAGAACGCTCAAGGGTGCGGATGGCTGACGCACGTCCCACAGCGTAACCCTCCAGTCGTGGCTCGCGACCGCAAACCGGTCAGGGTCGCCCAAAAAGGCAACCGCCCAGATGTTGGCCTCGTTTCGTTGAACCGTTGCGAGCTTTTCCCCGCGCTCCAGGCCCCAGAGCACAACCTTGCCGTTTGCATGCCCCGTCAAAGCGCGCTTGCCATAGAGTGCCAGCGCGGTGGCTCCTCCATCGTCAAGATTGATGGTGCGGATAAGAGAATGTTGGGCGGCGTCCCAAATCTTGATCGTGGCATCCTTGCCGGCTGTCACGATCCAGCGCCCGTCGTCTGAATAGTCGATTCCCGCGACGCGGCCCTGGTGCGCATCGAATTCGGCCCTCAGAGCGACGCCTGAGGCTGGCGGCCTCGCCTGGGTCTGCTGGCCCGGCGGCACAGCCACGCCAGGGGCCCCAACCGAAGAGAATCGATCCTGCATGGCGACCGCCGTGCTTGCAACACCGACCCCAATAAGAAGCTTGAAGGCGAGCGGAACCCAACGCCGGCGGGTGCTCTTCACCGGGCGTGGGCGCGTCTGGCGGCGCGGTTCGAAAAGCGCGCGCGGATTCCGCGCAGCCTTTTTTGGAGCCGCTGACTTCTTGGGCTCGGCTTTGTTGGGCTCAGCTTTGTTGAGTACAGGCCTCTTGAGCCAAGGACTCCTGAGGCCCGGCCTCTTAGGCCCCGGGCTCTTGGGACCCGGGCTCTTGGGCGGAGCAACTTTCTTAGTTTTCGGACTAGGCGCCGGCTCCTCGAGCTTCACCGTCGCGGCAAGTGCAGATGATGCGGCGGCCCGCGCAACGGGAGCGCCTCGCGGAGCGGGCTTTCTCCGCAGCTCGTCGAAAAAATCGAGCATACCGCCCTTGGGACCCGGCACGTCGGGCGGGACGTGCGCCAGCTTTGCAGCAGCGGGCGCCGGACGATTAGCCGGTGGTTCGGCCACTATCGCTTCGTCTGCTTCAGAAGGAGCTTCCTTTTCTTTCTTCTTCTTTTTCTCCAGCGAACGCGTGAGCCACCCCGCTTTTGGAGGACCGGCCGCCAGCAGGTCGTTGCGCCAATCCGCAATCGACTGCGGCCTCGACTCGACGTTGAGCTTCAGGGCGCGATCGATTGCCTTGAGGAAGCCCGGCCTGTAGGAGCTGATCGCGGCCTCTTGGGCCGGCACGATCTCATCCTTGATCATGCGCGAGGGCGCGTCTGGTGGACGCTTACCGGTAACAGCATGATAAAGCGTCGCGCCCAGCGCATAGATGTCGGTCCATGGGCCTTGTCGCTTGCTCGTTTCGGCGTACTGCTCGTAGGGACTGTAGCCCGGCTTGACGAGCGCGGAAATCGTCTTGGAGTGCGCAGCGATCTCGCCGCGAGCCGAACCAAAATCGATAAGAACTGGATCGCCAGCCTTGCGGATGATGATGTTGTCGGGCGCGATGTCACGATGCAGGAAGTCGGATTTATGGATCAGCTCCAGCGCATCGAGCATCGGTGCCAAAATGGCATCGAGCTCCTTTTGTCGCGGTGCGCGGCCCCGCGACTTCAGCCAGCTCTTGAGGCTTTCACCCTCCTCGAAGTGCAGGACCATGTAGCCGGTATTATTGGAGCGGAAGTAGCGATAGACCCGCACAATGTTTGTGTGATCGAACTTGGCGAGCGTTTGTGCTTCTTCGATGAACCGGTCCAGGCCCCAGCGGTAGTCGCCAGCACAGTCCTGTGAACGCGGTGCTGCCTCGATGCCGCCGGCGCGCGCGGCGAAGTCACTTGGAAAATACTCTTTGATGGTGACAAGGCGTGCGAGTGCAATCTCGTCCGCGAGATAGGTGATGCCGAAACCGCCGGCCCCCAGCACTCGCTCAATGCGGTAGTCGCCGACGAGTTCGGTTCCGCTAGGCAGCGCTATGAGATTCGTCATGGTTCCCCGGGACGCTCCGGCCTGGGCCTACCGCATCACAAAGGCCCGCAACCGTTCGCCAATGACTTTTAGCCTCCGAACAAATTCATCGCGCATGATTGTGGCGCTCGCGCGAGCGATGCACTCTATATCAACAATTCCCAGCCTCGTCGCTTTGCGGACATGTTCCTGCCGTCATACCACATAAGGCTTACTGTGATTTGCCCCAAGAGAATTTCATGAGGCCACCTTGGTCAATGATGCCTGTTCTGATCGCCGCGATAGCGGTTATCATGTCGTCCGTTGTCGGATCTTCTGCGGTCCTGGTCGAAGCCGCTAACACCGCAATGACGCCGGACTCTCAGAGACTGCTAAGCAAATCTGTGCTCACCGTTGCAGCGGTCGGCGCCAGCGGCGACCCCTGGCTGAGTTTTCAACAATGGTTTCGTGAGAGTTTCGAGCGGGCGCCGGCCTTGATGCTGGGCCTCCTCGCAGTGCTCGCCGTTCCGCCACTCGCGCTTGCGGGATTCTTCTTGCGCCGTCCGCGTCGCTCACCCGACGCTACGCTCGTCATATCGCACCCCTCACAGCGATCCCGCGCAAAGCCGAGAGCGACAACGGCGCGGACCGAAGTTTCCTCCTGGCCGACAGAAGCTTGGATCGACATCGATGGCATGCCGGGCGGCCACTTCGTGATTGGCCGCTCACTTGTCAGAATTGGACGCGAGTCCGACAACGATATTCGGCTCTCGGCCAAGAC
>Ga0209976_10000855_pt1 | contig 18670 bp, 16 predicted proteins | sample SumtaG_FD_182806 | JGI IMG/M metagenome (GOLD analysis project Ga0209976, IMG submission 182806) | Deep subsurface microbial communities from Indian Ocean to uncover new lineages of life (NeLLi) - Sumatra_00157 metaG (SPAdes) (version 2) | ecosystem: Environmental > Aquatic > Marine > Oceanic >...
CCTCAACCACTCCTTTACTGATCTCATAAATCCCTACTGGCCCAGCCACATCTTTAGGCACCTCACCCCTGAAAAGCCGGTAAAATGTTTTTCCCAGGGAGGTCACGATCTCCCTGCCCCAGGCTAAAGCCTCCTTTAAACCTACCCAAATACCCCTGAACGGCCTCTGCCAATAAGGATAATCAACTAAATCCACGCTGGTAATACTCACCCCTAAAGCTCCCTCACCCTCAGGCGTTTCTGCTTCTGATCTGGGCATCACCACCACCTGCTGACCATCACTCAAACTTAGTTTGACTTCTTCTCCCCTGTGATCCTTGACAAATCCCACAAACTCCTCAGTCAATCTCTCCTTCCCCGGCCACTCCATTCCCTCCACTCCTATAATCTTATCCTCCAACTGCATGCCGGCTTTCTCTGCCGGCGAATCTTCAGCTATACCAATCACCACTAAGTAATCAACCTTTTCTGGAATACCAATCTTGGTATAGATAGCTGCAAACAGCCCTACCCCTAAAAGAAAGTTCATTATCACTCCGGCTGTCAACACCACCACCCTCACCCTTTTTTTCTGTTTGAAAAAGGCTCTCTTTAGCTCTCTTTTGTCTGCTATCTGCTCTCCGGAGTCCTCACCCAGCATCTTGACAAACCCGCCAAAAGGCAGCCAATTCAGACTATATATCGTCTCCCCCACCTTCTTCCCCCAAATTCTAGGCGGATAACCCAAGCCAAACTCCTCAATCTTTATCCCAAACTTCCTGGCCAGCCAAAAGTGGCCCAGCTCATGAACCAGGATCAAAACCGAGAGAATGATTAAAAAAGCAATTATTGATCCCATTACATCACCATCAGCTCTTTTTCTTTTTGTTCTTCCATCTTCTCCAACTGCTGATTATACCCATCCACCAATTTCTGTAGTTTCTCATACATCTGATGGATATCGTCCTCTGAAATCCCTGCCTGGTCCTTCTGCTTATCAACCTCTTTCTTAACCTCCAACCTGGCTTGCCTTAACATGGCTTTGCCTGCCTCCACTTTTTGCTTCACCTGCTTAACCAACTCCTGCCTTCTTTCTTCAGTCAAAGCCGGAATATTAATCCGGATCAAATCATTATCCACCACCGGCTTTACATTCAAGTCAGACTTCTGCAAAGCCTTCTCCATTCTCTTTAAAACACTCGGATCCCAGGGTTTAATCACAATATTCGTCGGATCTGGCGCCGAGATATTAGCCAGCTCCCTAATCTCCATCCACGAACCTTCATACGCCTCTACCCTAATCCCCTCCACCAAAGCCGGCTTAGCCCGACCCGTCTGTACTCCTGCTAAATCTTCCCTGACCAACTCCACCACCTCACCCATCTTCTGCCTTCCCGCCGAAAACAAGCTTTCATCCATAACAACCTCAGTCTAACATCAAAGACTCAACCTGACAATCTTCTCCACCAGCACATTCTCCTTGAGCTTAGCCGCCGCTTCCTTGACTAAATCCCCCACCTTTTTCTTAGGATCGCGAATATAGTCTTGCTTCAAGAGTTCCTTCACATTCTTAGGATTCATACTGGCCACCTGCATGGCCAGTTCCTTGCAAAGAGTCTCAAACTCCTGACTCCGAGCCACAAAATCCGTCTCACACTTAACCATCACCATCGCTCCTACCCGGCCGCCGGCATGGATATAGCTGTAGACCTGGCCTTCTCCTGTGGCTTTAGCCGCTCTTTTATTCAACTTCTCCAAGCCTTTCTTTTTTAAAATCTCTCTGGCTTTTTTCCCATCACCCTTAGCCTCTTCCAGAGCCTTTTTCACCTCCATCATTCCTGCTCCGGTTGCCTGACGGAGCTGCTTGACTTCTTTAGCCGTTACTTTAGTCATTTTTTCTTGCCTTTCAGAGCCTTGCCATCAGCTACTGCTTCAGCCATCTTAGCCACCACCAACTTGATCGAACTGACCGCATCGTCATTAGCCGGAATCATATAATCCACAATATCCGGATCAGCATTAGTATCCACCATGCCTACTACCGTCACGCCCTTTTGCATCGCCTCTTTAACTACGGCTATCTCTTTCTTCACATCCACCACAAAGACTGCCTCCGGAATATCTTTTAATGCCCTCAAACCCCCAAAAAACCGCTCCAATTTCTCAATCTCTCTATCTATCAAGACGTTTTCTTTCTTAGTATATTTCTTAAACTCTCCACTCTCTTTTTTCTCTTCAAGATCTTTTAATCTGTCTAAGCTCTTCTTAATCTGCTCCCAGTTAGTCATTGTCCCACCCAACCAGCGAACCGAGACATAGGGTGTACCGCACTTCTCTGCCTCTTCCCTGACAATCGGGGCTGCCTGCCTTTTAGTACCCACAAAAACAATCGTCTTCCCCTGGGCCACCAGATCTCGCGCATACTCCATTGCTTCCTTCAGCTTCTTCGCTGTAATCCCTAAATCAAAAATATGCACTCCCTCACGCTTTAAATATATGTAGGGTTCCATCTTCGGATTCCACCGCCTGGCCTGGTGCCCAAAATGGCAGCCTGCCTCCAGCAGATCCTTCAGACTAATCTTGTATTCCTTCAGTTTTGCCATAAAAAAAAGCCTTCCTTTTTCCTCCGCCCATCACTTACTCAGGAAGGTTGACGAGCGTGCGTAGTTCTAAGCACTATACACTGCCTCGACTAAATTTTCAAGCAAACTGACCACTGTCAACGGCCCTATCCCGCCTGGCACCGGCGTAATCACCGAAGCTTTCTCCTTAACCTCTCCAAACTTAACATCTCCCTTAGGCCAACCCACATCAATCACCACTGCTCCTTTTTTCACCATCTCAGCCTTAATTAAACCAGGCTTGCCAGTGGCTGAAACCAACACATCAGCCTTTTTAGTCATTCTACCTAACTCTCGTTCATCCACATCTACCCCCTCAACCTTAAACTCTTTATCAGAAAAATATTCCACCAAGCGCCTGCCTACCAACCCTTGACTACCCACCACCACCATCCTCCCCTTAGCCACTCCTACCTGCTCCAATACCATCCCCACCGCCTTAACCGTGGCTGATAAAAACCTGGACTTAGCTGTTAAACCATCCACATCCTTCTTAGCATCAATCGCTGCCACCACCTGACTCCACCAAGCCTCAAACTCACTCCGGCCCATCCCCTGCTTTTCACCCCACCTCACTCCCGGCCGCTGCACCATCATCCCCTGAACCTTGTCATCCTGGTTAAATCTCCTTATCAATCCCATCACCTCATCCGCTTGCCAATCCGACACCACCACCTTTTCCAACTCAACTCCTATCCTGACTGCCGCCGCCGCCTTTAACTTCAAGTACCCCAAGCCCGCCTCATCACCACTCATCACCAAACTCACCAGCCTCGGCACCATTCCTTTAGCCCTCAAGTTTGACACCGCCTGCTTCAAGGCAGTTTCTCTAATCCCAGCCAGCTTGCGGCCATCAATTACTATAGTCATATACTATAAATTTAAGGTTCGTAACCTTAAATTTAAATACCTGGCACTGGATATTTTTTAGAAAAATCAGCTATCACTACCCTCATTTTTCTTAAAAACTCGTCCTTCGCAATCCGTCTCCGAAAACTCTTAACAAACTTCCGCCTGGCCTTAGGTCCCTTAGGCAACCTCTCATCCTTAACCTGCTCTATTACCGCCATCATCCACTCAGCAATCTGCCTCATCTCTTTTGCCTTCATCCCCCGACTGGTCAAAGCCGGCGTCCCCAGCCTTAAACCAGAAGGGTAATAGGGTGAAGCCGTTTCCAGCGGCACAGTGTTGCGGTTAACAATCATACCAGCCTTTTCCAAGGCCCAAGCCACCACCCATCCGGAAAGATCAATGTTTCTCAAATCTATCAACAGCAAATGCTTATCTGTTCCGCCTGAAACAACATCCAAGCCAGCCTTTTTAAACTCTTCTGCCAAAACCTTAGCATTGACCACCACCTGCTTGGCATATCTTTTAAACGCCTCTGTCTGCACTTCCTTAGCTGCCACTGCTATCCCAGCCATAGTATGAATGTGTGGTCCGCCTTGGAGTCCGGGAAAAACTGAAAAGTTAATTCTATCCATCAACTCTTTCTTGGCTATAATCACCGCTCCTCTTGGCCCTCGAAAAGTCTTGTGAGTGGTAAAAGTGACCACATCAGCATCAGGAAAAGGTGAGTTTAAAACTCCGGCACTAATCAAACCCGCCTCATGAGCAATGTCTGCTAAATAAAAGGCTCCCACCTTTTTGGCAATCTGGGCTAACCGTCTATGTTTAATATCCCGCGGAACAGCTGTTCCACCCGAGATAATCATCTTCGGCCTAAACTTTAAAGCCTGCCTTTCAATCTGGTCATAGTCAAATACTCTCGTTTTCTTATCCACATGATAAAAGCCAATCTTGAATATCTTAGACACTAAAGTTATCTTTCTGGCTGGCATCTGCCAACCATGGGATAAATGCCCGCCATCAGGTAAAAACATGCCCATCATCCGATCACCAATCTTAAGCAAGGCATTGTAAACCGCCACATTAGCCTCACAACCCGAATGCGGCTGCACATTAGCCCCCCATTTCTTCTCATCCAGTGAAAAAGCCTGCAAAACTCGCTCTCGACACAAACTCTCTACCGAATCAATATTAACATTACCCTGGTAATAGCGTTTCTTAGGATAACCCTCTGCATACTTATTCATCAAGCATGACCCGACTGCCCTCATTACCTCAGCCGAAGCATAGTTTTCCGAAGGGATCATCTGCAGCTCTTCTCTCTGCCTTTTCTTTTCTGCTTTGATCACCTTAAAAATCTTGTCCATAAAACCTCCCTTAGGCTAATTCTCCGGCAATTAAATCAACCACCCTGATTATCTCCAGTTTTTTGGATTTCTCTTTTGGCTCAACCGTATCTGTCACCACTAAACTGTCAATCGCGCTCCCATCAATCTTCTTCTGTACCCCTGGCACATACAAATGATGAGTTACTCCCACCTTAATTGATTGAACTCCCTTGACTCTTAAATACTTAGCTGCTTCAATCAGCGTCCCGCCCGTAGCCATTATGTCATCAATCATCAACACTCTTTTATTCTCAACCTCACCCTTGATTCCTTTGACGGTTACTTTACCTGTACTCAAATCTCTCTCCTTATCAAGGTAGGCCACTGCTATTCCTAAATCTTTGGCAAACTCTTTTGATAGCTTCACCCCACCCTTATCCGGCGCCACTACCACTGTCTCTTCATCCACTTGCCTTTTGAAACATTCAACCATCAAGCTTCTGGCCGATAAATTGATCAGCCGCGTTTTAAAAAACTTTATGCTTTGGGGATTATGCAAGTCAAAAGTAATCATCTTTTTAAACCCCACTCCATTTAAAATCTTGGCCACCACCGCTATCGACAGCGGCTCGCCTTTTCTAAACACCTTGTCCTGTTTTGAATAACCCATCCAGGGAATTACTCCAATAACCTCCTCAACTCCTTTTCTTTTCAGTCCGTCAATCAGCAAACACAGCTCGACTAAGTGATGATCCGTTGGCTGGGATAATGACTGGACCACCACTGCTTTCCTGCCCACATCTTTCTCCTTCACCCAGACTCTCGCCTCATCATTGGCAAACCTGGATAACTCAACCTGACCCAACCGCGTCTTCAGTTTTACAGCCAATCTCTTAGCCAAACTGCCATTTGACGATCCGCTAAACACCAGCATACTTTAATCTAAAATCTTCCTTTTCTTTAATACCTTCAAAATCTTCTGATGGACCTGATCGATTGATAACAATTCACCTTTTTTATCTATACACTTAACCATTTCCCAATGTTTATATTTCTTTACCAACTGCTTGTACATCTCAATTGATTTCCGCTGGTGCTTAAGATCTGCCTCAGCCTTGTCTTTGCCTTTAACATACCGCCTTATTCCTTTCTTCTGTAAAAGCTTTTGGGCTGTCCCCGCCGGCACATACAGAAAAAGGACCACATCTTCTTTCGGCAATTTATGCTCCTTGTATTCCATGTCATATACCCAATCAATAAAATCTTTTCTTTTACTTGGCGGCATCTTTGAACCCTGATGAGCCATACTAGCTGATACATACCGATCAACCACCACCACATTTCCTTCCCTCAACCATTCCACCAGTTCATCATGAGCTGTCAACCGATCTAAAGCAAAAGCTAATGAAGACAAATATGGACTAATATCTACATTGCCTCCAAATTCACCTGTTAAAAACCTACCCACATGCTTACCATGAAACGAAGTATAGTAACGGGGGAATGAAATATACTTGTTCTTTATCCTTTGCTTCTTTAAATACTGTAACAGCTTTTTTGTCTGTGTCCCCTTACCTGACCCATCAGCTCCGTCAATCACCACCAACTTGCCTTTTTTCTTTCCTAGCTGCTTAAAATGCTCTAAGTTCTTTTTCAAGATCGCATGCAGATTGTCCTCATCATAATGCTCTGAATATAGCTCAGGGTGGCCTTTAAGCATTAACGACAATGGGTGATCCGTCTCTTTATAAAACAAGGCCAGTACTGGCTTGTCATTATCTAAAGCATGCTCTATTAAAAAAGCCGTTCCCCACGACGGCCCAGTCACCTCAGCCACCATCACATCCGCCCGCTCAATTGTCTTTGTTTCTCTAGCAAACAACTTCTCAGCTGTTAATCCCACTCCAGGTTTTAACTTCGGATCCACCACATACTCTGATAAAACCTTGTGTCCTAACTTTTTCAACTCTTTAACAATCCTTTGATATAACCCCAACATCGATCGGTCTAGTGAAATTGATGCTCCAAAATATATCTTCATCTTACTCCTATCCTAACCGCTCTCTGCCACTTTTTCAAACGCTGCCACCATTCCCAAGGTTGGCTCATTAGTCCGAGACTTCCAAATAGCTTCTCTCCAATCTCCCTGTTCAAAACCAGCCTGCCTCATTAACTCACCCCACTCCTCTCTACCCCGATGACAAGCATATCTCTCTACCATCCCCCTCCTTCTCAGCATGTCCAAAATTTCCGGATCACCAAACTCAAGCTCCTTAAAATCATCCATATCACCTTCACCTGGCGCTACCACTAAAAACTCTCCGGACCTCAATCCTATTCTCAATTTTAAATTATACTCATAACGTCTTAACCATTTTTCTTGCCATATCGTTATATCGTTTTCTCTATACCCCTCTTCTAATAATAACGGCACTGCCCGGGAATCGTCAACTCGCAAACAATCAGCTACTATTAACCAACCGCCTGGCCGCAACAGTTGATTAATGTTAACCAAAGCTCGTTGTGGATCATCCCCAAGTAAATTACAAAATAGCCCTTCAGCCACTACTACATCAACAAAGCCTCTGTGATTCTTTAATTTTTCTGCTAAATCATTAGCCACATCAGCCACTAAAAAACTAACCATCCAACCAGCCTCTTCTTCTTCACTTAATCTCCTTGCTTGGAGAATTGCCAGTGGATTCAAATCCACTCCCACCACCTTCCTTGGACCATATCTACTACTCGCTAATCTAGCAAACTCCATTACTTTATCACCCGGCCCACAACCTGCATTTAAAACCAGTCCACCAATAGCAGGCATGTACTTCATAATCGTCTCTGGCGACACTATTGCTCCTCGAGAAATCCGAGCGTAATCCACTCCCTCAAGTAAATTCCGCTGCACACCTGAAAGTGATAGTTGTTCACTGCCCAAGAACGTCTCCATAAATTAACCAGGCAGGCATCAACTTTTAAAATAAATTACTATATCATACACCTGAGGCAAGACAATGTCAGCCTCCTCGCTTTCTCCTCCCACTAAAGCCGTTCTCATACCTAGTTGCTTAGCTGGTAAAATATCCGACTTTACCCGATCACCCACAAACAAAATTTCTTTAGGCTTTAACCCCACCAGCCTAACTGCTTCCTTAAACGGCCTTATCTCTGGCTTAGGTGCTCCCAACAAATATCCAGATACAATTGGCTTAAACCAACTCGGCTTTAACCCCACCAGTTTCAACTTTCTTTCTACCTGATCTAACCTACCAGCATTAGTCACCACAAAATGCTTTAAATGAGTTAGCCTCTTAAATACCTTTACTAGCTGCTCATCCTTCTTAATATACTTCTCCAGCGGCATCTCATCCCACAAATCTGTAAAAAACTTAATCCCATCAATTCCTAGCTGATCCAAAGCTTGAGTACGACTGCCGCACTCTTGATACAACCGCTCAAACTCCTTTTCAGCCCTCTGCTTTTCCCAGCCTTTTTTCTCCATTACCGCCTTGATCTGTGGCTCCCTAAACTCATAATCTGGAATTGCCTCTTCTGGATACAAAGTACCGTCTACATCCCAACCAACAGCTTTAATTTCCCTAAGCCACTTAGGTTTTTTCATAAATCATTGCCTCACTGATTCCAAACTTCTATTACCCTCACTCCATCCTTTTTTTCTGAAGGATAATATATCTCTCTCTTTTTCAGTTTATCCACAAACCAATAATAAGCTTGGGCCCAACCAGCTTCATACTTTCTGCCGCTCTTCAACCGCCTTTTTTTCAACTTTACCCTTTTCTGAATCACTCCCTCATTCGCCTTAACCACCACAAACACCGCCTGCTTTTTCAACCCTTCTTGTTCTAGCAATCTCAGCACCGCCTCCCTTTGCGGACCCAAATATGTTGCATCTATGACCACCAATTTATCTTTAGCGATTGCTTTTAAAGCCAAGTCATGCAGCAATTGATAAACAGTCTCCCTCGTCTTTACATACTTATCCGCTCCCCATAAAAACTTCTCCTCATTCTTTAATACTCGCTTTAACCGCACCCTATCAGAAGACAAATACTTTCCTTCTACTTGTTGACAAATTTTTTTAGCTAAATAGCTTTTGCCACAACCAGGCAGCCCACTCATTAAAATTAAGCGACACTGCTTTAACAGCTTCCATTGTTGATCAGTCAACAGCTCCACCCTTTGTCTAATTGCCTCCAACTCCCACCCCAACTTAGTCAACTCTTGCCACACCATCTCCACCAACTGCTTCTTCGCCCTTCGATCATGAGCAAAATCAAGCCCCTCTGTCTCTACCTCTAAAACATTCATCACTTTTCTAGCTTGATTCAGCCAAGCCTGATTTATCTGCTTCATCGTCAAGTAATATGATGGCCTCACCTTCTCATACACCTCACCCGCCAACCTCACCCGCCTCAACAACTCTGTATCATTAGTAGTTAAATATACTAGTAAATCAGGCGCCACCACCTTATCCCAACCCAATGAATTAAAATATTGCACATAATCATCAAATTCACTCTTACTCAACTTCCCCAGCACCTTGTTAGTCAAAGCATAATTAAAATCCATCTCTGGGTGGACGTCTTGAATAAACACCGCTCTCTTGGCTGCCTGACTTAACTGCCTATGCTTAGCTTTAATAAACCACTTCTGCGACTTTAACAAAACCCCAAATGGATCTTCATAGCTCCTCTTTAAATATGGATTTTTCCCTGCCAGTTCATATGACGCCTTCACTGGACAACCCTTTGCCTTTAATCCCTTAGATAACACCTCCACCGCTGTTGTCTTCCCTAAACCCAAACAATCTGCTCCCACCTCAATTCGAGGGAATTTATAATCTGGGCTCTTGTTTAGATTTCGAAAACCAGGGAAAATACTTTCTAACTTCATTGTCTAATTATCACATAAATTGTCTAAATTGTTCCCAACCTAAACGCACCAACCGCCTAGCCACCTCACTAATCACTTTTTCTTGCTCTTTACCTGTTTCAGAAAAATCCAAATCAGTCGTGTCTATAATCAACTTGTTATATGGCAACCTCTCCACTATGGCGTTTGTTACGGCATTTAATGTTAAATGAAACTCTGCCTCCAAAACCTTCTCCATCTTTCGCGCCTGAGCCATTGCTCGACTCACCAAAGCATTATCTTTAGCAGTCAAATATATTACTAAATCAGGCCCAGACTGTATATCAATCGGTAAACGGCTAAATCTCTCTATATATTTCCAAAAATCCTGCTGGTTCATTTTCTCTTGAATCCCATAAGTAAAAGGATAACCTAAATAGACTTCACTCATTTGATCTTGAACCACTCCGCTGCCAAATTTGGTTATAAACTGCCTTCCCAACATCTCTATTTGTAGCATTTGATCTAAAAACCAGTCTTGTGAGTTTTTAATATGAGATGACTTAAGCTCATGATAAGCACCTTTTAAAAAGGGATTATTTTTAAACTCCTCGACTTTCACGAACGAAGGTCTACCATTTAAAGAATTAAAACGCTCCATTAGAGGTAATAATAGCTCCACCAAAGTAGTCTTGCCTATTCGCATTGAACCCACCACCACAATATATGGCAGTCGTGATTCCAAACCTTCTGTAGTCAAAACCTTCCTTGGTTCTATTAACTTCTTTCTTATCGGAAACATGGCTGGTCTCATCCATCTCGGCACTACTATTTCAAAGCCAAACCCTGTTCCTATCACTCTATTCTCCCTATTCTGCCTCATCATCCTCTCACTTTCTGCTTTATAAATCGAGTTCCTCCAATGCCTTGGAGGAATAGCCTCAATAATCGCATCCATCGTCTTCCCAGAAAGATAAGCCTCTTTTTGATCCTCACTAACCAAAACCGCATGCAAACCAGGAAAAGCATTCGAAGTTATCTTTTCCCCATTGTAAATAATAGCTGCTTCTGTTGATGGCGCTCCCTCTGCCATCATTCCCCCTGGATACTCCGGCCTACCACAATGATATAATCCTGTTTTTTCATTTAAAACCACCTTTGCGCCCTGCTCAATTAGCGCTTGTTGATTTGGACCATATAGCTGATAATGCTCACCACAACAATTCTTATAACGAGGGTCCCTCTCCTCTGATTCATAAACCGACCCTGCCACCTTTTCCTCGCCTGACTCTAAAGCTGGATGCCAAAAACCTCCCTCAACATCATATTCCTCTCTTCTTGTACTCCAGCCATCATTAAGACAACCATCCACCACTCTACATTGACTGGCCACTAGATATCGAGCCAAATCTGACGACTCAATCACCGGCAAAGTATTATCAAACAACTCTGCCCGATAATTATAATTCAAACCCAGCATTAAAATTACTTTGTTATGTTTTTTTCCCCAACTAGCTAATTTGGATAACACTTTTTTATCAGTCGCAAAAGCCACCTCATCAATCACCACTAAATCTGGACCATCAGGATCTACTTTATCTAATATATCTTGGAACTTGCTATACACATATGCTCGCAAGCCCGTATCATGACCACCTGGATGCAACTGAGTCATAAACTCTGTTTTCCCATCATCGCCTATCTCAAGATTCCATCGATTCAACTCAATTTCATCTATAAATATCTGAGCTTCACCTCCTAATTGCATAGTAGTCAAATGAGCAATCGTTGACTTCCCCAGCCCCATAGCTCCTAAGACCGACATTCCTCCTCCTTCTCTTTCTCCGCCTCTCACATCCCAAACTATTTTAGCTATCTCGTCTGACACTTCTTTTTGGCTCTGCAGAACTTCAGCATCAATTACCGCTGCATATTTTAAATTCCTAGCTGTATGAACCCTCACCTCACCATCACTATAACACTCTCTAATTATATCGTCCTTCTCTAGCCTTCTGCCAACCCCCAACTCAGAATGTAATACCGCTAATGTGGCCAACCCTTCAAAAGACAGTCTTTCTTCCATAAAAACACCCACTAGGCGGGCAGGTATCCACTGGTAATTCAATTGATTAAACCTTCACCACTTTAGCCAAAAAACTCAACCTTAGTCAACTAGATCTTTCTATGACAAACTACACACTGAAAGCACATAATGGGCAAGTAACCCAATCCTCCCGCTGCGCTTTTCCACCTGCCAAGAAATTTGCGCCATATTACTTTCGCTTTGGCCTATTCCAACTGGCCCACTTGCATTTAGGATAATTGCCGCAACCGAAAAACTGCTTACCCCTACGAGATCGCTTCACTACCACTTCACCACCGCAATCCGCGCACTTGACTCCCTCCACCACCTCTTTGTACGTCGCTGTATATCTACACTCCGGAAACCGGCTGCAGCTCAAAAACTTGCCAAATCTGCCTACCCTAATCACCACCTCGCCTTTTTTACACTCCGGGCATTTCTCCCCGGTCTCTTCTACCGCAATCTTAACTCTCTTGGCTTTTTCAAGTACATGATTTAGCTTCTTCTCAAAGGGCAAATAGAAGTTTTTGAGTAATATATTCCATCGCTTTTCTCCCTGGGCCACCTCATCCAAACCCGCCTCCATTTCAGCCGTAAACTCATAATCCATCACCTTAGGAAAATACTTTAACAAAAACTCAACCACCGCCACCCCCACTGGCGTGGGGTGTAATTTCCTTTCTTTTTTCTCCACATAGTTCCTTGTCTGAATAGTTGAAATTATCGGCGCATAAGTTGACGGCCGACCAATTCCCTTTTCCTCTAAAACCTTAATCAGACTGGCCTCAGAGTATCTGGCCGGCGGCTGGGTAAACTTCTGCTCCGGCAAGACCTTAATTAACTTCAACTCATCGCTTTCTTTCAGTTCCGGCAGCTCCTGGCCATCAACTGAATACAGTTTAGGATTTACTTTTAACCAACCATCAAATCTCATCCTTTCCCCTCCTACCTTCAACTCATATTTCCCATCTGCCTCTACCCTGACTGTTGTCTTATCCAACTCAGCTGGCTTCATCTGACTCGTCACCAATCTTTCCCAGATCAACCGATACAATCGCTTAGCCCCTTGACCCGCTTCTACCGTCTCTCGCTTCACCTTAGTCGGCCGAATCGCCTCATGAGCTCCCTGGACCATTCTGGATTTACTTTTGTAATAAACCGGCTTCTCCGGCAGATAGGCTTTGCCATAGCTACTATCTATATACTCCCTCACCATTTTTATTGCCTGACCAGCCAAGTTAACACTGTCTGTTCGGTGATAGGTGATTAAGCCTTTTTCATACAACTGCTGAGCCTCCCGCATGGTTTTCTTAGCACTCCAGCCAAATCGGCTGCCGGCTGTCCGTTGCAAAGTTGAGGTCATAAACGGCGGCAAGGGATATTTCTTTACCCGCCTTTCCTTCACTTCTACCACCTGATAACCCGCCTTCTTCAACTCTCCCACTACCTTATCCGCCTCTCCCTTATTCTCAATCTTGGCCTTCTTTCCCTCAATCTTCACCAACTCCACTACTACCTCTTTATCCTTTGCCAACCTCACCTTAATCTGCCAATACTCCTCTGACTTAAAAGCCTCAATTTCTTTTTCTCTTTCCACAATCAGCCTCACCGCCACACTCTGGACCCTGCCGGCCGACAAACCTCGTCTCACCTTGCGCCATAAAATCGGCGACAGCTTGTAACCTACCAGCCGATCCAAAATCCGCCTAGCCTGCTGGGCTTCCACCAGTTTCTTGTTCACCTTGCCTGGATTTTCCAATGCCCTGGCTATGGCTGACTTAGTAATCTCATGAAACACTATCCTGGAAAACTTACCCCCATCCTTAAGCAAATACTCTATATGATAAGCAATCGCTTCACCCTCCCGATCCGGATCTGTAGCTAAAATGATCTCCTTGGCCCCTTTAGCCGCCTTTTTTAAAACCGCCACATACTTTTTCTTGCTCTCATCCACCACATAATCAGGCTTAAACTCCTTATCCACCTCCACCCCCAACTTGCTCTTAGGCAAATCCCGGATATGCCCCATTGACGCCTCTATCTGATAGTCATCTCCTAAAAACCGAGACAAAGTCTTAGCCTTAGTCGGGGATTCAACAATCACCAGCTTCATAACTGCCACCTTACCACACCTGTCAAATTATAATCAAGAAAAACTAAAACCCATCCAGTCACCCGCATCACGTCTAAAATCACCTAAAGACAACATTCTCATTGCCTCATTTACTAGCCTGGTTGAAGCTCCTCCATTCAACTCTAATTCCTTATAAAGAATAAAAGCCAGCAGGGCCCTTATTCCTGTATGAGCGATTTCAATCGGAGGGTGTAAATAGCTCACATAATACGCGCCACTTTGTAATAAGAATTGCTCCATATAGTCAACCCCATGAGCTGCTGACGCCGCCATAACCAAACGAGTGCAACTAACTGATTGGTAAAAATCCTTAAAAGGAGAGTATCCATCAAAAAAAGTGGCCACATACTTATAATTTTTCTTTGTCACTTGATCTAACGTTTCTAACAGATCCCAATCATTAGCTTTAAAATATCGAAAAATTGAAGCCATCGCCTCCATCATGTATTGGTTTGCTTCAATTCTTTGGCTAAATAAAAGCTCCTCCGGCCCCATTACTTCTATTTTTTTTCTTAAATGTCTAATTTTTGAACTTACATCTAATTCTGGTGTCTTCTCACTTACACTATTATCACCAAACACATCTTTATCTACCAACAACCTGAACATTTCAGTATCCCAATCGGTCACTATAGGATTTAGGCTTAAAAAAAACAAAACATCCATTAACTCTAGCTTGGCCTCATCCTCACTCCTTTCAGCCAATGCCATATGCCATTCGACCAGCTCATCTGTAGCCATTTCTAAAAACCTCAATCTCAACTCTTGCCTACTAAATGGCTCATCTTGTTTTCTCATCAATAACAACGGTCTTTCTCCCAACCATTCATTAGCAGTATCTACTATCTTAGGTAGCTGTCTCATAGCTGATTCAAATAACTCCATTCCATCAACAGCTTGAAATTGCTCCACACTAACAGTTTCAAATTCACTCATCAGGGAATTATACCCTATAGCCTCAAATCCTCCAAAATATCCTCTACCTTTGTTACCAGCTTAGCCCCTTCTTGAATCAGATCCGCAGCTGCTTCAGATGCCGGGCTGTCAATCGGCCCTAGCACTGCCCAAACCTCCCGGCCATACTCTGCTGCTTGGGTAGCCGTAATCTTAGTCCCACTTTTATGTCTCCCTGCAATCACCAACTTCATGACTCAAACCTTATCACACTCGTCAAACCCAACACAACACTTAATCAACCTGCTTAAACTCAATCATACCCTTGACCGCTTCTCGATACGTCTCATTAGAAATATACAGGGATCTTAATCCTAGATTATAATCCTCAACTAAAGGATTTTGATGAAAATCCTCTTTAATAGTATTTTCTTCAAAAAAAGCAGCTATTATCCCCCCTGCTGTCCCTGAAGCTATCCCTGAAGCGATTCCCCACTGCACTCCTGCATCCTTGCCGTTAAGAAATCTATCTGCTAAATATCCAAAGCCTCCAAAGAAGCCTCCAAAGACTAAACTTGGTATCACCATCTCTTCAAGCGGACTCGATTTAATATATTTCTTGAGAAACTCGATTGGATCACTAACATAGTCAATGAAATGTAGCAATTCGTGGGGGAACTTATGTAGCACTTCTGCTTGCAGTCTCTGCTCCAAGACTTGACCATGAATAGTTACTATAGCCTGTCCCCTTAAACTCATCTCAGGGGGCCAAAATGACCCATACCAGTCTTCTTTTCTATCACTCACTAACTTGACTAATAACTCATTGCTCACAAACCACTCAGCTGTTTTATTCACTAACTCATCTCCTCCCATTACTTTAGCTAACAACAAGGAAGTTTTTACTACTGATAAAGGATCAACTCTCATTTCAAAAGTCTTTCCCATAAATTCAATTGTTTTATCTCCCATTTGTCTCACATAATCATTTTGCCCTTCAATTGTTTCCTGGTTAAATATTTTGTTAACAGGCCAAATCGCCGGTAACAAACCAGCCATCGCTAAAAACTCTCTCCTTGAAACTAATTCTTCACTCATAAACCCAAATTATACCCTATAGCCTCAAATCCTCCAAAATATCCTCTACCTTTGTCACCAGCTTAGCCCCTTCCTGAATCAGATCCGCAGCTGCTTCAGATGCCGGGCTGTCAATCGGCCCTGGCACTGCCCAAACCTCCCGGCCATACTCTGCTGCCTGGGTAGCCGTAATCTTAGTCCCGCTTTTATGTCTCCCTTCAATCACCAAAGTACCTAAGCTCAAACCCGCCATCAACCTGTCCCTGGCTGGAAAATTCCCTCGACTAATCGGGTAACCCAAAGGATACTCACTCACCAAAGCCCCACCACCCTTAACTATCTCTTCAGCCAAACTCTTATGTTCCGGCGGATAAACTCTTTCCAAACCATGGCCTAAAACCGCTGCTGTCTTGCCTTTTTTCCCTAAACAGACTCGATGAGCCATCCCGTCAATTCCCCGAGCCAAACCCGAAACAATCACCAAGTCCTCCTTTACCAATCCACCCACTAACCTGCTTACTGCCTTTCTGCCATAATCAGTCATCTGCCGCGTTCCCACTACTGTGATTGCCAACTGATTTAATATCCCCACCGCCCCCTTAATAAACAACACAAAAGGCGGTAAATCAATCTCTTTTAATAATCTCGGATATCTTTTATCTTCAATAGTCACTACCTTAATTTCTCTTCTCCCCAACTCTGCCATCTCATTATCCAAATTCTTTTCTTTCCGCCACTCTGCCCATTTTTCCACCATTTCCCTTTTCAAACCCATCTGCAGCAGCTTACTTCTGCTCGCCTGCCAAATCCCTTTGGCTGACTTAAAATATTCCCTCAACAACCCAAACCGCTTCGGCCCCATTCCCACAAAACCGCTCACCCCTATCCAGTACTTCAACTCATCTCTTCTCATAACCCACTACTATTGACAACTACTACTAATAAGCTTTACAGTTAATATATATAATCCTTTAGAGTTTAATATACCACTTTTTACCTATGAAAAAGTTTTGGAAAAAACTCTCCCGTTTTCAAAAAATTTACTTCAGTTCCCTTATCTTATTTTTAATTATCCTTCCTGTTGTTGGCATTACTACCGGCATGTTTTCTGTTACTCCTACAATCTTTCGAGCCGGCACATCTGAAATGGAAATCACCTCTCCTTTTGGCCAAGCAGCTGTCACTCAGGCTAACACTGCCATTCGCTCTGTTGGTGATCTATCACAAAATTCTTTTACTCTTGAGGCTTGGATTAATAACCCCTATAAATCTGATCCTACCAAAAAACAAATCATCTTTGGTAAAGCTACTACTCAACGTTACCAAACCATTGTTGCTGGACCTCCTCTTCTAGACTATTCTTTATCTCTCACTTCAAGCTCTATTACTGCTACCTATTATGATCTTAATAATCTTCAAACTGTTAAGGCTAATACCGGTATTACTCCAAACAAATGGCAACATATTGCTTTAGTAAAAGATGCTTCTACCGCCAAATTATTTCTTAACGGCAAGGTAATTGCTTCAACTACCAGTGTGGCTGGGTCAAAGATTAGTTCAGCCACTGACTCAGCTGATCGAATTGAGCGCGCTTCCATCCTCTATATTGCCGGCCACCCTGAATACAATTCTTTTCAGGGCAAAATTGATGAAGTTCGCATTTCTTCAATCGCCCGCTACACCCAAGATTTTTCTCCCTCACTCTCGCCTTTTGAAACCGAAGAAAACGCTCTTGCCCTTTATCACTTTGATGGCAACACTCAAGATGCTATTAATCCTTCTACTAAATCAAACTTAATCGGTCAAATTGATTATACTACCAGCACTATCTCTGTTCCTGAACCCTCACCGCCAGGCTCTGAATGTTCTACTGACGCAGACTGCCACTTGAGCTTATGTGATTGCAAATGTCATCCTTCTGGCCAAACACCAGAACAACAAACAGGCAAAGTGTGCGGCATAAACTGCCTGGATGAATTCAAAGCCTCTGGCTGCAAATGTTTCATTAGCAGCCCGAGAGGAGGAACCTGTTCTGAAATATATGTTCGCCCTTCCCCCACTTCTATTCCTCGACCAACCCCCAGACCTTGTGAACCCAATTATCTTATTTCCTTTTCTGTTAGCCAACCTTGTGGTAAATCCAATTTTAGCCAAATAGATTTTAAATGCCGACATGATGTCCCTCTTAGGCCAAGCGCTGATACTTGCCAATCAATCTCTCAGTGGTCTGAATATGCTCACTCTAGGTGTCGAATGGTTGTATCTGAATGCTTTGAACCCACCCCTAAACCCACCCCTAGACCCACCCCTAGACCCACCCTTAAACCCACCCCTAAACCCACCCCTAAACCCACTCCTCCTCCTAAGCCATCACCATCACCTCAATATAGCCAAAAAGATATTGAATCTACATGTTCCTTAATAGACAGATATGCTAACCTTGAAACCTACACCGGCACAGACGGAGAAAAACAAAAATTACAACGACTTATTAACTTGGCCTCCAGAATTGGACTACTGAATAGAGTCAAGATTACTAACGTTGATGAACTGCTTAAATTCTACAACACTTATTGTAAACCAACCCCCATAGCTTCTCCTATGCCAATTTTTAACCAACTCCCGGTTATCTCCGCCACCAGCCTGCCCTCTGGCCAAGTCAATAAAAATTACCAAGCCACCATTCGCGGCTATGACGAGGACCAAGACCAACTAACCATGAATTTCTCTGAACTTCCTCCTGACCTCGCCTTCCACAGCTGTATCGACACCTATGAAGCTGGCCGCCATTATCTTGACTGCCTCCTAACTGGCATACCTCAAGCCAGCGGCA
>Ga0209976_10000860_pt1 | contig 18602 bp, 17 predicted proteins | sample SumtaG_FD_182806 | JGI IMG/M metagenome (GOLD analysis project Ga0209976, IMG submission 182806) | Deep subsurface microbial communities from Indian Ocean to uncover new lineages of life (NeLLi) - Sumatra_00157 metaG (SPAdes) (version 2) | ecosystem: Environmental > Aquatic > Marine > Oceanic >...
TGGTGGGAAAGGGTATTCCAATGGGTTCGGCTCTAGCTTTTATGACAGCGACTGTAACTTTATCTTTACCTGAAGCGTTGATATTAAAAAAACTGATGAAATGGCCACTTCTTGCAACCTTTTTTGGAGTAACTATTTTAGGAATTATACTTATTGGTTATTTATTTAATTTCCTTTTTTAAGCGTAAGTGGGCTGGATTTGACTTAAGTTTAGATTATTAAATAGGATTTGCAGGTCTTCAAGGGTGATACTGAGCTTTATTTTATGGTTGATGAACAAGTCCTTTAGAGGGAGCAAGTTTGTTCTTACTAGAACTTAATGCTGTCTGATGGGTGTACAGAAAAATCTTTCGCTGAAATGTGTTAAGATTTAATTATGGAAGGCGATATTCCACAAGCTTCTAACACACAAGAAGCACAGCCTGAAGTTAAAGAAGTTTTTCAGGCTCCACAACCTTCTGTTGTTCCTCCTTCTGTTGTTCCTCAAGCATCACCTGAACCAACTCCACCCACAAAACCTAAGAAGTGGTTGAAATTAAAAATTCTAATTATTTTAATAATTTTGGTTGGTTTGAGCGTAGGAGGATTTTTTGTTTGGAAAAAGGTTTTTGTTCCCACAGAGGTTTACAAAGGCATCTGGCCGCCTCTACTATTTTTTGAAGATCCGAATTACCTGGCTTCTAATATACCGAAGCTGAAGGACATGGGGATAAATACGGTTTTCATTGTGGCTTTTCCTCCTTTCACAGAGCAGGATTTTGAAAAAATTGAAGAAGTATTTGGTCCTGAACTAGTGGAAAGAGTTAAAGAACTTATTCCAATTGAAAAACAGATTGTAATTGATAACATCCAAACTGCCCATAGAAATGGTTTGAAAGTAGCCTTAACAGTAGGGGATATTCCTGTGCCGGAGAGTGCGGACGTAGAAACTGTTAACTCCAGAATTGTTGAGGTAGCAAGATTAGCAGAGGAATATGATGTTGAACTTTTTACTCCTTTAAATGAACCGGAGAGGTTTTTTTCGGAAATTGAAAAAGACCTTAGAGAGTGGAGACAAGAGATTCTTCTAATGATAAAGGAGGTTTACCACGGCGAAGTTTCCTGGAACGGGGTAGGAGTTGGCCTGCCTTCTGACAAGGAACTGAATGATGAGTTTTTCAGGGAAATTGCTAAACAGCCTCCAGGAGGTTATGTAGGATATGACTATATTGGATTTGGCAGCCAATTAATGCCCAACCAGACATTGGAAGAGTATTCAGAATATGTCGAAAAATCTATAGATTACATGCTTGCTCAGGCAAAAAGAGACGGGGTAAAGGGTGTCATTATTACTGAATTTGGTGCGTTGATTGAGATATCACTAAGCGAAGAAGAGATGGCGAGAGCTTTTGAGATAGTGCTTGAAAAAGGAAAAGATAAAATTGCTGGATTTTTTGTTTTTAGAATTAATTTTCTTGAAGTAAATGCTCCAGGAGTATTTTTTAAAGAAAACCTAAAAACACAAGAAGTGATTAAAAGATATTTCACAGAAATTTTGTGAGGCGGATACCAGACTAATTATTAGTCAAGGGCTTACAGAACTGTCCGTTACTTGCCTTGACCATTGAATAAGTAGGCTCTTTTTCTAGAATCTCTTTAAGAACCTGGATTTGTTCTTTTACCTGAGTAACCAGATTCTTAGGGAAGAGCTTATACAGTATAAATGGCGAACTAGGGACCAGTAATTGCCTTATTAGAACTTTCTACTTCAAATGTGTTAGGATTTAATTATGGAAGGTGATGCCTCACAAGTTCCTGTTACTCAAGCTCCTCAACCTCCTGTTGTTCCTCCTCCTTCTCCTCCTGCTCCTCAAACACCACCTGAACCCACTGAACCAACTCCACCCACAAAGCCTAAAGAGGGGCTGAAAATAAAAATTTTAATTATCTTAGTAATTTTGATTGTCTTGGGCGTGGGGGGATTTTTTATTTACAAAAGTTTTTTTGTTCCTAAAGAGGAAGAGGTTTACAAAGGCGTTTGGATGCCTTTTTTAGGTGCCTCGTTGCTCCCTGATTACTATCTTCCTGAAAGGATGAAATTTTTACTCAAGGAGCCGGTCTTCTCTGATTTAGACAAGGCAGAGGAAGCCGGAATTAACACATTAGCATTTGGCGTAGGTTATTGGGCCAACGAGCAAGGGGATATCAGCATGCTTCCTGAAGTGAAGGAATTCGTGATTTCTTATATTGATGAAGCGCATGCAAGGGGCTTTAAAATTTGGTTGGTTCTTGGAATTGCTTATTTAAGTGCGAGTGGAGAAGATGACCCCAGAGTGATTCCTGACGAAATAATTGAAAATACAGATTTTATGGAGACATTTGATTCGGCTATCGTCGAATGGGCGAAAATAGCTCAAGAGCATAACGTTGAATTTTTTTCTCCATTATCTGAAGCGTATGTAAACCTTGGCCGGGAAAAAAGCAAAAGGTGGCTTGTAGAGATTGAATCAAAGATAGATGCTGTTTATAGCGGCAAAATTTGTGCAAAAGGCGAATGGCCAATACCAGAGTTGTTATCATCATACTCTTGTTTTAGTGCAGACATAAAGATACCTAAAAACGAAGAAGAGAAAAATAGACTGATAAACCATCTTGAACAAGAAAATGAAAAAGATATAGAAATGATAATGATGGAAGTTTACGAGGGACATGATTGGCAAGGTACACCTCCAGAAGAAATGAAAAGAGGTTTTGTTATGGCACTTGAAGCGGCAAGGGGTAGGGTTAGCGGCATTTTCATTTTAGACATTACCCGTCCTATTCAGCTTTTTCCTGAAAGTTTTGAAAAGACAATTAAAGAGTTTTATACTCAAGAGTTTTAGATAGACAGTGTGGCGATAGATGGATAGATTTGATTGCTTTAGGAAATTAACAAGATTAGATGTTAAGGAACTTGGCGAGGATCTAGTGCAAATTCGTTACAAGGTTAACAAATGATTATGAGGCTGGAATCAGGCAAGGCTTCACTTTTCCTATTTCTTCTCTTAAATCCTGCATTAACTTAAAATCTTTAAAAACATTGATAATAGAGGTTAATTGCTTGGTTATATTAAGGTTACGCCCTTCGAGCCAGTTCGTTCTTATTAGAACTTTCTACACCCGAATATGTGTTAAGATTTGATTAATGGAAAGTGGTGTTCCACAAACCCCCGTTACTCAAAAAGTGAATCCTGAAATTAAGGATGTTTCTCAAACCCCGCAACAACCTCCTGTTGTTCCCCAAACACCCCCAGAATCAACTCCGCCAGAAAAACCAAAAAAGAAGAAAACGAAAAAGGGTGTTGTTTTTCTTATTCTTTTACCTATTTTGGCAATAGCAAGCTATGCTATTTTTCTTGCCATAACATATTGGAACTGCAACAAAACTACTCCCCAAGCATGTGAGACAAACACCTGTGGCTTTTCTCTGCCTGGATTTAATCTTGCAAGCGAGATAAAAGAAGATTGTTGTGGAAATGAAATATGTGAGACTGGTGAGGTTTATCCGGAATGTATAGATTGTCCAAATTGTGATGATGAAAATGAATGCACTTCTGTTGACAGCTATGACTATAACAAACACGAATGTGTAAATGAACCGATTCTTGATGTTGTTTGCTGTGGCAATACCTTATGTGAAGAAGGCCATGAAACAAATTCAGATTGTCCAAAAGATTGTCCTAGTTGTGATGATGAAAACAGGCTTACTATAGACAGTTTTAGTTACGAAACTCAGGTGTGTGAGAATGTTGCGACACACTATTTTATTGATGATTTTGAGGAAGGTACCGAGAATTGGGTTTTTTCTGATGAAACAGCTTGGAGCACAATAATAGAGGGCGGCAATACCGTTCTAAAAGGGACGAATCCAGGTGGTGGAGTCTATGCAAGGCTTGAAAATAAAAGCTGGGCTAATTATATATTCAAAGTTAGGTTCAAGATAATAAATGGCGGTATGCATTTTCACTATCGTCTTAATCCATCCTATGTGGCTCATGTTGGTGATAATAATGTGATCTTAGGCTTAGAGAAAGAGGAAGAGATCGTTAAACAATATCCATTAGACAAGAACTGGCACACTCTTGAAATAAAATGCTATGGCAGCATTATTAATGTTTATGTAGATGATGAACTTTTAATCAAATATAAATATACTGAAAAACTCCCTATCTCAAATGGAATTGAGCTCCGAACTATGGGGGGATCAGGGATTCTAATAGATGATGTTGAAATTGAAGTTATTTCAGAGGAAGATATAGTTTATCCTTAAAAAAATGAAATTAAGAATCTTAATTGCTTCAATAATTTTGGTTGCTTTGGGTGTAGGAGGATTTTTTGTTTGGAGAAATATTACTGTTCCTAAAGTTGAAAAAGGAGTAGTTCCAGCTCCATCCACTGAGGTTGATGTTTACAAAGGTATTTGGACGCCCACTTTGTTAACCCAAAATAATTATAAGCTAGCTTCTGACATGCGGAAGTTGAAAGCTATGGGGATGAATACAGTTTTCTTTCAGGGTGCCCCGCCTCAGTTCGAGTACTGCCTTGAAGGACTTGATCCTGATTCCAAATTGGTTAAAAAAATTAAAGAAATTATTCCGATTGAAAAAGAACTTATGATTAGTAACATCCAAGCTGCTCACAGAAATGGCTTGAAAGTTGCATTAACCATGGCAAAGTGCTCAGGGGGGATGGAGTTAGAAGATTGGATAGATCTGGAGGCTTGGAATTCCAGGGTTATTGAACTTGCCAAATTAGCCGAGAAGCATGAAGTTGAATTCTTCGCTCCCATGAATGAACCAGAAGTGCTGTTTGGCCCATCGGCATCTGCAGATTGGGGGCAAGAGATTCTTCCTAAAATAAGAGAGGTTTATCACGGTAAAGTCATTTGGAAGGGAGGGGCTCTTGGAGATATGGAAATCTTACCCGGGCAACCCAGTGTGACAAACTTTTCAGGATATGATTACCTGGGATTTACCATCGGTGTGGGTTCTGGTAATACACTAGAAGATTTTCTTCGGAGTATTGACTATACATTGAATAGAGTTCTTTATCTTGCAGAAAGAGACAATTGCGAAGGAGTCATGATTAGCGAATTTTATGGTCAGTTACCTGGGAGATGGGAAGAAGATGAGTGGAGTGAAGAAAAGGAGGCAAGGGTCCATGAAATAGTGTTTGAGAAAGGAAGTAAATATGATAAAGTTGTTGGATTTTTTGTTTTAGATTTTCTTGAATTAAGTTTTCTTGGAGAGGATATACCCGGGTTGCCTGGTCCTGAAGAGTCTTCAAAAACAGAAGAAGTAATTAGAAAATGGTTCACTGAAATTCTGTAGGGCGCCGGAGTAAACCAGGGGAATAAATAACTAGGTAGCTAAAACTGGTTGAGCTTGCAACTTTTTAATTTCCTCCCATCTAATCTTCAATACCTCCATTTCTCCAACATTCTCAAAAGCCTGAATTATCGCCTTAATACACCTTTGTAGGATTTCAGGTGATGGGAGCCAGCTCGTTTTTATTAGAACCTTCTACGCCGAGGTGTGTTAAGATTTGATTAATGGGAAGTGATACACCACAAGTTCCTGTTACTCAAAAAGTACAGCCTGAAGTTGAGGAAATTATTCAAACACCCCCTGAACCAACTCCACCTACAAAACCTAAAAAGCGGCTGAAAGTAATAATTGTAATTATTTCAATAGTAGCCTTAGTTAGTTTAATTATAGGAGTATTTTATTATTTGAGACGGGAGAAGTCTGTTGCAGAAAATGGGGGGTGGTTTCAGATTGGAAATACAAGCTCCTTAACCCAACTCCAATTCAAAGAATCGAAAGAACTTGAAGACAACCGCATGGGAGACATGATCACTTTGCACCCTGAAATTCACACAGAGGGCCCTGACTATTTAGCCAATCGTATTAATGAAAAGGGATTGAAGTGGATGCGTTTGAGTATTGATGATTTTGATTGGATTGAGGTAGAGAAAAATGGAGCGTATTCGGAACACTACATCTCCCCAGAGCAGGATGAAACAATAACCGCTCTGGCTGACAAGGGCATAAACGTCATGTACACCATAGTATTTTGGGATGAAGAAATCCAAGCCAATCAAGAAGAAGGCTACTCGAGATTTAAGACTGAAGGAGAAATACAGCGTTTCCTCGATTATGTGCAGTTCATTGTTCGCAATTTTAAGGGACGTATAGAATACTATGAAATACTGAATGAATCGAACATCGGAGGTTGGAATCAGCCATATGCGGACCAACAATATGTAGAAATAGATGACTACATAAACCTAGTTAGACGAACTATTCCAGTTATCCGACAAGAGGATTCTAACGCAAAAATAGTGGCTGGAGCTGTCGCTCCTCTATATCGTACTGAAGAGACTATCTATCTTGACTCAACTGGTCGCGACTATATATTTGGCCTTCTAGAATCAGATGTAATGCCTTTGGTGGATGCAGTTTCCTGGCACGCTATTGGAGGAACTTCACCAGAGTATGGGGAAGAGCATTACTATGGCTACCCAGCTTTACTTAAAGAGATTAAGGATGTTGCGTCTGCTCATGGTTTTGAAGGGGAGTACATCTCTGAGGAAATGCATTGGCGGACCTCTGAAACCCTTCACTCCGATGAATTTGATGGATACAGTAAAACTGCAGCTGCAAAATATCTTGCCCGAGCCATTCTGCTGCACTTGGGCATGGATATTACCTCAGGTCTTGCTGAGTGTCTTGAGTGTCAACCTAAAATGAATGTTATTCAAAGTTTGGCTACTCTTATGGCCGGAGCCGAGCCAATAGTATTACCAATTAAAATCGAAACTGGATCAATAAACATAAAGAGTTATAGCTTTTCTTTATCAAATGGAGATAAATTAATTGCGTTGTGGACAGATGGTGTTGCTGTTGATGATGAATCTGGAGTAAGTGCTGATTTAGTTTTTAATGGTCTAAGTGGAAAAGAAGTAATTGGAGTTGATGTCTTAAATGGGTATCAACAAACCTTGGTAGTTGAAGGAAATGCGGTTAAAAATTTAATAGTTAGAGATTACCCTTTGATACTTCGTATTAGTAAATCTGACAGATAATCGTTAAAACATTCTACGTTTAATGTGTTAGGGTTTAATTATGCAAGAAAATACTCCACAAGTACCTATTACTCAAGAAGCCAAGCCTGAAGTTAAAGGCGTTCCTCAAACCCCACAACAATCCCCTGTTGTCCCTCAAACACCCCTTAAACCAACTCCACCCACAAAACCTAAAAAGTGGCTTAAAACAAAAATTTTAATTATCTTAATAGCCTTAGTTAGTTTAGTTACAGGAGGATTTTTTGTTTGGAAAAATGTTTTTGTTCCCGAAGAGGTTTACAAGGGCATTTGGCTGTTTGGTCTACCTCCAAATTGGTTGGCCTCCAATGTAGAGAAGATGAAGGATATTGGGATAAACACTGCCTTCTTAGAGGTTATCATTTTTGAAACAGACGGCAACCGAGTTGGTGGTATTGACACATCCCATACAGTCGCAGACATTCAAACAGCCCATGAGAATGGTCTGAAGGTTGCACTCACTACAGGGTTTGCGCCCAAACCCAAATGGGAAGATGTAGATATAGAACTATTGAACTCCAAAATCATCGAGTTAGCTGAATTAGCAGAAGAATATGATGTTGAATTTTTCGCTCCTTTGAATGAGCCAGATATGCCAAATACTGGAAGGTGGAGACAAGAGATTCTTCATAAAATAAAGGAGGTTTACCATGGTGAGATTATTTGGAAAGGAGCAGGAGTTGGTTTACCTGATAAGGCAACGATATCTGAAATAGCTGAACAACCACCAGGGGACTTCTCAGGATATGACTATATAGGGTTTAGTAGCATGTACATGCCGGAGGAATTCCTGGAGCCGGAAGAGCTCTCACAATACGCTGACAGATTGACGTTGGAAGGCTATTCAGAGTATTTTGAAGGGGTTTTGGATTATGTGCTCGCTCAGGCGGAAAGGGACGGAGTAAAAGGAGTCATGATTACTGAATTTGGTGTTATGCATGTGTTTGACCAGGGATCATGGAATGAAGAAGAGGTTGCGAGAGCCTATGAAATAGTTCTTGAAAAAGGAAAAGGTAAGGTCGCTGGATTTATTGCTTTTAATTTCCTTGAAATAGAACTTTCGGGAAATGTACCCCCGGAATTTCTAGTACATCTTAAGGGATCCCCCAAAACAGAGGAAGTGATTAGAAGATGGTTCAGAGAAATTTTGTAGGGTAATAGGCTAGAATTTTTGAGGAAATTTCTCCCTTAATGTGACAGCTTGCTTGTCGCGATCAGAGAGGATGATTTTGCTTTTGGGGATAGGCCAGTTGATGTTTAAGTCTTTGTCAAAGATAGAGATGGCTTGGTCGTCGGCTTGGTCACGATCTTTATATAGCTTGTCAACGCAGTAGACAAAATCAACTGGGCCTTTGATGGTGCAGACTGAGTTAGCAATGCCTTGAGTGATAAAAAGAGAGCCTGGGAGAACCTGCTTACCTACCCCTAAAAGAAAGGTTTCGACTTGGGCAAAGGTTTTGGAGTCAGAACGAACATCAGCTAAGGCATTAAAGGAAAGGCCATTGGTGACATTAATTAATTTGTTCCAACCTTCAGCATGCATGCCTCTAATGACATTGTCATGGGAACGAGAGTGGTTGATTTGAGCGATTTTAAAAGGGGTACCAATAATATCTTCGATTTTATAGGTATGGCCAATTTCAGCAAAAAAACCTCGGTCGTCGGGAAAAAAGTTATGGGCTAAGTAATACAAACCATCGATTTTAGTCTTGTAAACGCCGTCTTTGATTTCTAGATTTTTGCTGGGTTGATAGCTGGTGGTAATTTTCATTGGAGTCATTATACAACAATGGGCCAGTCAAGGGTGGGGGTGAGAATAATCGGTTTTTTATCTTGAACGACAACCATGTACTCAAACATGGCGGTGTTACCGCCGTCAGCCATTCTGACACTCCAGCCATCTTGATCAATAACTACTTTATCACTGCCAGTAACTAACTGAGCTTCAAGGCATAAGACCAGGCCTTTTTTTAAGGTTTCACCGGCATGGGGCTTGCCATGAGCAGGAATGGTGGGCGGTTCGTGGAGAGTCTTGCCAAGACTGTGGCCAGTATATTGTTTTAAAACATCAAAACCAGCTGCTTGAGCAATGGTTTGCATGGTGTGGCCCAGATCACCGGCAGTATTACCAGTAATGGCTTGAGGGATGGCTGATTGAACAGCTTTTTGGGTAGTGGTAATGAGTTTTTTAGCTTGAGGGGTAAGTTGGTTAATAGCCACAGTAAAACAGTGATCAGTATAGAAACCTTGATAGATGATGCCGAAGTCAACTTTGACAATATCGCCAACCTTAATTTTTCTAGTGGAGCTGGGGACACCATGAACAACAGTGTCGTTGATGGAAATGCAGGTAGCATATCGATAGACCTTGTTTTTGTGTTTAACGCCTTTAAAGGCGGGAGCGAGATTATGTTTTTGACAGAGTTGGTCAGCCAGTTTATTGATTTTAATGGGGTAAATACCGGGTTTAAGGGCCAAACGGAGCTGGTTTAGGATTTGGGTGGAAAGCTGGCAAGCTTGCTTGTAGGTCTGGAGTTGGGCTTTACTGGTGATGATCATGGCTAAAGAGTAAATTGGCCTTGTTTATAGATTAGCTTTTTCTGACCATTAATCAAAGTGGCGGTTACAGTCCGATTAGTGGTGGTCATCATATCAGTATGCTCGGCTGAGTCATTAAAACCTTTGACTTGCCAGTCTTTTTTAGTGAGTTTTTTAGGATCACCGCGGTAGCAGTCTTTGTAAGACATGCCGATGGCAATATGGGCATTGCCATAAGGACCACCAATATTTTCATCAAAAAGGGTTTCGGCCATAATGTGAGTAATGCGAGATAGGCGTTTGTCGGTTAAGGAAAACTCGCCCAGTTTGCCAGCATTGGGGCTTTTGAGCATTTCTTGAAGCAAGTGATTGCCTTGTTTGGCCGAGGCTTTAACTACCTGACCGCGATTAAATTCAAGTGAGATGTTTTTAATGATATTGCCATAACGATAAAGTGGTTGGTTAAAACGAATCCAGCCCTGAGTCCCCCGCCAGTCAGGTGAAGTAAAGATCTCAAAAGAAGGAATGTTGCGACCACTGCCACCTTGCCATTGTCTATCAGCTCCGAGGGTAATTTTTAAATCCATGTCTTTGCCGGTCATATGCAAAGATTTAATTTTTAAAGCATTAATCTTTTTGAGAATATTTTTTTGAAGTTTAACTATTTTCTGCCAGTGAGTGATGGGGTCAGGTTTATCTAAGAAGCAGGCATTGATGATTTGCTGCCAATAGGCTGGATAACTTAAGCTAACTAGCTTGGCTTTGGCTGGAGTAGCCCAAAGAGCCACAGTCCAAGTAAGTTTACCTTTAATTTCTTTACTGATAAGCCAGTCTTTGTAGGACTTTTTGGCGTCACGGGCAAGAATGATTTTTTTAGGATTAACATTTTTTAATTCTTGAGGGTTAACATCAGCAATGATAGCAATTCGATGATCAATTAAATCTACCTGGGCTTTTAAGTATTTTTTAGGGAAAAAAGTCAGTTGATCCTGGTTGGCAAGAGAATAAAAGTCTTGACTGAATTCTGTAGGCAGTAAACGGATCAGAGGGTGAGCCTTGGCTTTAAGAAGGCTGTTTTGTAGTTCTAAGGCTAAGGGCTTGGCAACATCAGGTACAAGACAAAGGACGACCTCGCCTGGCTTGACGCCTTGGCCTGAATTTAAGGCAAAGTTAATTAAAACGTGGGCGTAACGCTTAAGAATAGTTTTTGATGGCTGATAATTGGGCATAGTGTCTAATTTTATCATATAACTTATGGGTTAAGTTTGTTATACTCAAGACCATGAATCAGAAAAAATTCTTAGCTGAAGTTAGAAAAGAACTGAAAAAATATGTGGATCTTGAATATCGAGGGGCTGAAAGGAGATTTTTTAAAGAAAAGATTAAAAATTTAGGGGTGAGAATGCCAGATCGGCGAAAAGTAGCTAAAAAATATTTTAAAAAGATCAAGGAGCTGGAGAAAAAAGAGGTATTTGAGATTTGTGAAAGATTATTGCAAGGCTATGGTGAGGAGGCAACAGTGGCTTTTAGCTGGATTTATGGAATTAGGGAGAAATATGAGAAGAAAGATTTTAAGATTTTTGAAAGATGGGTAAAAAAATATGTGGATAACTGGGGTAAGTGTGATGATTTTTGCACTCATGCAGTGGGGTATTTGGTCTATAGCCAGCCAGGATTAACTGAAAAGTTAGTGGCTTGGACTAAATCAAGCAATCGCTGGGTTAGAAGAGCAGCGGCAGTAAGCTTAATTCATCCTTGGGGAAGAAAGAAAAAGCATTTGAAGGTAATTTTTAAAATTGCCGAAGAGTTATTGACTGATGAGGATGATATGGTGCAAAAAGGTTATGGTTGGATGCTGAAAGAAACGAGTAATCATAATCAACAAGAAGTATTTAGGTTTGTGATGAAACATAAAGATAGGATGCCGAGAACAGCCTTAAGGTATGCGATTGAAAAAATGCCAAAGAGCTTAAAAAAACAGGCAATGGCTAAGTGAGCTTAAGAAGAGAGGCTTGAGTAAAAGGGTTTTGATATTTAATGCCTTTAATTTGTTGATAAACTACTGAAGGAATGCCGATGTCGGCCAGATAAAGTTGGCCAATATATTTTTTGGCTGATTTGGCAAACAAGCCTTTTTTAGGATAGGCTAATGTCAGAGTATGAGTGGCTTTGACAGCCAAGCCATGAATTGAACCGTCATCTGGATTAAGACCGCTGGGAAGATCAAGGCTATAGACTGGTATATTCAGACCATTGATATATTCAATCTGGGATTTATATGGCTGCCTAATTTCACCTTTGATGGAATAGCCTAAAAGGCCGTCGATAAGAATAGCTGGCTGTTTAATTAATTGAAGTGAGTGATAGATAGGAATTTTGAGGCTTTTAGCTAAGTTGAGATGATGTTGACTGTGAGAGTTAATCTGTTTAGGGACAATAATAGTGGGTTTGGCTCCCCAATTAGCTAAAATTCTGGCTGAGGCAACAGCGTCAGCACCATTGTTGCCTTTGCCGGCGAGGATGAGGATTGGTTTAGCTTTAATATTGCTGGTGTGACGGATTAAGCGAGCCATTTGAAAAGCAGCTAGTTCCATCATTTGGCGAATTTGGAGATTAAAGCCTTCGGCGGCTAGTTTATCAACTTGAGCCATTTGCTTAGCAGTTAAAGCCAGTTTGGAGTTAAAGTTAAGTTGGGGAAAAACCATTAAGGGGTGATCTGGTAACGTTGAATTATGATCTGACCCTCTTTGAGCTTGATGGTTAATTCTAGAATCATGTCGGTAATATCGTTATGGTAAATACAGTCATTGCCAGAACAGGTGCCAAAAACCAGTTCTTTTTGAGTATTGCCGTCTTCTGGAGTATGGTAGCTTTGAATGCCTTGGGGAACTGGACCGGCCTTGTAGGTTAAAACATAGTTAAGACTCTCCACATAATGCATGCCACCAAGCATTAAAAGTAGGGCATGGCGGTCATCTCTGAGTTTAAGTTTAACCCAGGCAGTTTTAGGAGGAGGTGCTTTTCGACGACGCTGGAGTTTTTTCCTGGCTAAGGCTGGGGTTAAAAAAGAGGCGAAAATAACTGAGGCAATAAGAATACTGATGACTGATTTTAATCTCATACTAATCTCATGATATACTTGAGGTAAGTTTATGTCAAAAGGTGTGAAGCTATTAATCCTAGGTGGGGCGGTATTGTTGGTCGGTGGTTGGGCTGGTTGGATGTTGTGGCCGAAAAGATCATCAGAGTTTACTGAGAAAGAAATTAACATTCAACAGGCTGAGATTCCGGCAATTGAAAATGCAGTTTACACTGACTGGGCAGGATTTAGTTTTGAACATCCTGATAATTTAACTATCGAGGAACTAGAAGCAGATGATAAAACTGTTTATTCTTCCTTAGAGTTAACAGCGGTTGATGAAAAGAAATTAACCTTGAAAATTGCTGAGAGTCGGTTTAAAGATTTGGAAGCCTGGAAAGAGAGTTTTGAAGCAGTTAATGTGGTGATTTCCCTGAGAGATGTTTATTGGGTGGACATTCCCGGTTTACAGGTGTTTTATGGGGCACCAAAGAAACTATTAACCGTGGCAGTAGAGGACGGAGTGCTTTACCGGCTAGAAAGCCCGACTGATGAGGGTGGATTTTGGGATGAGACTCATCAATTGATCTTGAACAGCTTTGAGTTTGCTGAGAGTGTGATGGTAAATGAAGAGGCGGAGGTACAAATTGAGGAAGAAACAGATAAAGATATCATTTTGCTGGAGGAAGAAATAATTGAGTAAAATATGCAGTTTTTAATTGGCAAGCTGATCCATTTTCCAGTTTGGTGGTATAAGGAGAGCTTGATTTGGTTTAAGAGATTTTTTAGAAACTTATTGGTTTTCTTAGATAATAAACTGGCGCTTAGGTTAATGGTGCAGATGTGGCTGGTGCCTTTATTTCATGACACTAGCTGGCTAGGGCGGAGTTTAAGTTTAATTTTTAGATCAATCAGGATAGTGGTGGGGGTGATAGTCATCAGCCTGACCAGTTTGGCGATGGGATTTTGGCTGATAGCTTGGCTGATAACGCCATTTATAGCGGTGATTGGTTTAAAGGAAATAGGCTGGGTGTTGTTGGCTTTGATTTGGTTGGTGGATATTTACAGGCAGATGAATAAAGCCTTAGTCTTAAAAGCTGATTTAGAGCTTAAGCCTGGTCAAGTGAAGAACTATATTGCCAAAGAAATGCTGGCTTTAGTTAAGCAAGCTCATTTTAATAGTCAAGAGTTGAAACAGATATTAAATAAAAATGAACTGGTGTTGAAACTGTTAAGACGATTAGAGATTGCTCCACAAACAATGGCTAACTTAGAAGCATTGTTGATCTATAGAGACTGGCAGGAACTGGCTCTAAAAGAGGCTTTAAAGCTGAAGGCTGAGCAGATTAATGGTCAGCACTTTTTACTGGCTTTATTAAAAACTGAGGACTGGCGATATGAGGAGGCGGTGGAAACGGTTAAGTGGCTGGAGAGAGGACAGGCTTGGGCAAAAACGCCCTTTTTATGGGATAAAGAGTATGTGATTCGACCAATTGGCGGGGTGGATCGGGCTTGGACTGGAGTGCCGACACCAACGTTAGATAAATACAGCACTGACTTGACTCAAAAAGCCCAAAAAGCCCAATTGCCAGAAATTATTGGCAAAAAAGAGGCTTTGGATCAAATGAGTAAGATCTTGTCACGAAGACAGCAAAACAATGTTTTGGTGGTGGGTGAGGCAGGCAGTGGTAAAACTACTTTAGTAAAAGGCATTGCTCAGGAAATTGTCAGAGGAGTAAAGACTAAGAGTTTGCGCTTTAAAAGATTGGTATCTTTGGATACGAGTAAACTGGCAGCAGGAGCTAATAGCGCAGAGTTAAACCACCGAATCACTAAGATTATTGATGAAATTAAACTGGCGGAGAATATTATCTTGTTTGTGGATGAGGTCCATAATCTGTCCTTCTTAAATCAAGACTTGCCAGAAACCAGCGATGTTTTCATAGCTCTGGAGCCGCCATTGTCTGAAGGCGAGTTCCAGTTTATTGGAGCAACGACAACGGATAAGTATAAGAAATATATTGAGCCTAATGATGCTTTTGCCAGGCTGTTTGAGGTAGTGGACTTGAAAGAGCCTGATTTGAAAGAAACGATGGAAATCCTGGAATATATTGCTTGGGAGTCAGAACGCCAAGAAGAAGTGATAATTACTACTCTAGCCTTAAAAAGAATTATTGATCTGGCAGGACAATATATTCACGATCGGGTGTTTCCGGATAAAGGGGTGAATCTGTTAGATGAGGTAGTGGCAGTGGTGAAAAGCCAAGAAGGCAATTTAGTAACCTCGATTGATGTGGAGCAGTTAGTGACTAAGAAAACTAAAGTACCTTTGACTCGATTGACTAAGAAGGATACTGAGCTGCTTTTGAATTTAGAGAAAAAGATACATCAAAGAATAGTCGGGCAAGATCAGGCAGTTAAGGCGGTGGCGGATGCAATTAGACGAGCCAGGACTAAGCTAAAGGATCCGAACAAGCCAATGGCTAGTTTTATGTTCGCTGGCCCAACTGGGGTGGGTAAAACAGAAACAGCTAAAGCTTTGGCAGCAGAGTTTTTTGGCAGTGAAAAAGTGATGATTAGACTGGATATGAGTGAGTATCAAAACTTGGATAGTTTGAATCGTTTAATCGGCGCTCCACCGGGTAAGGGCGGAGTGCAAATCGGTGGCCAGTTAACTGAAGCAGTCCGGCAACAACCATACACTTTGGTGTTGTTAGATGAAATTGAAAAGGCTCACCCGAAAATTTTAAATATATTTTTGCAGGTTTTGGATGACGCCCGTTTAACAGACAGCAGTGGCCGGACAGTGGATTTTGCTAACACGATAATAATTGCCACAACTAATGTGGGTACAAAAGAATTGCTGAAGGCGATTGCGGCCAAGGCTTCGGCACAACAAATCACCAAGTTGGGCTTAGAAGCCCTAGAGGAACATTTTCCGCCTGAGCTGTTAAACCGATTTACTGGCTTGGTAGTGTTTAAGTCATTAAGTCGAAAAGAAATTGAGGTGATAGTCAGAATGAAGCTGAATAAGTTAACCCAAGAGCTAGAGAAACAAGAAATTAAGGTAATTTTTGATCAGGATGTGGTAAAGAAGTTGGCAGAAATGGGTTTTTCAGAAAAATGGGGCGGTAGACAAGTTAACCGAGTAATTCAAGAAAAGGTAGTCAATGTAATCGCCCAGAAGATTCTTAAGGGTAAGTTGAAGAAAAAGCAACTAATGCCTTTTCCTGTAGATGAGTTGAAGTAAGAAAAGAAGATATGAAAACTGTTAGTAGTCAGATTATTCAATTGGAAAAACGGCTTAATGAGTTAATCAAAGTGATTAATTTAGAAACTAAAAAGAAGAAGGCAAAAGATTTAGAAAAGGAAACAGCGGCAGTAGGTTTTTGGCAAGATCAAAACAAGGCGCAAAAAGTAATGCAGCAGTTAGCTGGTATAAAGGAAGAGGTGGAAAAAATTGAAGAGCTGAAGGAAAAGATCCAGTCAGCTAAGGAATTGGTGGAAAAGGCTAAAAAAGATGAAGCTGAAGAGTTGGGGGGAGAAATAGAGGGGCTGGATAAGGAGCTGAGTAAGTTAGAGTTAACCAAGTATTTGGCCGGAGCTTATGATCAGGGAGGAGCGATTTTATCAATTCATGCTGGCCAAGGAGGCACCGAGGCAATGGACTGGACGGCGATGTTAAAGAGAATGTATTTAAGGTTTGCTGAAGGCAGAGGTTGGCAGGTAGGGTTGGCCAGTGAACGATTAGGAGAAGAGGCAGGGATTAAGAGTGTAGTGATGACGATTGATGGAGCTTATGCTTATGGATATTTAAGAAGAGAGAAAGGTACACATAGATTAGTCAGACAGTCCCCTTTTAATGCTGATAATTTAAGGCAGACTTCTTTTGCTTTGGTAGAAGTCTTGCCAGTCATTGAAGAGGTGGCTGAGGAAGCTGAGATTAAAAATGATGATTTGGAAATTGAGTTCTTTCGAGCTTCAGGGGCAGGCGGGCAAAATGTTAATAAGGTATCGACGGCAGTCAGGTTGAAACATAAACCAAGCGGAATTACAGTCGAGTGTCAAACCCAGAGATATCAGGAGCAAAATCGAAAAACAGCTATGAAGATATTAAGAGCCAAACTGTGGGAAAAAGAAGAAGAAAAACGCAAAAAGAAGTTAAAAGATATTAAGGGAGAACATAAGCATGCTTCTTGGGGTAATCAGATTCGCTCCTATGTGCTTCATCCTTACAAACAGGTCAAGGATTTACGAACTGATTGGACAGAGTCAGATCCAGAAGCGGTTTTAGATGGTAAGATAGATGGCTTTATCGAAGCTGAGTTAAAACTTGGCTAAGAGAATATATCTTGTTATGATTAGTAGATATTAATTAAGGAGTAAATCTATGATTGATGAAATTAAACCAATAAAGATAAATACTGAGGCGGAGACGGAAGGGGAAGTAAAGCCAGGAATGGAGACAGGAATAAAGGCAGACATAAAAGGCAGGTTGGGAAAAGAAGAAACAGCTGTGCCAATTGATAAAACTAAAACGCAGGCAAAAAAGAAAATGGTGAAGTGGGTGCTGGGCTTGGTAATTTTAGGAACAGTTTCTGGTTATGGTTTGTTTAGAATGACTCAGCCAGGAGTGCCGAGGAAGCTGAGAACCTCAACTGAGGGCGGAGTGGCTAAAGGCGATACTTTTGGAGTAATGGATGAAGAAGCTTTTAGGGATGAGGCGGAAGGGGAAATAGCATCAGGCGGAGTTGACGGTGAAGGCTCGCATCACTTGATTCGAGGCGATAATGAGTCACAGTATGTTTATCTAACTTCGTCAATTATTGACTTAGATCAGTTTGTAGATAGAAAAGTTAAGGTGTGGGGTGAAACATTTGAAGCCCAAGTAGCCGGTTGGTTGATGGATGTTGGCCGGCTAGAAGTTTTAGAATGATAATTTTTCAAAGAGTTTCTAAACAATTTCCAGACGGAACTCTGGGGTTAGACCAGATATCTTTTCAGATAAATAAAGGCGAGTTTGTGTTTTTTATTGGTCCCTCGGGCGCAGGAAAAACCACCATCATGAGGCTGTTAAGAAGGGAAATTCTGCCGAGTAAAGGGACGGTATTGGTAAAAGGCAAAAACTTGAAAGATATGGAAAGAGAGGAAGTTCCCGAGTTGCGAAGAAAGGTGTCGATGTGCTACCAGGATTTTAAGCTGTTGTATGACCGAACGGTTTATGAAAATATTGCTTTGAGTTTAGAGATTGCTGATATGAAGGAAGCTAAAATCCAAGAGCGAGTGGCCGAGATTTTAAAAGATGCGGGCTTGCAGAAAAAAGGGAATTTTTTCCCGGTGCAGTTATCAGGAGGTGAGTTGCAACGAGTGGGGATTGCTAGAGCGATTGTGGGCAAGCCAGATGTGTTAATTGCTGATGAGCCAACTGGAAACCTTGACCCAGAGTCAGGCTGGGAGATTTTAAAACTATTTAAAGAGATTAACTTAGCGGGAACAACGGTGTTGGTAGCGACTCACAATGTAGAGATTGTTAATCGATTTAAGGAACGAGTAATTTTGCTGAAAAAAGGTAAGATGATAAGTGATAATAAAAAAGGCAAATATCATTTAAAGCAGAAAAAATGAGCATTTGGCAAAAAACCTGGACCCAGTTAAGACGCAGCCCGTTTCAGGGATTAGCGGCGGTAATGACAACAACCTTGACTTTGTTGGTAATTTCGGTGTTTACGCTACTGTCGTTTGGGTCAATTAAGGTATTGAAATATTTTGAGACAGCTCCGCAAGTAATTGCTTTTTTCAAGCCAGGCGAGGATTTAAGTGATGTGCAGATTGCTAATATCAGGGCTCAACTGGAAGCAACTG
>Ga0209976_10000861_pt1 | contig 18594 bp, 41 predicted proteins | sample SumtaG_FD_182806 | JGI IMG/M metagenome (GOLD analysis project Ga0209976, IMG submission 182806) | Deep subsurface microbial communities from Indian Ocean to uncover new lineages of life (NeLLi) - Sumatra_00157 metaG (SPAdes) (version 2) | ecosystem: Environmental > Aquatic > Marine > Oceanic >...
CAAGACAGATTCAAGAAAGAGCAGTAAGAGTTGCGGGTGTTCCTTTTACTCCCGCACGTACAGTAACCAAACCTGTTAGAGATGACGTAGCGATCGCAACATCATCTTTTGTTCCTGTTTCACCACCACCACCAACTAGAGAAGAAGGAATACCATTTTCATTAACAGGAAAACCTAAAACAGAAGTAGATATTCTTGCAAGACAAGATCCAAGTTTCTTTTTATCAGTAGGTCAACAAAGACAAGCAGGAATTTCAACCGCTCCACTGTCAGCAGATCCAACTGCTAGAGCAATATTAGGCGGATTTGAACAAGTGACAAAAGGAGTTTCAGCTTTTGAACGTTCAAGGTTCGATGAAAGATTAAGGAAAGGTGGAATAGATCCAAGAAGTGCTTTAGGTGAAGGTATTGGCGGATTTTCAGAATTTAGTATTGGTTTTTCAGAGGAAATATTTGCACAGGGATCAAGCATAATCAATTTAGGTTCATTCATCAGTGACGAAGTTAGAAGAACAGGAAGGGTAAATATTCCTTTTACAGATATAGGTTTTGATGTTGGTGAACCTGATCCACTTGTGCCACCAAGACGAGATTTGTTTGTAGCTCCAACTGTTACTTCTGAATTTACAGGTGGCTTAATTGAAGGAGTGATTCAAGGCGGTGACGCAGTAGCACTAGCAAGACAAAGAGCAGAAGCTAGAATAGCAAGTCAATCAGATGTTAGATCAGCAGGACAGATTGGCGGTTTTGTACTTCCATTAGCATTAGGTGGAGCAAGTATTGTTGGAGCAACAGTTAAAGCTCCAAGAGCATTTTTACCTCAACTTGGAACCACAGTAACAGGAGCTCCTGTCGTACAATCAGTTCAAGTTGCGAGAGGATTAACACTCTTTGGAAGACCGATAATTTCAAGAGTTGCAGGTGAAGGTGGCGGTGTTGTATTGGGAGCTCCAAGAGGATTACAACTTACAGGAACAGTAGAGAGATTAGCTTCTACTCCTAGATTCGCAGAAGGATTGGCAGAAGGTGGAAGATTCCAACAAAAAATTAACAGAGAAGTGTTACAATCGTTAGTCAATCAGGGAAAGCTTAGTCCTGCTGATATTCAGTCCTTTGATGACTTTGCAAGAATTACTAAACTTGCTAACCAAACTCCTGTAAATATTCTTAGAGGATTTGGTAACATGCCAGTTGAACATGTTAAATCAGGAAAAGAAACAAAGGCTTTGATAAATTACTTTAGAAACAATCCTGAATTACAAGTTAAAGGTTCATTTTCACAAATTCCACAAATAAGAAAAGCAGGACTTAGACAAGCTGGTGACATAGACATTGATCTATCAAGATTTCCTGATAATGTTGCGTTATCAGGTCAAAAGGCAGATGAATTAATAGGAGTTTTGAATCAAGCTTCAAAAGGTTCAGGAAGAACATTCTTTCAGGGAACAGGTAAAGAAACTGGAAAGGTATTTGTAAAAACAAAAGGTGGTAAGAAAAACAAAGTAGCCGAATTTTTGAACGAAAATGACGGTGATCAAGCAATCCTAAATAAATCAGATATTGTATTCAGCACAAAAGGAATAACGAAAGGTCTAGATGTTGATGGAGTAAACATAACAAGACTAACTCAACAATTCCGTAGAAAAGCGGCTAGTGTATTTACACTACAAGCAGAAGGAACTGCGGGAGTTCCTGACGCTATCGGTAGTCAAGCATTTAGGTTAGGAGCTCCAAAAGGTAGGTTTGCAAAAGACGCAGTTGACCTATACCACATAGGTAAAACACAGGTAGCAACACTTAGAAATTTAAACAGAGTTGATAGATTCAAACTAAATATAAAAATAAAAGGACACAGCAAAGCAAAAATCGATAAATTTGATGACGCAGTTGAAGGACTAAGAAAACAATTTCCCGAAATTAATTTTGATCAAGCTCCAAGTAGAGCAATAAAAGAAGTTCTATCTTTTACTAAAAGCAATCCTTTGAGAAGTCTTGCAAGTAAAAGTTTGAAATCATCAGGTAAAGGATTTTCTAAATCGGTGAAAGGTTCAGGTTCATTTGCAAGAGAATTAAATTCAATTTTTAGTAGTCCAAGTTTCAAAAGCCCATCAAGAGTGTCAGGAATTTCACCGCCATCACGTTTATCACCGTTTTCACCATCGGATTTTCACCATCAAGAGTTTCACCATCAGGAGTTTCACCATCATCACCATTTTCACCATCAGGAGCTTCACCATCAGGAGCTTCACCATCAGGACTTGGTTCAGGAAGTGTTTTTGATCCATTCCCAAGTGGCGGTAGTCCTAGTGGTGGTAGTCCAAGCGGAAGTTTTCCAAGTAATATTATACCAAGAACACCGCCAACAACACCTTCATCAATAGCAGGAATAAGTCCATCAGGATTATTTTTCCTACCACAAGGACAAATAAGACGAAGAAGAAGAACTAAGAAAGGTAGAGAATCAAGACTTGGTGGAAGATTATTTGATATTGCAGATGAACCATTTGGAGCAGTTGCAGTTGGGTTAGGATTCTTTGTTGAAACTCAACGTGGTGAAACAACTATTGAAGAAGCATTAGGAGTTCCTGACGAACCTCTAACAAGACAAGAAAGACAAGCAAGAGCTAGATTAGGTAGAAATGGTGGCAGTAGAAGACGACAAAACTTTGCAGAAGGATTCGACTTTAGCGGGTTCTTTGGTTGATGGCTTATTATATCTAAAAGATAAATCAAATTTATGGGAAAATTCTTTTGTCCAAAATGCAAGATCTTAACATACGGTTTACGTTATATTTTTCAAGAGAAGTCTGAAAGACCGAAAGGAGATCCTCAATATTGCAAAAAATGTACGAAAACATTCCCACAAACAGAGTGTATAACAGGGGGTGAAAGTTATTGAGAGTTTATTATAGATGTGTTCTTTACGAAGATATAGATAGTAATAATGTTCCTGTTGACAAAGCAAAGATTATTGCAAACAAGCTTGACAATATAGGCATTTCAAAGTTTGAGATTATTTACGAAGTTGCTCCTGAACCATTACCAGAGGAAGAACCACAAGAACCACAACAACAATAATGTCGATTGATGAAGATCCTGACGATCTTAAAATTAAGCTTAGGATCTTAGAACTTTTTTTACCACCACATAACAAAAAAATCAAAGAGATTGCGATGTTAATTAATCGTTCCCGTTCTTTCGTTTATCATAAGTTACAAGCCTTAGTTGATGAAGGAAAGTTACAGAGATTAGATAGTGGACATATCAAAAGAATATTACCTGAATCACAAGCAGAAGGCTATTCTGACGTAATGAAAGATGATTTTCACAAATACAAGTCAGTAGAACGTTGGATTTACAGAATGAAACGTGATCAAGTAAAAGGTTGGGCTTATCAAGTAACCAATCTCTATAAGATATGCAAGACATTAAAACGAGTTCCCGATCATTTTCTTGCTCCATTGGAACAAGTAGAACAAATGATGGAAGAATTTGATGAGAAGTTTAGAAAAGGTGAAGCTCATTATATTGACAAGAAAAATATCAAAGCAATAAAGAGTAAAGAAGATGTTTCAATAGCACATTTCGTAAAAGCTGTCAGAAGTTTTAGAATGAAACTTGGACACCCAATACCAAAAGGAGTTGGTGGAATCCTTTCAGTATCAGAAGAAACAGGAAAGTATGGAAGGCTCAAACTATCTGACACACAACGAAAAAATGGCATGATCTTTATGAAAAGCAAGAATGAAAAACATGGGGATCTCTTTACATTTCATCACGAAGTAGGTTGGCGTACTGATACTTTATTCCAAACTTTAGTAAGTGGAAAAGCAGTATTCAGAAAAAAGATCCTAGAGGTTTTAGATCCAAAGACAAACAAGAATGTAATTTGTGAGATATTTATCTGTCAAGATATTCGTGAAGAAAAGCAAGAGAAAGCATTTGACAAGATAATAATGACACCAGAAGGCAGGACTGTTGTTAGAAAGTTAATCGCAGGTGAGAAACTAATCAATGGTAAAGCAGATTGGAAAGCAAAGAAGGAATACAATGAAAATTTAAGATCATTTTACAGATCAATAGGTGAACTATCAACTGAACCAGATCTTAAAAAAGGAACTAAAGATTACTATCTAACTGAATATCCATCACACTTTATCAGGCATTCATGGTCACATTGGTTAATGCGTTGTTGCGGTTATAATGCTAGTGTAGTCGCAAATTTTGGTTGGGAAGACAGTGAAACTCTGACTAAAATTTATTCTCAACAATCAATAGACGATCTACTTAACATTGGTAACTGTGATTTTTGCCGACCAACTTCTAACAAAGATCAAGACACAGAAGTTTTCTGTTCACTTCAACATGCTATTGCGTATTATAATCAACAAATGCCACCGATATTAGATGAATGACCGAAACGCTTAAAGCTCTACTAATTTGTTGATAAATAATGGCTCAAGAAATTTCACAAAAAGATGAATTTTTACCAGAGTATCTTTTTCAAAAGGATAAATTTAATGTTGTAGCTGATACTTGGTTATGTTCAAGTGCTGAAAAAGACGCAGATGGAAACAAGTTTGATGGGGCTTTTCCAAAGGGATTTCTCAAAAGATTGAAAGCAAGTTTTGTAAATTACTATCCAACAGAACGGAACGAAATTCTACATGTTTGTGCAGGTAGAGTTCCCGCAGAAGAAGGAATGAGATTGGATCACTCACAAAAATACAAACCAGATTTTTTATGTAATGCAGAAGATTTTAGATTATCTGACGGTAAGTTAGTTCCAAGTGAGAAGTTTCAATGGGTGTTAAGCGATACTCCATACAATCTACAAGCTTCAAAAAAATACTATAAAACACCAATGCTAAACCGATCAAACGTACTTAGACAAATGAATAGGGTTTGTAAAATTGGTGGGTTCATAGGTGTCTTTGATCAGATACAAGTTGTTTCACCACCTAGAAATCTAAAGAGAGTTGCAATAATTGGTGTAACATCAGTTCCTAATTTAGATATGAGAATCCTTACAGTATTGAAAAAATTATCAAAGTACGAAGGAAAAGAAGAAGCTGAACATCGCTTAGATGAATATAGCCTTTTATAATCAACAGTCACAAACAATATTTAGATGAGTTTTTATAATGTTGTTAAACCAGAACAACGGGGAAGCCAACATCGGAACAAAGTTACAGGAAACGAAGGTGTTGGTTGGGGGGGAGTTTTATTTGACTGATTTTAACGAAACTGAAAAATGGATCGCAATAACTTCTATTATGAAAACTTCTGAAATGGTAAAGAAACTTCCTAAAGACATGGTTGACTATCTTTTCATTCAGTTAAGACGTGAATTTGCTCCACATCTTAGTGATGAAGAAGTACGCAATATTGAAAAAGAAATTGATTCATTAGCAAAATCCGTACAAAAATTATGTTTCAAATCTGCAACAAAGATGTTAGGGAAAGGTGATGTTAAAGAAGCGATCAAACAATTAACAAGTATTGTTGGTAAAGAAAAATCCGATATTGTTTCAAGACTATTTGGAAATTCGCACAAGTAATTTTATATAACGATTTATATTTGAATCATAGATGGAAAATCAAAAACTAGAAATCATATCAATGAACGATCTATTCCTTACAGAACCAATTTTCAAGTGCTGTTTTACGTGTAGCATTGAAGATTACTATGAATTTTATTTCATGGATCATCTTTACAGATTATGTGATCAATGTTTAAACAAACCTGTTATACGTAAATTTTTTAACGATCAGATAAACTAATCTTTATAAGATACAATTTATTCCCATAAACATTGAAGGATAATCGAGTAAGAATACAATTTGATGAAGAAGTATTATCCCAACTTAAAGAGAAACTTCAAGACACTAGAAAGCACTTCCCTAGAGCAACACTATCAAATATAGTAAATAATGAACTCAAACATCTAACGATAAATAATGTTACATCAGGATAAACAAACAAAGAAACAACGCTCTGACGAGTGGTGGACACCGCAAGATCTATTCGATGAATTAGTAAAGATGTTCAAATTCAAGCCAACATTAGACATTTGTGCTACAAAAGCTAACAGGCTTTGTGGACAATACTTCACAAAGAGCCAAAATGCACTTACTAGAAGATGGATTAAGGGAAGAATCAAAAGAAAGGTTTGGTGTAACCCGCCAAACTCAAAGATGAAATTGTTCCTAAAAAAAGCCTATGAACAATTTGTAATTAACAAAATTCAAACGATGATGATTGTTCCTCTAAACATTCAATCTTCTAATAATTTTTGGACTTACGTTCAAAAACCTATGGAAAGAGGTGAAAAAATTATGGTTAGACCAATCAAAACAAGACGCTCATTTCTATATAAAGGACAAAATAATCCTGACACTTCAATTAATGGATATTGCGTGGTAATATTTGGCAGGAGAAACAGGTTTCAGAAGTAATGGCATTCGGACTTGAGGAATCATTTCAACCTGATCTTTTACAAGTTTTTCAGGTGACTATGACAGGTTTTATCTTAGGTATAGTTATCATAGCAATTCACAAAATTATCAAAAAATACAACCTAGATTCAGAATAATCACAATAATGTCTTAAATAACCGACAACCTTCAAAATTTTAGAATGTGTGAAGAAGAAGTAGCTTTAATTTCTACATTTTTGTTTAGTATGTCATTAGTGGTCGGCACAATGGGATTGGTATTTTTCAAGACTTGGCATAAAGATCGCAAAAAAGAAGGGGAGTTGAGAACTCAAACATGAGTGCAGATTTTGGTTTTGATGTTCAGAATGTCTTTGGTTCAGCACGTAAGGGAAGAAAGGGAAAGTCTAAAAAGAAAAAGGATTCAATGGATATGATGATGGAAGGATCATTTGGTGGCATGGGTTTGGGAATTGATACATTTTCATTAGCTGATCCAAATATTGACGCACTTAGTCTTGGTTCTGATTTTGGTGATGTAGTTGGATCAAGAGCAGGATTAGCTAACGGAAAACGTGGCGGATTTTTAGATATAATTGGTTCAGCACAATTTGGCATTCCTTCTGTAACAGGTAAAGGAGCTATCGCAAGAGGTAGAGGTAAAGGTAGAAAAACAAAAGCTAGAACACCATTACAAAGAAGTACAGGAAGTAGATTTGGTGAAGTTGATAGAGAGTTTGCAGGAAATGAAATTAGAAATATTCGTGGAGCTAGAAAAAGAATTTCAGACTTTAGAGCAAAACGTAAAAGATCAAAGACAAAATCAACAAGAGATCCACCACAGTTAGAATTTAAAGAAAGACCAACTGCGGTTCGTGATTCAACAAGACCACAACCTGCATTACCACCACCAAAACCAACTACAAGAGAATTATTACCAAGAGAAACAGGATCACAAGCAATAGCAAGACTTAGAGAAGAATCAAGTAGTAGGAGAGCAACATGAGTTTTGAAGGTTTTCCTAGTATTGATTTAGGTTTTGGGGAATTAAAAAGACGTAGAAAACGTTCTGCAATTCCTAGTTTTACAGGTGACTTGGATTTAGATTCATTGGCAAGAGGTATTCCATTTCAAAGTTCTGCTGACTTTGGAAGAAGTCAAACAGAAAAAAATCTTTTAGGACAACGTGGTAGAGTTGAATCTACACCATTAAGAATTAAGTCAGAAGGAAACATACAAGACGCATTCTTAACTGATCCACTTTCAGCTCCTTCAATAGATGTTTCAAGAAAGTCCAATGGTAAAAGAAAGAAAGGAAAAAGCAAACGTGATAAAGGTAGAAAAAGTTTGATTAAAGAATCAAGACGTTTGACTAGAGGTGGAGCTCCACGTAATGTCATTGAAGAAGATGTTTTTTCACCAAACGATAGTAGCTTTAGGAGCTTGGGGGTGTAAACATGGCAACGAAAGGAATGAGAATGTTCAATCCAAAAACCCACAAGGTAGTTCGTAAAAAGAAATCTGGTGGCGGAATGATGGGAGCAGGAATCTAAAATGGTAGCAAAGAAAAAGAAATCTAGAAAACGACCTGATAGGATTACTGACTTCGACATAGCAACTGCAATTCATAAGAATAGATCACTTCATGCACAACAAGTAGATGAAGGATCAAAGGCTAGAGTAACAAAAAATCTAGGGCTATTTGCATTCTCACCAAACAGATTTGATTTTCTAGGTGTTGACACGCCAAACAACAGACGTGAACCAAAACAATTCAACATGAAAAAATCTTTAGCTAAAGCAAGAAAAATGGGCTTTTTGGGTTGAATTAATTGCCTAAAAGGAAAACAAAGAAGCTCAAACAGATCAGGCAAATCTTAGACAATGGCAAAACCCAAATTCTAACTATCGAAAATGGCATGGTAGTCAAAAAGAAAACTGTTAGACGAAGAAAGAAATCATCTACGAATGTATTTGATCCGAACATGAAGGTCGATCTGTTTTGATTAATATCTTAAATAACCTTAAACTTTGGGGATCATAATGGGAAAGAAGAAATCAAATAAATCTTCTGGTGGAAATGCTATGAATAGAGATTTTTCACCTGCTAAAGTTCTAAAGGGTTTGAAATAATATGGTAAACGGTCAACGAAGAAAAGTCAGAGCATTGAACCTTCCTAAAGGAAGGGCTTCTTCGTTACCAAAAGGATCAGTAATTAGAACAGGACTTCGTGGAAAAAAACCACTAGCCCGAAGAATTGTTGACCAAGCAAGATTTACTCAAAGAACAGGAATTGCTCCAAGAACAATAGGAACTGTTGGTAGAAGAAGAAAACGTTCAGTAGATAATTCAATTTTAGGTTTCCGAATGGATGGCAGAACATTATGAGTTTAGCAGGAGCGACAGGATTAATTGGAACAGCAATCGGTCTTGGAGTTTTAGTCGGAGTTGCAGGATTAGCTTTTCAAGCAGTAGAAAGAACTTTTCCTGACAATAGAAAAGGAAAAAGCAGAAGAAGAAATGATGGATTGTTTGGTTCACCTGATCTAATTGGTGGAAGATCAAACAGAGGAAGTCGAAGTCGTCAAAATATTTTTGATTTAGGATTAACACAAAGTTCACCTACAAGAACTAGAAAAAAGAAGTTTAGTCAAGACTTCGGTAGTGACTTCAACATATTTGCAGTTTAGACTATGCCAAAAAATCTAAAAAATTTCAGAAGAACACAGAGGAAAACAGCGAAGCGTATCAGCAGTACAGACGCAACACCAACTCTATTCTCATCAAAAAAGATTGAGAAAAGACTTCGTAGTACAGAAGGAATCGGTGACAAACTCGCAGGTCTAACAGCCATGACGGGTGTAGAATCTAGAAAGTCAAAACGACCTAAAGATGATCCTTTCAGTCAAATAGGATTGTAATAGGTTGTGGCTAACAAAAAACGAAGACGCAAAGCTGTCGCTAAGAAAAAGAAAGCTTCTCGTAAACGAAGTTCTAAACGTGGAGTTCAGATTGGAAGTCCAAAAGTTTTCAACATTTATGGTGGTTAATTAAAATGGTAGGAGTAGGAACAAGAAAAAACATTGGTCTTGCAAGTGCAAGGGGAGCTAATAGAGCTGTTAGAGTTTCTAAGGTTTTAAGAAACCAAAAGGCTAGAGCAAAGTTAAATGATCCAACAAGCAGAGTATCAAAAGCACGAAAGTCAATTCGTAGAGGAACATTCAATCTTAACAAAGTTTTTGATCCAAGCAGTAAAGCGGAGAGATTCTAAATGGGCGATATTTTTAGAGGAATGATTGGCGACTTTAACGGATTTGCATTAGAGAATTCTGATTTTGATCCAATGTCAGATGATTCAGATATTGATTCATTCTTCGATGGTGGTCAGGGTGAAGATGTAATAGTCAACAAAAAAGCAATAAAGAAAAGCAGAAAGATTTTCAAAAAAACAAAAAAATCAGGAGCATTTGGGGGTTTCGGTTTCTAATGGCTAGAAAGAAATCAAGACCTAAAAAAGCATTTGGTAAGAAAACAGTGGGTGGTTTCTAATGCCTGACGTATGTAAAACACCAAAAGAAAGAGAACGTGACGCAAAGTTCTTAGAAACAGGAATTAGCGACAGTATGATCCCTAATAGTGCTAAACGTCAAAGAATCGGTTTTTCAGATGGCATTGAAAGTTTCAAACAAACAAAGAAAGGTGACGCATTCAGAAGGAAGAATCGTGGCAAAGACTTTGTATTTTCACTCTAAGTTATGGTTCTTCTAGCGTTTTTATTCTTGGGAGCAATAGACGAAGAACTTCGTGGTGTGCCTAAAAGAAAAAGAAAATTTAGAGTTGGGTTCACAAAGAAGGAACAAAGAGATCTAAACGCAGGAAAGTTTCCTCAAGACGATAGAGTATTCAAATTTTAAATCCTAATTATATCTTATATAACCGTAGATTTTAGATTGGTTTATGGGATTCGGATTTGGTAAAAAACGAAAATTAAGATCTGTTGGTGGTGGTTCAGTAAGAGCTATCGGTAACGGTGTAGAGCCAATAGACAAAGCGATAATGGGATCTGACGGAACAAAAGGAATGGTTGGTAGGAGTGTAAAACCAATCGACAAAGGTAAAAGAAACATCTTTGATCCAATGAGTTAACATCAAGACTTTCTTAATTTTTTTAAGATCTTTTTAAGATATTTTCAGTATTATCTGAATAATCTAAATATTCACGATTCCAGTAGTCTTCGGCTCTTTCATTATAGTGCCTGTTCCAAACAATTTTACACATGATTATTCATAAGATTCTTCTAGTTCTTGTGTCTTTTTAATTCTAACATCTTTCCTACTTTTTGCTTCTTTAACAGCTTTGTCTAGTTGTGGGAGTTTCCATTTGAAAGTAATGTAACCATGTTTTCGTGTATATTGACCTGTGTTACTGACCATTTTACTCAAATATCTCTTTACAGTTTCAGTTGAAATTGTAAGTTCTTCGTCAAAATTAGTAAGATATTCTGCTCCACCGTCTATTGCGTCATCTTCTAAGATCCAATCGTTTTCAATAATTTGTTCACGAATATAATTTCTATATTCTTTCTCTTGTTTATCACCACGTTCCATTTCAGGTGTCCTAGTTCTACCGATTGATGTTCCAATCTTTTTTGGATTCTTAATTCTATTACATGAAGGACAAAGTAATTGAAAGTTATCAATATGATTATGTGTTTGATCATTATCAATATGATCAAGGTATAGTTTAGTTACAATCTTTCTTCCACCATTCTTTTTTAATGAATTAATAAAATAATTTAGACTAAGATTAGAGATCAATACAGGTATAGTTGGTAATATAATAGCATACGATGGAAATGGACACACACCACAACCGTTGCAAAACTCACCATATTGCTTGTTTACAACATTAAGATACCAATAATCACGATGAGCTTTTAACAAGATTTAGTATTAGCAATTTGATTATAAAGTTATTATTGTCAGCTAAAACATCTTTACAAGTAAAACTTAGCCTTTTTTTGTGTGTGAGAGAAAAATAAGACCGTACACTTTTTGATAGAATTTTACTCGTGACAAGAAATTTTATGATCGCAAATTTTGTCTTAGCCTGTGATCTTAGCTTGTGATCAAACCTAGCTTACACTTTTTGTGTGTGTGTGAGATTCAAAAACGTGATCGAGCAGTACGGTAATTTATCTATTATACGATCATCTTGGATCAATAATGTGTTATTATACCCCAACACTTCTAGTCCAGTAGTGGAAGAAATGAAAAAAGTAATTCTATTTTTGTGTGACAGTAAAGATTGTACTTTAAGACACGATAAAGATCGATACTTACAGGGCGATATTCTAGTTTGCAAGAAGGTTTAACGCCTAAGAAAATCGATTATTATTGGATTGAGTTAGCTCCAATGTTAGTATTATTGGTTCTAGTGGTGATTGCTCTAGCAGTAATACCGAATTGCCAAGACAATTCTAACTGTGTGAGATATTCAGTAAGTCAAAATATTGACATTAACAAGCTTTCAGAAGGATTGGAAAATGTTTTTAACAACACGAATGTAGAGATACCATAATGGGAAAGAAACGATCAGGGGATCTCAAAGTGGGGAAACTGAAACCAATCAAAGCTTCTGCAATAAGTAAGCACAGGCTTGGAACAGGATTTTAGATGGGAAAATTCCCACCTACATGTGAGAAAATAATCAAAGGCGTAAAGAGATCAAACAAATCTAGACCTAAATCCAAAAGAGCTAATCCTTTTGCAATAGCTCAATCAAATAAAAAATGTAGAACAGCATTACGAAATTCGTCAAAACGAAAATAGATCGCTATGCTTTTAATGAACGATCTTAAAAGCTTTGTATTGACACTTAGAACCGTCATCCTAGACAAAATAAAGCAGAATCCACAAACCATAGATCAGTTGTTCGATACTCTGAATGAAAAAAATAACATTCAAAGACACACAATCAGAGGTAGATTAAGTGAATTGGTAAAGGATCAAGCTATCAAAAAGGAAGGATCAATATTCTCATTTATTCGATAGGATCATTCCATAACCATTTTTTTATATCAGATCAAGATTTAAAATAATGTTGAATAGAATAATTTACGTATTAATTTTTGCTGTTTTGCTTATTGGTAGCAGTACATACGTACTCCAAGAAGCAGACGCAATTAATCAGATCAAAGGCTATGTTTCGGAAGCCAAGAAAAAAGCATTAGCAGAAGCCAACCAAACAGCGACAGAAACAGAACCAGAACCAGAACCTTATGAGGAAGATACAACAAATAGATCAGATGATGTTGTTAAAACGATCACGAGAGTTCTCGGACTTCAACCAGAAGAAGAAGTAAAAAAACGATACACAAAGATAGTTGGGATTCAATTATCAAGAACTTGTTTACAACAGGAGAAACATAATCTTACAAGTAACTGTCCAACATACAAAGATCTATTACAATTAGACAACACAATACTAGAAGTCAGTGGTAACTTTACTTACAGTGAGGGTTATTGGCATAGGCAACAATCTAAGTATAAAGACCACTGTAATTATTATTTGGACAAATATCCTGTTTTAATCATTGTAGATCCTGACGGTTGTTGGCAAAGAGAAACAGGAATTAGAATGATTACAATTCAGTCAATAAGTCCTGAAAAAATGATTTTCAAGCTTAAAGCTGATAGAGATATTGTGCAAAATCTACGTGAATTACAACAAAGTGAAACAGAATCTTTTGAAGAAAAAGATGACGCAGAAAAATTGATAGACAGTCTAGAAGACCAGATTGATGACTTAGAAGACAGGGTTAGAGATCTAGAAGATAACATTGAACTAAATGAAAAAGACAAAGACAAGTCAGCTCTATCAACAAGAAACTTGAAATTTCAGTTAAGGTTTGCAGTAGATAATCTTGCAGATAAGAGAATTGATCTTACAGCAGAAGAAATAAAATTAGAAAAATACACAAGAGATCTTAATTCAACAAGGTTTGATCGACAACTAATCCAAACAACTTTTTCATCTACATTAATGGTTGATGGACAGTCAGCTATGGGTGTAGGAAGATATGTTGAGGAATGTAGAAATGCAACTATTGGCTCTGATTTTGACTTGATTGTTGACACTCTAAATTACTTGTTGAAGGATTGTGGAGCTGACCAAACTAATTTTAATTCGATCAAAACAACTGTAATAGAACAAACACCACTTTTAATCAGTGATTTTACCGAGTATAAATATAAACAATGGTTGAAAGAAGCAAAGGAAAGATGTAAGGAAAAATGTTAATGTCTATTTATAATTAAAGAGTAAATAGAGAAAGATGTTAGAATTTCTTTTAGATCCATTTATTGATACGTATTTTTTTGGTTGTCCTGATTCCTGTATTGTTCCAAATAGTGACACACATCAGGTTTTGAAAATACTTTTTACACCCTTAGTTGTCTTAGTTGTGGGCATTGGGGCAATCATTGGAACTCTATTGGCAAGTGGGAGAATGCCAAATCTTGAAAGTTTAAGATCATTAAGATCAAAATCACCAGAAACAAAAGAACCAGAACAACCAGAACAGATACCAGAACCCAAGAAGATTTACAAAACAGAAAAACAATTTGAAAAAGCAGTACGGAAGGAACAAAGGAGAGATTTCTTAAGTAAAGTTGACGAAATGGATCGTAATCCTGACATAGCTTTTAATAAGTTTTTAGCGTCACAAGCTTCTCACCCACAAACTGAATCTTTGAAGGCAGTACGTACAGAAGCCAAAGAACCAACTAAAGAACCAGAAATGAGTAGTGAAAAAGAGCAGGAGTTTTACAAAGATAACAAGGAAAGTCTAGAAAAACAAGCAAAGGAAGTAGCTGAATTAATGAAGTCAGAGAACATCACAGAAGACGAAGCTATCGATAGAATAATACAAGAAATGCCACAAGAGGTAGAGGTCGAAGTTGAAGGTAAAAAAGATGAGATTGACATGGAAAATGTGTTTGAACAAGACATTAAAGAAAAAGAATATCCAAAACATCTTAAATTTTTCCACAATCAATTCAAGAAAAAAGAGAAACCAAAATACAAATTCAATCTTACAAAACTAGGATCACAAAGACGAGATCAATATGCAGATCAGATTGAAAATAAATTACAAGAGTGGGTTTTCCCAATGCCAACGTATGCAGGAAAGAACCAAGAATACCAAATCAATGACGATCTTATCAAATCCGAATTGAAGAAACTATCTCTATTTATCAGCATGTGTGAGATGGTGGCGGACAAGAGAACGAAGAAAAAAACCTATTGGGAGAAGATAAGAATTGGGTAGTAATCTAGCAGTAGCTTATAGGATTGTATGTTGGAGTTGTGGACAAATCAACCATCAAGAAATTCCAATAGTATCTAAAGCTGACAACATGACTTCCCAATGCACTAACTGTCAAAAGATTATAATTGAATTTCATACTCACGAGTTAGATGAAGAACATGAACACACAGAATAATGCCATTCTTTATCGGTGATCCATTTCCAAAGAAACTGATCGTAAAGCCTACTGACAAACAATTAGCAGATATGATCGAGAAGGGAATTGAGGATTATACGATCTACAAGGAGAATGAAAAGACAACATTACAGATCGCAGATACTTTTTGGAATAGACGCAAACTTAAAAAGCTGAAAATTAGTTTCAAGAAGTAGTGGAAACCTGTACTACCTGCATTAACTGTAAAAATGATATTACTTTGATTATGGGGCAGTTTTGTTCAGAGAAATGTTCAGAAGAATGGCAGGATAAGAACCAAAAATGTATCAAGTGTGAGAAAGATATGAACTTACTAGAAGAACAATACACTATTTCACAAAACGGTGTGTTGTGTCAAGATTGTCAACATGGTGGTTTTAGCAGTTGAAACAAGAGAATGGTTGGTATTGCGGTCTTGCCACTAGGTTTTCAAATCATTATTATATTGTAATAAAAAAAGACGATATTAAATCAAGATGTGGACAGATTAACATGAGAATGTTGAGGGGTAAGAGTATTAGTTCATTAAAATTAATCAGTTCTAAAACGGATTTTGATGAGATGACAAATCGCTGTGCAAGTTGCAAATATCTATTGGAACAAGATAAAGTACAAAGAACAGAGATACAACCATTTAGGTATTGATATGTGTCCATTATGCGATGAACCTAAATTGGATTTTTACAATCTAATGAGAAAGTATTGTAGTAATGTTGATCAAATTAAAAAAGATATTTGTGAAATTCATCGGCAACCATTATCTGAAATGGCTTTAAATTTTTGGCAGAAAGGAGTTACAAAATGAGTTGGTTAACAGATGTTAAAACAAAGAAACAACTTGAATCAGAGAAAGTCAGAGATTGGGGATATACGTGTGGTTACTGCATAGAAAGTTTCTTTGCTGATTATGGAGCATACATTGATCACAAAAGAAACGGACACAAGACAGAATTTTCAGAAACATATCAGAAAGCAACAGGTGACAAATACCATATAGGAGATAAATTAGCAGTATGATTTCTGATAGATGTGACTATCTAGAAGTCGATAATAATGAGCGATGTGGACAACAATATCACGTTAAATACTTACTTTTTAGAAACCCTGATACAAGAGAAACAGAAGAAGTTTCACTTTGTCCAAGTCATTTTAGTGAGTGTGTAGAAGAACCACTGATAATTCCAATAAAGAAATTAAGATTCAAGTTGAATAATTTGATTGCAAGAAACAATAGAGAGCGTAGTATTGCACAGACAAATGAAGTTCCTTTCAACTATGATGAAAGAAGGGGGCAAGTTGAAAAATTACAAAAGCAGATTCAACATGAAATAGCATACAAATGTTCAAATGTTATTTGTGGGAAGCCATTAAGTTCACAAAATCCAGTGTTTGCTATGTTAGTTATCAGTTCTTTAGGGAAGGTTTCATTCAAATTTTATCTGTGTTCTATTCAATGTTATACAAAAATGCGTCATAGAGTAGGGTTAATCAGAGATAATCTACTCAAAGTCACACCACTTACGGAGTTTTCCTAATGCCATTTGCAGAATGTTGGACATGTGATAAAGAAATTACATTGAAACAAATGCCTTATTGTGAAGGTTGTAAGTCAAAACAGAAAAAAGGAACTTTAGAATTATGGCTATGATGATATACATTGAAACAGAAGGTAATCCAATACCACATTACACCTGTAAACACTGTAAAAAAAGAGTATGGTTTCTGATCCATGTAGGAAGATTTTGGAAATGTAAGGAGTGTGCAGAAAGATAATGCACATAGAGATTGATTCTTCAAAGTTATATCCAAGAAGCTTTCAAGATAGCTTGGAAAAGAAGATAATGATGTTGTGTTGTAATTGCTTTTTAGACGAATGTTATGATCTAGGTTGTATTGGTTTAGAGGGTTGTCAATGCCGAATGGATCATAGTGATCATGTTAGATAAAATATTTCTAAATCATGGCAAACCGATGACTTTAGGAGCAGGAAATAATGCTAGCTCACCTTTACCAACAGAAAGTTTCATGGGATTAATCGAAATGTTTAACAATATTCTTTGTTGGATATTGGGTAATTGCGACACATTAGGAACATGATCTTATACAACATAAATACATCATCTTTACAAGATGGGATTAATGCAAGATCGCCAAAAGAAAAAATTGTTAAATTCTTTTCGATATGTGTATCTATTGTGTTTCTTTCTATTGTTATCTGGAATTTTCTCTCCTATTATAACAGGTAAAGGTTATCAAGATGTTTTATTTGGAACTATGGTTTTATTCATTGGATTGCTTGGTGGGATCTTTACATACAATTCAGCAACAAAAAATAACTTGAAATATCTGGTTGTTGGTGTAACATTAATGTCGTTATCTTTGGTGGCAATTATGATGTTATCTTGGAGTATTAAGATATGAACATGAGTGCAGAACAGAAATTTAACTTTATTAAAATATGTTATGAGAATGATATAGAAGATTGTGAGATAAAGATTGTGAGGAAAGTGAGAACTAACGAAGTTTGAAGAATATGTAATCACTAGACGAAAGCTGTTTGAGAATCAACCATTCAACAAAGAAACCACTAATTTACTTTGGTCTTCTAACTCTCTTGCAGGTGAAGTTGGTGAGTTTGCAAATGTTGTAAAGAAAGTTTACCGTGATAAAGGCGGTGATCAAAATGAATTGATGTATAATCTTAAAGATGAATTAGGTGACATAATGTGGTATTGGTTGTTTGTTTGTGATGTTCTTAAAGTAGATCCACATGAAATACTTAATATGAATATTGCAAAACTAAAAGAGAGGTATTCTATTGACTAGAGGACACAAAGAACCTTACACTGTATCACCTTCAACACTTACTAGACTGTATAATCTTGGGTTCAAAGCTTGTAGAAGATGTAAAAATCCTATCGAGGTTGGTGATGAAGTTCAAAGAACTATCTTCTATATTTATCATAAGAGGTGTTTAAAGTGGTTGTAGATAAAAACACAATAGAATACAAAACAGGAAGAAAGGTTGGAATTGTAATTGGGGCTATGGCGAGTTTATTTGCGTTAACTGTCGCACATCTAGTTGCAAATGGGATTGTATATTGGAAATGAGTGAAAATAACTTAGGATTATGTCATGGTTGTTTAGATTCAAATGTAAAACTTGTTAGTGAATTTCTTTGTCAAAGCTGTTATAATGCAAAAATCAAACGGAGAGGGAAATGAGATATAAGACATGTCGTGATTGTGGACACGAGTTGGATTCTACCAATCACTTACTTCAATGCACTTTTAAGAATAGAGAGTTTGGAACAGAATGAGAAAATCAAACCAAGTAAACAAAGTATTTGTAGGTATGTCAGAAGAATCTGCTAAAGTTTTGATGACTGAAACTTGCACTAAATGTAAACATTTGATTGATGATCATTTAAGACCTGCTATGGAATGGGATAAAAATGACAAACTGATAAGTCAAGATGGAACACCCTATACTTGTAGAGATTGTGGGTGTGAAATAAAATGACTTGTAAAATAAAAGATTGTTTGAAAAATACTAAAAATCCTAACCGTTTTATTTGTTGGCAAAATGGTTTATGTCCAGAGCATTATTGGGGCGATTCAATACAGA
>Ga0209976_10000862_pt1 | contig 18578 bp, 17 predicted proteins | sample SumtaG_FD_182806 | JGI IMG/M metagenome (GOLD analysis project Ga0209976, IMG submission 182806) | Deep subsurface microbial communities from Indian Ocean to uncover new lineages of life (NeLLi) - Sumatra_00157 metaG (SPAdes) (version 2) | ecosystem: Environmental > Aquatic > Marine > Oceanic >...
GAAGTCTATGGCCAGGCTGCCATTTACTTTAACCCCGATGACGTCAATAATATTCTTAAAGCCATTAACCAGCTTCAAGCTTTAACTCCTCAGCAAAGACAAACCAGAATTAAGCGCGGCTTTAAACATGTCCAGACTTTTTCCTGGCAGCAAACTGCTGAAGCCACCTTAAAAGTTTATGAAAATTGCTTTAATTTACGATCGGGTTAATAAGTTTGGTGGCGCTGAAAGAGTTCTCCTGGCTCTTCACCAACTTTGGCCTCAAGCCCCGCTCTATACCGCTGTCTATAATCCGCCCACCGCTCCCTGGGCTAAAACTTTTGATGTTCGACCTTCATTTCTTCAGAAATTTCCTTTGGCTAAAACTCATCACGAGCTTTATCCTTGGCTAACTCCTTTAGCCTTTGAGTCTTTTAAGCTTGATGACTATGATGTCGTCATCTCCATTACCAGCGCTGAAGCCAAGGCAGTTATTACCCAGCCATCCACCTTACATATCTGCTACTGCTTGACTCCGACTCGCTATCTCTGGTCCCATCACCAACAATATATTGACTCACCTGGCCTGGGTGCTTGGAGTCAATTAGGCAGGCAAGTCTTTAAACTTACCCAAAACAAATTAAAGCAACTTGATTTACATCTGGCTTCTCGGCCAGATAAATATCTAGCTATTTCTAAAACCGTTCAAGCCAGGATTAAAAAATATTATCGTCGCTCCTCAGCAGTTATCTACCCTCCAGTTGACTTTGCTAAGTTTTCTCAACCCTCAACCATTAAATATCAGCTTCCAGCCACCAACTACTTTTTACTTGTTTCCCGCCTTAACTCTTACAAACAAATTGGCTTAGCTATTTCAGCCTTTAATCAGCTTAACCAAAATTTGGTAATTGTCGGTACTGGCAGAGAGCAGGGGAGACTCAAACAGCTAGCCGGCCCCTTCATTCATTTTACCGGCAGCCTTAAAGATGATCAGTTGGTTAAGCTTTACCAGCGTTCTCAAGCCTTAATCATGCCTCAACTTGAAGACTTTGGCATTGTGGCTTTAGAAGCCCAGGCAGCTGGCAAACCCGTCATTGCCCTTCATGCTGGCGGTGCTCTGGAAACCATCATTTCCAAGCAAACCGGCTTGTTTTTTAAATCATCTACAGTTGACAGCCTTATCCAAGCTGTGAAACAATTTAAATCACGTTCTTGGGATAAACAAACCATTCAAGCCCAAGCTAAAAAATTTGATAAAAAAATCTTTCAACAGCAATTTAAAAACTACTTGGAAAAGCAATGGCAAAAACACCAATCATGAAAGCTGTCATCTTTGCTGGTGGTGTTGGCACTCGCATGTGGCCTTTAAGCCGCAAAAAAACTCCTAAGCAGTTTGAAAAAATTGTTGGTAATAAATCCACTCTTCAGTTAACCATTGATCGTCTTCGACCTGAGTTCTCTTGGTCAGACATCTATGTTTCCAGCGGTATTAAATATATCCCCTTGATTAAAAAACAACTTAACCGCCTGCCTAAAAAGAACCTGATTGGTGAACCAGTCATGAAAGATGTGGCTCCAGCCGTCGGTTACTTAATGGCTATCTTAGCCAAGAAAAATCCAGATGACCCGGTCGTCATTCTCTGGAGTGATCACCTCATGAAGCATGTCAGGCGCTTTAAAAAAATTATTCTTAAGGGTGGTGAATATATTAGAAAAAACCCTGATAAGTTTCTGTTCATTGGTCAAAAACCCCGCTTTGCTAACCAAAATCTCGGCTGGATTGAATATGGCAAGAAAATTGACAAGCTTGATGGTCTAACCATCAGAGAATTCAAAGACTGGCACTATCGGCCTGACCAAGCCACCGCTGATAAATACTTTAAAGGCGGTAAACACGCCTGGAACCCTGGCTATTTTATCGTCAATCCCAGTAATGTCTTAAAAAAGTATCAAGAATATGCGCCTAAGATGTATAAGCAGCTCATGGAATTACAAAACAGCTATGGTACCTTAAGACACAAATTTAGATTACAAAAAATCTACCCCACCTTTGAAAAAATCAGTTTTGATGATGCCATCTTAATGAAAGTCCCTGCTAAACAAGCTGTAGTAGTTACTGCTGATTTAGGCTGGAGTGATATTGGTACTTGGGAAGCCTTAAAAGAAGCCTTACAAAAAAAACCTGGCGAAAATCTCCTTAAAGGCAAAGTCGTTCCCTTTGGCACTAAAAACAGCCTAGTTTATAGCTATACTGACCAATTAATTTCCACCATTGACCTTCAGGACATGATTGTAGTCATTACTGATGATGCCATCTTAGTTTGCCCCCAAAAATCCATTCCCAACATTAAAAAGATGCTTAAAACCTTTGACGGTACTGATTTGGAGAAATATCGCTAAACCTATGTACTTAACCATAAAAAGATTCATGGATATTGTCTTGGCCATTATTCTCGCCTTAATCTTTTTCCCTGTCTGGGTTTTTGTTCCCCTCATCATCTGGCTTGACTCTGGCTCTCCAATTATCTACCGCCATAAACGAATTGGCCAAAACCAAAAACAGTTCTGGTTGTATAAATTCCGCACCATGATTAAAGAAGCTGATGAGGTCCTTTACAAACAAGATAAGAAATTACTAAAAAGATTCATTGCCCAGGACTGGAAGCTTGAGGATGACCCGCGCATCACCAAGCTTGGCAGAGTCTTAAGAAATCTGACCATTGATGAATTCCCTCAACTAATAAATGTTATTAAAGGTGAAATGAGTATTGTTGGCCCCCGGGCTTACATTAAAAAAGAAATGCTTTCTCAAGCCAAAAAATATCCCCAGACTAAACCTTGGATGAAAACTATTTTTAAAGTTAAGCCTGGTATTACCGGCCCCTGGCAAACCTCTGGCCGCAATATTATCCCATTTGACAAGCGAGCTGAAATGGATCTTAATTATGCTAAACATTGCAATTTTTGGTGGGATATTTTAATCATTCTTAAAACTCCCCCAGCCATGCTGTCCAAATGGTAAAATTTAACTTCAAGCCCATCCGCTTTAAAAAAATCCCGGTTGATACCAGCCTACCAACCACTATAGAGTCTAAAGAAACTAAAGATTCTGAAAAAACTCCTTCAGCTCCAACTGAAACACCTCAAAAACCCAAGAAACTCAAAAAAATCAAAAAACCTCTTCTCATTGTCTTAATACTTTTTTTAGTTTGTCTCACTTACGGCCTTTTTGTTGCCTTCCTAATCAAGTCTCCAGCTGTTGCCACTAGCCAAGCCATTAAAGCCAGTGTTACTAGTTTGCAAAACAAAAACTTAGACGAAGCTGAAGCTAATCTTGTCTTGGCCCAAGATAATCTGACAAAGGTTAACACTAAATTCAAACTTATCAGCTGGGTTAGATTCATCCCTTTATTCGGCGCCTATGTTAAAGATGCTAATCATGGCTTAAAAGCTGCTCAATATGGCTTGGAAGCCACTGATCTAGTTTTTCAAGCTATCAAGCCTTATGCTGATGTTTTAGGCCTAGAAGCTGATGAAGCTGAGCTTAACATTCAATCAGCTGAAGAAAAAATCATCTTTATTCTAGAAACCCTGGATAAAATCTCTCCTCAACTGGATGATATTGGCGCTAAAGTTGCTCTTATCGAAACCGAAATTGCTCACATCAACCCCCGTCGCTATCCTCAATCTATTTCTGGCAAACCCATTCGTCCTCAAATCATTACCATCCAGCAAAGCCTCAAAAGCACCAAAGATACTTTAGGTAACATCAAACCCTTGCTTACCCTTCTTCCCAAACTCTTAGGCCAAGAAAAACCTCAAAAATATTTATTAATCTTTCAAAATGATGCTGAACTCAGAGGTAGTGGTGGTTTCTTAACTGCCTATGCCATCTTAGAAACCTATCGCGGCAAAATCACCCCTATCCTTTCAGATGATATCTATCATCTTGACGACCTCTTTGGTAATCGTCTACCTGCTCCAGATGAAATTAAAAAATACTTACCCCTAGTCTACAACTGGCATTTAAGAGACATGAATCTTTCCCCTGACTTTACTGTTTCCATGGACACATTTTTCCCCAATTATCAAAAAGTTGCCCAACACAAAGGCGTTGACGGTATCATTGCCATGGATACCCAAATTGTGGTTGACCTTTTAAAGGTTCTTGGTAAGGTTGGTGTGGCTAACTGGGGTGAATACCATGCTGATATTATTCCTGAATGTAACTGTCCTCAAGTGGTTTACAAAATGGAAGACTATGCCACCCGCCCCACCTACTACATCAAGGAAAACCGCAAAGGCATGATCGGTCCTTTAATGCATAGCATCCTTCTCCATGTCATGAACTCACCTAAAAAACTCTGGCCTCAGTTTATTGATATTGGCCTGCAAAACATTAAAGCCAAGCATCTGATGTTCTACTTTCCAGAAGATGAAGCCATGCAGGAAGTGGCTGACTCTTTTGAATCTTCTGGTCGAGTCAAAGACTATGATAAGGACTACTTTTATTTAAATGACACTAACTTTGCCGGCGCTAAATCCAATCTCTATGTAACCCAGGAAATTACCCAAGATATTGAGGTTGCCTCAGACGGCACCATTACCAAAACCGTTACCATTATCTACACCAACCCCGAACCCCCTGATGACTGTAATCTGGAAACCGGCGGCCTTTGCTTAAACGGCCTCTTAAGAGATTGGGTTAGAATCCTTGTTCCTGAAGGCACAGAATTGATTGAAGTCCTTGGTTCAGACATTGACCCCACCACCTCCAAAGACTTAGGTAAGACTGTTATCGAAGCCTTTATTGAACTCCGACCCGAAGCTAGAACTAAATTGATCGTTAAATATAAATTGCCTTTCAAGCATGAAACAGGAGAGTATAAGCTCCTGATTCAAAAACAGCCTGGTGCTAAAAACCATCAATACATCATTAATCTAGGCAACACTACTGAAGAATTTGAGCTCAACAGCGACAGGGAATTAATTCTTTAATGCTTCGTTCCTATAAAGCCCAGGCAATTATCCTCAAACGCATCAACTTTTCTGAAGCTGATCGCCTCATCACTATTTTTACCAAGCGCCACGGTAAGCTCAAACTTATTGGCAAAGGCATCCGTAAACTTACCTCCAGAAAAAAAGGTCACCTTGAGCTTTTCACCCACACCAAACTTCAAATCGCTAAAACCAAATCCATTGATATCATTACCGAAGCTGAAACGATTAATAGCTTCTCCAACCTCAGGAAAAACCTTAATCGAGTTAGAGTCGCTTATCTCTTGGCTGAACTCATCGACCAACTAACTGCTGAAGGCCAAGAACATACCCAAGTTTATGACCTTCTCCTCCACAACCTCACCATCCTTAACTCTCAATCTGCTCCAAAAAACTTTATCTTAAACTTTGAAAAACAACTTCTTCAACTTCTGGGTTTTGGTCTTCCTCCCAAACACGACCGCGCCTCCATAGAATCTCATATCTACTCTATTATTGAAAGACCCTTGAATTCTAAGAAGATCAAATAAAACTAAAATTTTCTGCTACAATTATTCCTATGGACTTAATGAAGCAAGTCGTTGCCCTCGCTAAGAGAAGGGGATTCATCTTTCCCGGTTCAGAAATCTATGGTGGTTTAGCCAATACTTATGACTATGGTCCTTTAGGGGTTGAGCTCTTAAGAAATCTTAAAAACTACTGGTGGGACTTTTTTGTTACCCAAAGAGAAAACATCTATGGTTTAGACACTTCGGTTCTCATGAATCCCAAAGTCTGGGAATCTTCTGGTCATACTCAAAGCTTTTCTGATGCTTTAGTTGAATGTAAACAATGCCATCAACGTACTCGAGCTGATCATTTAATTGAAAACAAGCTTAAAAATGTTAAAGTCGAAGGTAAGAACACCGAAGAACTCCAAGAATTAATTCTTGATAACGAGATTAAATGTCCTCACTGTGGCAAGTTTGACTGGACACCTCCCCGGGAATTTAACCTGCTATTTGAAACTCACATTGGTATTGTTCCTGAAAACCAATCCTTAGCTTACCTTCGCGGTGAAACTGCTCAAGGAATGTTTGTTGATTTCAAGCACATTCTTGATACTATGTCTCCTAAACTGCCTTTTGGTTTAGCTCAATCAGGTAAATGCTTTAGAAACGAGATCACCAAAGGCCAACAAGTCTTTAGAACCCTGGAATTTGATTTAGCTGAGCTTGAGTACTTTATAGAGGCCAAAGACTGGCAAACCCAGTTTGACTATTGGAAAGCCGAGATTGAGAAATTCGCTGCTTCCTTAGGCGTTAAAAAAGATAAGCTTAAATGGCGGCCTCATGCTAAGCATGAACTCTCTCACTATTCCAAACGCACTGAAGACTTGGACTACAAATTCCCCTTTGGCTACAGAGAATGGTATGCCTGTGCTTATCGAACTGACTTTGATCTGAAAAATCATATGGAAAAATCTGGTGTTGATCTCCAATACACTGACCCTAAAACTCAAAAGAAACTCATTCCTCATGTCATTGAGCCCACCTTTGGTCTGTCCCGCTCTGTCTTAGTTTTGCTTATCGATGCCTACACTCAGGAAAAAGACCGGGTCGTCCTTAAGCTAGACCCCAAGATGGCCCCATATAAAATCGCTGTCTTTCCCTTATTGGCCAACAAACCTAAACTCATCACTCAAGCCAGGCAAATTTTTAAAACCTTAAGCAAAAAATACTCTACCGCCTGGGATGTCAATGCTAACATTGGTAAACGCTATCGCCGTCAAGACGAAGCTGGTACTCCCTGGTGTATTACCGTAGATTTTGATACTCTTAAAGATAAGACAGTTACAGTTAGAGATCGTGACTCCATGAAGCAAACCAGAATTAAAATTGATAAATTAATTAAATATTTTGAGGAGAAGCTATGAAAAAACATCTCAAGTATGTTATTCCTGCCGCCATAGTTTTGGCTGGTATTATCTTTTTTGTCTCTGCAAAAAAGAAACAAGCTCCTGAAGAACAAATTCCTCAAAGAAGAGTTGAGCAAATCAACAAACTAGCTATTAAAGACAGGCCTTTTGTGACCTTAACTCCCCGAGCTGATGGCCGGGAAGTCACCTTAATGATTGATAATGTGGCTAGTGCTACCAGTGCTGAGTATGAACTTGAATATCAAGCTGAATCATTAATTCAAGGCGTCTTTGGCACCATTGACTTTACCGAAGACAGGCCTCCAGTCACCAAAAAGCTGCTCTTTGGCTCTTGCTCTAAAGGTAAATGCCGCTTTGATGAAGGCGTTACTGGCGGCAGCTTAACCATCAGATTTGAAGGTGATGCTGAGCCTTATATTTTAAAATCAGACTTTAATCTTCAGCTCATGGGCGACAAAGAAGGTGTCTTTGCCTCTAAAGACATTAAAGCCAAGCTAGACGTTGGCCGCTCCGGCCTGCCTTTAACCACTTATGTGATTGTTACTGGCACCATGGGCCTACCAGGTGAAGTAGAAGGTGAAGTTGTAGCTGGCCCCTATGCTTTCCTAGCAGCCAGCTCTCATAAGCTATCCAACGCTGAACTCACCATTCAATCAAAAGAAGACTTAACCGATGCTAAGCTTCTTTACTGGACTGGTTTAGCTTGGAGCGAGCTAGATGTTGAAGTTTCTGAAGGTAAAATCACTGCCCCGGTTACCAATCTTGGTACCTATGTGGTAGTGAAATGAAACTAAAGATCAACGAGCTTGAACAGTTATTAGTCAAAGCTGCCAGTAAGTTTGTTTCCACTCAGGAAGCAAGGTATTTTGCCAAGGAGCAAATTGATACTCATATAAAAAAAGCCCCTCGAGTTAATGCTTTAGAAGCTGCTATTCGAGATCTCCAGTCCTGGCAAGACAGTAAAGATAGAAATATCAAAATTCAAGTCGATAAAGGCGCTTCCCTTTTAATTAACTTTAATAAATTAGCTCCTTCATTAAAGCTAAAATATCTTCACGATCAATTAGGGAAAAGGTCGAAAAAACATGGCATTGCCGCCCTAGGCCTTAACAACACTGCTGGCCTCCATGTCATGAACCTCTTATCTGATGGTCTCGGAAAAAGAGATTTAATTGGAATTTCTTTTTTCAACGGTGGACCTAGATGTGTGGTTCCTTATGGTGGTACTAAAGGTATTTTTGGAACTAATCCCATGTCTTATGCAATTCCTACTACAGATAAACCCATTTTAGTTGACATGGCTACCTCAGCTATTCCTTTTTTTGAATTTAGAAACGCCATGGAAAAAGGTCAACAATTAAAGTCAAATGTCATTGTTGATAAGGATGGTAAGCCTACCACTGACCCTAATAAAGCATTTCTTAGTAATAGAGTAAAAAATATGTTGCCGATCGGCGCTGGCCATAAAGGCGCCGCTATTACTCTTTTAATTGAAGTTCTAACCGGCTCACTTGTAAGAAGCTTAATCGGTAATGAAAAGTCTAAAGCATATACTAAAGAAGAACTTGGTGGTCTACTCATAGCCATTGATGTTAAAAGTTTTACTGATTTGAATAAATTTAAGAAATCTATTTCTAAAATGCGTCAAGACATTAGAGCTCAAAAACCGGCTCCTAAAACAGCTAAAGTCTTAATGCCAGGGGATAAGAGCTATCAAAGAGCTAATAAAGTCAGAAAGCAGGGAATTATAAATATTGACAAAAAGTCGTATACTAATCTAAAGAAGTTATTATTACAGTCTTAATCAATATGAAGATTTCCATTCTTTTCCCAAAAAACGAATTTGCTCAGCAGCAGCGAAAAGCTCTAGCTCAACTAGGAACAGTAGTTTACTCAAAAGATAGAAAAGAAATGTCAGTTAGGCAAATAATAGAACTAGTTAAAGGATCTGACGTTCTAGCTGTTGATCCTGATATCTTCGGTGGATTTGAAAAAGCTAAAGATCGTGTAACTGCTGTCATTGAAAGCCTACCTAATTTAAAAGGCCTGCCTCTAGCAACCACATCTTTTGGCTGGATTGATCTTGAATATTGTAAAAAAAGAAAAATACCAGTTTGTAACATTCCTGGATATTCTCGTGAATCAGTCGCTGAACACACCCTTACTTTACTCCTTTGCTTAGCCAAAAGAATTATTATTTCTGATCGGAAAACTCAAGAAGGTAAATATAAGTTAGAAATGGGATTTGAACTAAAAGGTAAAACTCTAGGAGTAATCGGTCTGGGCAGTATTGGTAGTCGGGTAGCTGAGTTAGCTCAAGGCATAGATATGAAAGTTATTGCTTATAATCGCTCACCCCGTAAACAAAAAGGCGTTACCATGAAATCATTAAATCAGGTTTTAAGACAATCAGATGCAATCTCGATTAATGTTGGTGATAGCTCTGAGGCCGAAGATATGATTAGCACCAAACAGTTCAACCTAATGAGAGACGGAGTCATTATAGTTAATACCGCTGATAGAAAGATAATAAATGAAGCCGCCATGGCTAAAGCCATAAAATCAGGTAAAGTTTATGGTTATGCTTATGAAGCCGAGGATTTAACTAATACACCTTTGGCCAAACTTGACAATGCTGTTGGTATTAAATGTTTTGGTTGGTATACCAAAGAAGCTCTAGATAATTTAATGCAGATCTGGATTGATAATATTAAAGCCATTGCTAAAGGTAAACCTCAAAACGTAGTTAATTAAGTTATTCCCCCCCCCATTTAACTTCATTCCCCCCTTCGTGAAAACTTGGGGTTGACACTATGTGAAAAGTGATTGAAAATGTATCAAAGTGGAAAAAAGCGGTGAAAAGTGGTGAAAACCTATGCTTATTGGTCATTATAAAACCAAAATCTCGATCAAGGGTAGAGTTGCCTTGCCTAATAAGATTAAAGCTTCTCTAGGCGACAAACTGATTATCACCGCTGGTTATGAGAAATCCTTGATGATTGTTTCAGCTAAAAATTGGCAAGAGGTCGTTGGCCAAGTCACTAACAGAAAACTGACGCTAGGGCCTGCCCGGGCTACCGACCGCTTTTTACTCGGTTCAGCCTTTGAAGTTGAGCTCGATTCGCAAGGCCGCTTCATCATTCCTAAATACCTCCGTCAATACGCTGACATTACTAGAGAAGTCGTCTTTCTTGGAGTCGGTAATCGGGTTGAGCTCTGGAGCCAGAGCAAGTGGACTAACTATGAACAATATCTAGACAAAAATATCAGTCAGTTAGGAGAGAAACTGTCCGAGTTATCATGACCGGACAATCCCTCCACCAACCAGTACTTTTACAATCAATCATTGACTCATTAAAAATTACGCCTAATGAGGCATATCTTGACTGCACTGTCGGCAGCGCTGGTCATGCAGTTGAGATTCTTAAGAAAGGAGGCAAACTTTTCGGCCTTGATGTTGATCCCGCGGCCCTAAAGCGAGCTAAAGTGCGCCTTGAAAAGATCCCTAACGCTTTTTTTCGTTTGAAGAAACATAACTTTAGCCAGCTTAAAACCGCCGCAGATCACTGGGGATTAACCTCTGTTGCCGGAATCTTACTTGACCTCGGTTTATCCACTGAGCAACTGGCGGACACAGCCCGTGGCTTTACTTTTCAAACAGATGCTCCTCTGGATATGCGCGCCGATCCTGATTTAAAAGTTACCGCTAGTGATTTAGTAAATGGTTTAACAAAAGGAGAATTAAATGACCTTTTTAAAAAATATGGTCAAGAGCAGTATTCTTTGGCAATTGCTAATGGTATTGCTCGCGCCCGCCGACACCAAAAAATTCAATCAACTCTAGAGCTGGCCCAGCTGGTGACTCGCTATAAGCCAAAAAGGGGAAGAATTCATCCCGCCACCAAGGTCTTTCAAGCCCTGAGAATGGCTGTCAACGATGAGCTCAACCACCTCAAAGCCTGCCTACCTCAAGCAGTCAAGCTCTTAAAGCCAAAAGGCCGCCTTTGTGTCATCAGCTTTCACTCATTAGAGGACAAAATTATCAAACAATATTTTAAAACCAATCAACACTTAAAAATTATTACCAACAAACCAATTATCCCTACCCAGGAGGAAATTACTAAAAACCCCAGATCCAGAAGCGCCAAGTTGCGAGTCGCTCAAAAAATATGACACCCAGAGAAAAACAAAAACTAGCTACCATCAATAAAAAAGCCAACACTTGTTTAAGGCTATCTCTTGGTTTGGTTCTGACCTTAATCTTAGTTAAAATGGTTTTTTCTAACCGGGCTGCCACCTGGGGCCATACTTTAGAAGAAATTAAAAAAGACACCTACGGTCTTCAAAAACAAACCCAGCTTTTAAAATCCCAGCTAGTTCAAACCACTGGTGGTCTGGATCAACTGACTGACCAAGCCAGACAACAAGGCTTTACTGACAAACCTAATTATCAATATTTTACCTCTGGTCCGACTGTTGCTCAAAAACTGCCATGAACTCCTCGTGGCGTCTGCTCTTGTTAAGCCTTTTTTTTGCCTTAACTCCTTTTCTTCTTTTAGCCCGGCTGTTTTACTGGCAGGTCCTAGCTTCTGACAAACTTACCCAATTAGCTGAAACTCAACAACTGACCACCTTAGAAGTGCCGGCCAGACGTGGAGAAATCCTCACCAGTGATTCCAGTTATCTAGTTACCAACCAACCGGCTTACCAAACCTATTTAATCAGAAACTCAGATCAGCCCTTTCTCTCAGGCTTGGCTGAGCAACTGGCTCCTTTTCTTTACTCCTCCGTTTCTTTTTCAGCCACTCCCTCCAGTTTTCTTTCTTCAGCTGACAAACTTCAACTGATTAACCAAACCCAAGACATTATCCAACAGCGCCTAGATGATCAGCGTTTAAACTGGATTCCTTTAGCCAGAAAGCTAACCCAACAACAAAAATGGGCCTTAGAAGGTTTAGATATTGATAATCTCTTTTTTGAAGAAGACCAAACTCGCCTTTACCTTGAAGCTTCTATGGCGGCTCATTTAATCGGTTTTGTTGGCCAAGATGATCAGGGCCGGGACCTGGGTTACCACGGCTTAGAAGGTTTTTACCAGCAAGAACTAGCTGGCCGGTCTGGCCTGGTTCGCCAGGAAAAAGATGCCTATAACCAACCGATTATCATGGGTGAGTATCTTCAGCAGCAAACCAAAGACGGCCGTAGTCTTCAACTTCACCTCAACAAAGGCCTCCAATATTTAGTCACTAACAAACTAAACAAAGGCCTTAATCAATTTGGCGCCAAAGCCGGCTCAGTTACAGTTATTGATCCCTACACCGGCGCCATCTTAGCCATGGCTTCCTTACCTAGTTATGACCCAGTCGAGTATGCTCGTTATAACAAAGATTTTTATCCCAATCCAGTTATCTCTGATGCTTTTGAACCTGGTTCTATCTTTAAAGTCATGGTCATGGCTGCAGCCTTAGATTCTGATTCAGTTGAACTTGATACCAAATGCGACATCTGTGATGGGCCCTTAAAAATCGACAAATACACCATTGAAACTTGGAATGATGAATATCGCCCTGACTCTAATATGACCGACATCATTGTTCACTCAGATAATGTTGGCATGGTTTTTGTTGGCCAACAACTTGGGCTTGATAAATTCCTCGACTATTTCAAGAAATTCGGGCTTACTCAATCGACTAATATTGATCTCCAAGACGAAATTATCCCTCCGCCTCGAAAAGATAAAGACTGGACCTATGTTGATCTGGCCACTGCCTCTTTTGGCCAGGGGTTTGTTACTACCGGCATGCAGCTGCTCCAGGCCGTAGCTGCCATTGCCAATGGCGGTGAACTTATTCAGCCCCAAGTGGTTCACCAAGTCATTGGTGATCGACTTATCACCATTCCCACCAAAATTAAACATCGGGTTATCAAAGAAGAAACCGCTAACCTTATTAAAACCATGATGCTGGCGGCCGCTAAAGAAGGTGAAGCTAAATGGACTGCTAAAAAGGGTTACCAGATTGCCGGTAAAACCGGCACTGCTCAAATTGCTGTTGGTGGTAAATATGCTGAAGCCAAAACCAATGCCTCGTTTATTGGCTTTGCCCCAGCCGACAATCCCAAATTCGCTATGCTGGTTACCTTAAAAGAACCTTCTACCTCTCAATGGGCCTCAGAAACCGCCGCCCCCCTCTGGTTCTCCATTGCTCAAGACCTCTTAAACCATTTTAATATTATTCCTGAAAACTAACTTCCAGTAGAGACTCAGCTTTCTTTTACTAGGTTTTTTGCTTGTTTAGTATAAAATATAGTTATGCTTTCTCGAGTCAGGCAATATATCCCTAACTGGCTAGTCAATACTCTTTGGCATTTTCCCAAGGCAGTCCTGGCCAACCTCTTTTATGGCTTTCCCTCTAAAAAACTCAAAGTCATTGGCATTACCGGCACCTCTGGTAAAACCACCACTGCCCATCTGCTTTATCACCTTTTTCAAAAAAACGGTTTTAAGGTCGCTCTCATCTCTACCATTGTTGCTAAGCTTGGCAAGCAGGAAATTGATATTGGCCTCCATGTTACTAACCCAGAACCTTTTGCTTTACAAAAACTTTTAAAAAGAATCGCTAATAAAGGCTTTAACCACGTTATTTTAGAAGTCACTTCTCATGGCTTAGATCAACATCGGGTTTGGGGCATTAACTTTACCTACGGAGTTTTGCTTAACATTACCCATGAACACCTGGATTATCATAAAACTTTCAAAAAATATCAGCAAGCTAAATTCAAACTTCTAGAAAACTCCCAAACCGCGGTTTTAAATGTAGCTGACAAATCCTACTCTGCCGCCTGTAGACTAGCTACTGGTAAAGTCATTAACTTCCAATCTAAGCAAATCAAAACCTTGCCTGGCTCTTTAATTGGTGATTTTAATAAGGAAAATGTCGCTGCCGCCTCAGCTGTAGCTCAGGATCTGGGTATTACTTCATCAGCTATAAAGACTTCCCTGCAAACCTTTCCTGGTATTCCTGGCCGGATGGAATTCATCCAAACCTCTCCTTTTACCATCATCATTGACTTTGCTCATAAGCCTGATGCTTTGGAAAAAGCCCTCAAAGCCATTAAAAAACTTAAAGGTAACCAGGCTAGAATTATTTCTGTCTTTGGTTCAGCCGGCCTACGCGATACCCAGAAACGCCCTTTAATGGGTAAAATCTCCGCCAAACTATCTGACATCACCATTTTAACCGCCGAAGATCCCCGCACCGAAAAAGTTAACCAAATTATTGACCAAATCGAAGCTGGCTGGCAACAGGTTAAAACTAAAAAACAACTTTTTAAACAACCTGATCGCCAACTGGCCATTAACCAGGCTATTAAGCTCGCCCAACCTGGTGATTATGTTTGTCTTTTTGGCAAATCCCACGAAAAGTCCATGTGCTTTGGTACAATAGAGTATCCCTGGTCTGAACACCAGGCGGTCCAAACCGCTTTAAAATTAAGGAGAAACAAATGAAAAACCTGACTGCTATTATCTTAGCTGCCGGTCAAGGCAAGCGCATTAAACCAGTAGTTACTCCTAAGCCTCTCTTACCTTTCTTAGGCAAGCCCATGATCAACTGGATTATTAACGATCTTCAATCAGTTGGCTGTAAACGCTTTATTCTCGTTGTTAATCCTCAGGATAAAGATAATTTTCAATCAATTTTACCTAGCGCTAAACATTTAGAGATTGTTACCCAAACCAAGCCCGCTGGCATGGCTGATGCTATTTTAACTGCCCAGAAAAAACTCACCACTTCTTCCATGGCTGTTCTTAATGGTGATGACCTTTTATCTTTCAAAACTTATCAACAGTTTGCTAAAAACATCAAAAAACACAAATCTCACCCTTTAATGGTAGGCCTCAAAGTTGATCAACACTTTTCGGCAGCATATTTCAAACTTAAAGCTAACCAAATCACTGGTATTGTCGAAAAACCCGCTCCTGGTTATGAACCCAGTCAATATATTAAGCTAGTTCTTGATTACTTTCCTCAAGCTAAAGATTTTATTGATCTTCTCAAAAAATCTCACTCTAAAAAAGATGATCACTATGAAGTCACTTTAGATAAGTTCTTTAAAAAAACTCCCACCGCTCTCTTAGTCACTGATGAATACTTTGCTGCTCTTAAATATCCTTGGCATATCTTAGATGTTATGCAGCTCTGCCTTAAATATTACCTCAAATCCAGCAAGTCCAAATCTACCCAAATTCACAAAACCGCTGTCATTTCTGGCCCAGTGCAGATAGAACCAGGTGTCAAGATCATGGCCAATGCGGTTATCAAAGGCCCGGTCTATCTAGGAAAAAACGTTACTGTGGCTAACAATGCTTTAGTTCGTGACTCCATCATTGAAGAGGGTAGCCTGGTTGGCTACAACACCGAGATTGCCCGTAGCTATGTTGGTCCTAACAACTGGTTTCACTGTAACTTTGTTGGCGATTCAATTATTGAAGCTAATTCTAATCTGGGCTCAGGTGCTCGCTTAGCCAACCTCAGGTTTGATGATCAAGAAATCAAGCTTAAAAAAGCCAAGCAAAAACTTCCTACCGGTAAAACCAAGTTTGGCGCGGTTCTTGGCCAAAGAGTTAAACTGGGTATCAATACCTCCATCATGCCTGGCATTACTATTGGCGCTAATTCTATTATTGGTTCTGGCGTAGTCTTAAATCACTCAGTCAAATCTAACTCTAAGGTTTACCTCAAACAGCAGTTGATTGAAAAATAATGGAGCTTAAACAGCTAAAGTCCATTCACTTCACTGGCATCAAGGGCGTCGGCATGACCTCTTTAGCTTTATGTGCTCAAGATCTAGGTAAAAAAGTTACCGGTAGTGATATTAAAGAAGTTTTCCCGACCGATCAAATCTTAAAAAAAAGACAGCTTAAGTGGAAAACCGGCTTTTCTCCTAACCATCTTCCCCGAAAATGCGACCTAGTTATCTATACCGGCGCTCATGGTGGCATTACCAATCCTGAAGTAGTCGCTGCTAAACAAAAAAATATTCCGGTCCTTAACTACGGTCAGGCTTTAGCCATCTTTGCTAGTAACAAAAAAGTTTTAGCCTCTGCTGGCGTTGGTGGTAAGTCCACCACCTCAGCCATGCTGGCCACCATTCTTGACTCAGCTGGCTTAAAACCCAGCTTTGCTGTTGGTGTTGGTAATATCTCTAATCTCCACACCCCTGCTCGCTTCTCCAAAGCCTCGCCTTATTTTGTCATTGAAACCGATGAATATGTGGCTGATCCTCAAGCTGACCTGACTCCTAAATTTCACTACCTTAAGCCACATATGGCCATTCTCACCAATATCGAACATGACCACCCTGATGTTTATCCCTCATTAGAAAAAATTTATCAAGCTTTTAAAAAATTTCTTCAACCCATTCCTCAAGCTGGCGCCATCATTGCCAATCTTGACAATCTCAATCTTCAGCAGTTTATTAAATCTCTTAATCAACCAGTCATCACCTATGGTTTTTCTGCTCAGGCTGACTGGCATATCACTAAAACCCATACGGCTGATAAAAAACAGTTTTTCAGCTTAAAACACAAAGATATTCACTGGCCCAACATCATTCTCAACGCTCCTGGCAACTACAATGTTTTAAATGCCACTGCGGCCATGATTGTCGCTTACAAACTCGGCGTCGCTCCAGCCAAAATTCAAGCTGGCATTAAAAAATTTACTGGCACCAAGCGCCGCTTTGAATATATTGATACCGTTAAAGGCATTGAACTTTACGATGACTATGCTCATCACCCGATTCAAATTAAAGCCCTGCTTCAGGCTGCCAAAGACTGGCTGCCAGGCAAAAGAATCATTGCCATCTTCCAGTCCCATACCTATTCTCGCACCAAAGTCTTATTAAATGATTTTGCCAGAAGCTTTCATCACGCCCACCAGGTGGTTATTAACCACATTTTTTCCTCTGCTCGAGAAAAAGACAATCTCGGTGTTTCCGCCCAAACTTTAACCGAGGCTATTAAAAAACATAATTCTCAAACCTTTTGTTGCCCTACTAAAAAAGACACCATTAAGCATCTGCTTGACTACACTCAAAAAGGCGATGCTATCTTTACCATTGGCGCTGGCAACAACTGGCTCTGGCATAAAGACATCTTAGCCGCCTTGAAAAAAAGGAAAATCAGATGAACTTAATCAAACAACTTCCTGGTCTCAAACTTAACCAGCCCTTAGCTCCCCACACCACCTTTAAAATTGGCGGCCCAGCTGAATATTTTTTTACCGTTAAAACCACCGCTGACTTAATTAAAGCCATTAAACTTGCCAGAGAAAACCAAACACCTTTTATCATCCTTGGCAATGGCAGCAATGTTTTAATCTCCGATAGGGGAGTCAAAGGCTTGGTGATTAAAAACCAAACTAAACAAATCAAGGTTTTAACTACTAAGCCTTCATATATTAAAATTCCTTCAATTTCTCCCCGCTTCAAATCTTTAGATAAAAACCTGCAAGCAGTCACTCAACTTGCTTATGATGAATCTCAATACCCGGCTGTTCTAGTTCAACTTGATAGCGGCGTTTTCCTCCCTCAAGTCATCTTTTCTTTGATTAACCAAGGCTTAACCGGCCTAGAATGGTTTGCTGGCATTCCTGCTACTATTGGCGGCGCCACCTTTATTAATCTCCACGGTGGTCACAAATATTTTTCTGATTACTTAGTTAAAGCCAAAATCCTGACTTCAGCTAACCAAATTAAAACCGTTCCTGCCAAATACTTTAAGTTTGACTATGATCAATCCAGTTTAAAAACTAAATCAGATATTGTTCTCTCTGTTACTCTCAAGCTATTTAAAGGTCCAAAAGCTAAAGCCTTAAAAATTGCTAAAGCCTGGGCCATGAAAAAGTCCCAGCAGCCTCAACAATCAGCTGGTTGTATTTTTCAAAATCTATCTGACTCAGAACAAACCAAGCTCAATTTACCCACTCCTTCCATTGGCTATCTTATGGACAAAGTTTTAGGCCTGAAAGGTAAAACCAGCGGCCAAGCTCAAATCTCTGAAAAACACGCTGGTTTTATCACTAATCTCGGCCAAGCTAAAGCGGAAGATGTAGTTAAGCTAATTAAACTCATGAAACAAACTGCCAAACAAAAATTAAATCTAGATTTAAAACTGGAAATAGTTTCCCTGGGTTTTAAAGAAAGAATATAATCATTTTATGCCTAAATTAATCATCCATGGCGGCACTCCTTTAAAAGGCTCTATCAAACTTTGCGGCGCAAAAAACGCTTCCTACAAACTCATGATTGCTGCCTTGCTTTGCCCTCATCAGGTTAAGCTCTCCAACCTTTCTGGCATTGCTGATGTTAACTTAGTTAAAAAAATCATCCAATCTCTGGGAGCTAAAGTTATATCTAATAATAAACGCACCCTTGCTATTAATGCTAAAATCCTAACTTCCTCAATCGTTCCTCAAGACCTAGGTTTAGCTTCCCGAGCCTCTTCCATGTTTATTGCCCCCCTCCTAGCTAAAACAGCCAAAGCCACTGTGCCTTTGCCTGGCGGTGACAAGATTGGTAAAAGGCCTTTAGACCGCCATTTTGATGGCCTTAAAGCCTTAGGCGCTAAAATTGAGTTTAAACATGATCAACTCCAAGCTTCCTGTCAGCAATTAATTGGCAC
>Ga0209976_10000863_pt1 | contig 18558 bp, 11 predicted proteins | sample SumtaG_FD_182806 | JGI IMG/M metagenome (GOLD analysis project Ga0209976, IMG submission 182806) | Deep subsurface microbial communities from Indian Ocean to uncover new lineages of life (NeLLi) - Sumatra_00157 metaG (SPAdes) (version 2) | ecosystem: Environmental > Aquatic > Marine > Oceanic >...
CCACCCCTAACAGGGTTTTCGCCGCCACCCGACCGAGGGCAACAATGAGCTTGGGCTGGATGATCCGCAGCTGCTCTTTGAGGTATGGGAGGCACTGGTTCACTTCCGCTGCTAACGGATCGCGGTTATTCGGTGGCCGGCACTTGAGGATATTGCAGATGTAAACCTCCCGGCGGGAAAGTTGGATGGCCGCCAGAATCCGGTCAAGGAGCTTGCCGGCCTTGCCCACAAAGGGCTCTCCCCGACGATCCTCCTCGTAGCCGGGGGCTTCGCCCACAAAGACCATATCCGCCGCCGGGCTGCCTACTCCAAAGACAAATCTGGTCCGCGTGGCTTCCAGGGTACACTTCCGGCACTCGCGAATTTCTTCCTCAAAAGCGGACAGGGACGCCGCCTGATCATCTACCTCCTTGTGGGCCTGGAGCGACTTATCGGGGGTAATGGGCCGGTCCAGGATCAGCTGGTCTCCGTAAAGTTGCTGGTGGCGCCGTAGGTAGCGAACAGCATGATCAACGGGTGGGGACATGATACCTGGTGGTTAATTATCCGGATTCTTCCGAAGTTTCTTCGCTCTCCGGGTCGAAATAGCGCCAATTGAGCCGATTATTCAGGAAATCATCCATAGCCAGGACGGTGGACTTTTCCTCCTCCACATAAGCATCCTCATCGATGGGACTTATTATCTGGTAATCCTCTTCGAGATATTCTTCCTCGAAGTCTACCCGTTCGGCTACCCGCCGGGAGTTGATCTGCTGGGCCCGGTGGCCGGCAACCACAACCGCTTCGAATATGTCCGTTGTATGACCGAGGATTTCCTGGAATGACAACGTCTCTACCTTCATTTCACCTCCGTGATTATTTTTTCAACTGCGTTGACCGCGCGTTCAAGGTTATCATTGACTACAACATAATCGTAATCTTTCTTGTAGGCCTGCTCTTCGGGTATACGCGCCAGCCGCTTTTCGATTACGGCCTGGCTTTCGGTCCCTCGATCATTTAATCGCTGGACGAGGGTCTCCAGATCAGGCGGGTCGAGAAAGACGGCGGTGGTATCATCCGGGAATTGCCGCTTGATGTTGACGCCGCCTTTGACATCCACCTCCAACAGGAGGGCTTCTCCTTTATCCAGGACATCCTCAAGGACGGAGCGCAGGGTACCGTATCGATGGCCATGCACCAATTCCCACTCTACGAACTTGCTATCGGCGATATACTTGTCGAACTGTTCGTTGGAAATAAAGGTATAGTCCTTGCCGTTGGTTTCGTCGAATCTTGGGGGGCGGGTAGTTACGGAAACCGAAAAACGCCAGTTAGGATGAGCTGCCAGGAGCTGTTTGCAGATGGTTGTTTTCCCCACCCCCGAGGGCGCGCTTATGACCACGAGGCGACCCCTACTCATAAAATATTCTGTACCTGTTCGCGAATTTTCTCCAGCTCGTTTTTAATCCGTATCGCCGCATGACTGATATCGATGTGGTCGGTCTTGGCTCCTATGGTATTCACTTCGCGACCCATTTCCTGGAGGAGAAATCCCAATCGTTTGCCGGTATTATCATCGTCATTAATATAAGACCGAAACAATTCCAGATGGCTCTTAATTCGGGTGCACTCTTCGGTGATATCCCGTTTATCCGTCAGAATTGCCGCTTCCTGGAGCACCCGTCCTTCATCAACGGGTACGCCGTCCAACAGTTCCTGGATTCGGCTGCGATAGCGCTCCAGGTCTCCGGTACGGTGCTCAGCGGCCAGCCGCTCAATAGCCTCATTTTCCTCCTGTACCAGGGCCAGGCGCATCATCAGGTCGGCAGCCAGATTGGCGCCCTCCGCCTGCCGCATCTCCTGCACTCCTGCCAGGGCCTTTGTCAGGGTTTCCATCAACAGCTCCCGCAGCAGGTCATCCCGGTTCACCTCCTCTACCTCAACGATATCGTTTATGGCAGTATAATGCGAGAACGAAGGGCCCTCCGGCAGTGCCAGCTCGTCCTGGATCTGCCTGAAAAGCTCCTGATACTGCCGCAGCCGGGCACGGTTAAGCCGAATAGCAGTGCCAGTTTCCCCTTCGATAGAGACCACCGCTGTGAGATTGACCTTGCCCCTGGTCAGGGCTTCCTGGGCGGCCTGGCGTACCTGAATTTCCCATTTCTGCATTATCCTGGGCATTCTCGCGGTTATGTCAAAGAACCGATTGTTCAGGCACTGGACGTCAGTGGAGAAGGTCACCCCATCACGAGTAACCTGGCCCTGGCCGAATCCTGTCATGCTTTTAACCACAATAACCGCCCAAATGCAGGGTCAGAAACTAATACGTTCTGCGTGAATAATCAATGATACTGTGTTGATAAGCCATTAAAATATTGATAGATAGAGCCTACTGTCATTCAGCAGCGCCACTAGGGCGATATTTGAGATGGCATTACCCGGTCTCAAGGAATGTGCGTAGCGTTTCCAGGAACAGATTGATGGAGAGCTGGTGTGTAGGCTCAAAAACCCCGGCCTGTGTATCCCCGATGTAAGCATAATCCAGGCTGAAGAGCCTGAATCTTAGCCCGGCTCCCAGGGTAAAGGGATACAGGGTGGCGTGGCCGGCCCGCAGGTGCAGGTTGTCCGTGAGGGCCAGCTCAAAGCCCAGGGAGGCCATCACACTGACCGGCCCTAAGACAACCGATCCTAGAGCAACCGGCCCCAGGTCCACGAACCGCTCCAGGCGCTGACCATCCAGACGGCTGGTGAGCTCCCCCTCGATGGCAACCGCCCGCCGGACCAGGGGCAGGGTAAAAGCCCATCTCAGCCCCGTAGTTATCCTGGGCGCCGTCGTTTCCCACCGCCCGGTACTCCAGTGCACCTGGGTTGTGGTGACGTCCTGGAGCATCACGCCGAGCGAAAGAGTTCGTCCATAAGCGCGCCAGAGACCGAGATCAAATCCCATACCCAGGCCCAGTTCCCCGGCCAGCCATTGCCCCACCAGCTTTGCGCTGGCACCCCAGCACCAGCCCGTCTGCTTTTTCCGGGCCACTGACAGGAGGACCCCCCATTCCCGTTGGTTAAAATATCGGATGCTGTCAGCGATCAAACGTTCATCATCATCCAGCTCGCCATCCCCGTCCCGGTCGTCCAGGGCAAAGCGGGTATCGGGGATATCATCCACTCCGCGCCGAACCAGGCCGAGGTGAACCGCCAGGTCTGAGGAGCGCTTAAAGCTGACCGCCACGAGATCGGCGCTTACCACACCACCGAACTGTTCTCGGTGAGCCAGCGTCAGGCTGGGCTGGTGGAGCTGTCCCACCAATGCCGGATTGTAGAAGCCGGTTGCGGCCTCATGGGTGCTGCTTACGCCGCTGCCCCCCATGGCCACGCTTCGGGCATCACCGGGAAACTCGAACAGCTCCCCGGCGTATTTTGCCTGACCAGACAAGGAAAGGGGCAGTAGCAGTAGCAGTAGCAGGCCTTGGCCCCGGCCGTGCCCGGCACGGCGAGTTCGGCTAGCTCGGCAAGAACAGTCGTCTGATGTAATCGAGTATCCAGCATCCAGCATCCAGCATCCAGTATCCAGTAGCAGCTTGCCCGGCGTAGCTCTGGCGTAGCCGGGTGTCAATAAAGAGGGAGCAATGAAGCCTGAATCTAACCGCCGGGAGGACAGGGTCACTGGAAAAATGTTCGCATGAATCCCCATGGAATTACAACTCGTCCCGAAAGGCCCCCTTTTCGGGGAAACTAGAAACTAAAAACTCGAAACTAGTAACTCTTCGCGATAGCGCCATCACAGGCCGTGCTTTTTCTTCAGTTGATCCAACAGGTTCAATGCCTCAACAGGTGCCAGGGTATCGATGTCAATCTGTTCAAAGTCGGTGCGGAGCGCTTGTTCCCGGGCTTCGAACAGTTCGATCTGGGTTTTATCTTCTGGATGAACATCAACTGCGGCGGGCCGCCGGTCCTGATCGGTCAGCGTGGTCAGAATCTCGCCGGCACGCTTGATAACCTGTGGCGGAAGGCCGGCCATCTGCGCCACGTGGATACCGTAGCTCCGGTCAGCTCCGCCGGGTACGATCTTACGCAGAAATACCACCTCCTGTCCATGCTCGCGAACCGCGACGTTGAAATTTTTTACCCTGGGCAGGGCATCGGCCAGCGATACCAGCTCGTGGAAGTGGGTGGCGAAAAGGGTCTTGGCGGCCATCTGAGGGTTCTGGTGGACATACTCGGTTACCGCCCAGGCAATGGAAAGCCCATCGTAAGTGGAGGTGCCGCGACCAATTTCATCCAGCAGTATCAGGCTCCGGGAGGTGGCGTTGTGCAGAATATTGGCCGTTTCCACCATCTCCACCAGGAAAGTGCTCTCCCCACCGGCCAGGTTGTCGCTGGCGCCTACCCTGGTAAAGACCCGGTCCACAACGCCGATGCGGGCCTTTACCGCCGGTACGAAAGAACCCATCTGGGCCAGTACCACTACCAGTCCCACCTGTCGAAGATACGTGCTTTTACCGGACATGTTGGGCCCGGTGATAATGTGGATCTGGCTCGTCTCAGGGTCCATCTCCAGGTCGTTGGGCGTGAACCGTTCCCCCAGCGGGAGCAGGGTTTCAACCACCGGATGGCGGGAGTCCTTAAGGATCAGAACCGGCTCGTCCTCCAGCGCTGGCCGGGTGTAGTCGTTCCGCACCGCTACCTCAGCCAGGCCTGCGGTAACATCCACCATGGCCAGGATCCGGGCGTTCCCCTGAATCTGCCGGGCCTGGGTCAGTATCTGTTCCTGCAGGTTCTTAAAAAGTTCCTTTTCCAGTGCCTCTATCTTTTCCTCCGCCGCCAGTACTTTCTCCTCGTATTCCTTCAGCTCCGGGGTGATGTATCGCTCGGCGTTGACCAGTGTTTGCTTGCGGATGTAGTCCTCGGGCACTTTGTCCTGGTGGGTTCTGGTGACCTCCAGGTAGTAGCCGAACACATTGTTGTAACCGATCTTCAGGCTGGGGATACCGGTACGCTGCCGTTCTTTTTCCTGCAGGCCGGCGATCCACGATTTGCCGCTCCGGGCCAGTTGTCGCAGCTCATCCAATTCCGAATTATAGGCCTCGCGGATATAGCCCCCTTTGGCAATATTGATGGGCGGTTCCTCAACCAGGGCCCGACGGATGAGCTGGATCAATTCTTCGATATCGTGCAGGCGGCCAACGAGGCTGTTCAGAGCGGGGGGCTTTCGCTCCTGCACCCACTGGCGCACACCGCCGATGATCTCCAGACTGGCAGCCAGGTTGGCCACGTCCCGGGGGGTGGCCCGTACCGTGGCGATGCGCCCCAGGATGCGCTCCAGGTCACTGCTGCCCTGCAACAGGTTCCGCAGGTCATCACGGAGCTGCCCGTCCCGGACCAGCTCCTCCACCCGGCACAGTCGCTCTTCGACTGCCTTCCGGTCCCGCAGGGGCGCTCTGAGCCACTGCTTGAGCAGGCGGGAGCCGGGAGCGGTGCGGGTCCGGTCAATAACACTGATAAGGGTACCGTGAGTCCCCTGAGTGGCCAGGGACTGGAACAGCTCCAGGTTTCGGACGGTGAAGCTGTCCAGCCCCATATACTTTTCATCCTGGACGGCCCTCAGGGACGAAATGTGCGGTTTAGGCCCGGGACTGTTCTGGTAGACGTAGTGAATGATAGCCGCCGCGGCGGAAATGCCCAGGGGGTATTCCTCTACGCCGAATCCCTTGAGAGAGGTAGTCCCAAAATGATCCGTGAGTTCGTGGGTGGCGTTTTCAATGTCGGCGATCCAGTCCTGGTAGGGGGTAATGAGCACCTCAGTCAGTCCCAGCAGCGGCTTCACAGCTTCCAGCTGGCCCTCCGCCAGTAGAATTTCCGCGGGCTGATAGCGCTGCATACGCTCGGCCAACTGCTCCGGCACCAGCTGCTCCAGGAAGAACTCACCCGTGGAGTTGTCCAGGAAGGCCAGGCCTGCCCTGAGCTCTGTCGAAGGGCCTGCTATACTGCCATGGAGGTAAACGCCAGCCAGGAAGTTGTTTTCACCCCGTTCCAGGTATTTCTCCGCCAGGGCGGTGCCGGGGGTCACCACCTCCACCACCTCCCGCTTGACGATCCCATTGGCCAGTTTAGGGTCCTCCACCTGCTCGCAGATGGCCACCTTGTAGCCGGCGGTTAGGAGCTTATGAAGGTAGGCGTCCAGGGCGTGATAGGGGAAGCCTGCCAGGGGCACGTAGGAAGCTGCCCCGGGCTTGCCCGACCGCCCTTTGTTGGAGCGCTTGGTCAGGGCAATCCCCAGCACCTCCGACGCGATCTTGGCGTCCTCGTCGAAGGTCTCGTAGAAGTCCCCCATGCGGAAGAGCATGATGGCGTCGGGATGGGCCTTCTTGGCCTCCCAGTACTGGCGCATCAGGGGGGTGGAGCGGGGGGGCTGCTTTTTTTCTGCTGACCTTTTCATTATGTTATCTATTACCGGATCAAGGAGCTAATATATCTGCAATTTCCGTGAATATTTCACAAAAGGCACTGAAATAATCCGCAGGAGAATGATTCTTGGAAAAATCCCTCACATTTGGTTCAACTAGTAAATTTCCGACGGAATATCCTTGTGGAAGTTTAGCAGATTTCCTTAATCCAAGGTACCGCCTTGCTAACGCCAGCCATGTATCGGATGAAGGTTCCTTGAACAAATTCCTCCCCAGCAGCAACTATATTCATGAAAGCCAGTGCAACAATTCGTCTGGCTTGACCAGGATATAATGGCTCATAAACCATCCCATTGTTCGTCCTGACCGTATATTGCTTAACTGCGACATACAAGTTAAATGCGGAATCGATCGAATTCAGGAATTCTCTCTTTGCTGTGTATGTTCTGGGTTTTCTGGTGTTGGGAGTTTACACAGTCAGTAAAATGGGAAAACCCTACGCACGATCAGCTGCGGGGCCTTTTGATCAGCAAGGCATTGTGGGTCCGTGATCAGGGTCCTGGATAAGAACCGCTATATTTTTCTAACTGCCTTCGAGTATTCACTTGGAGATAATGTTGCCCGTCAAGACAGAACCTCTCATACTGGCCGGGGGCGGATAACCAGCGCAGCCTATGGCTGTTTGCCAATCTTTTTTAGGTAGGTTATAGCTCTCTGATTATCGGGGTTGATACGAAGTACGGTCCGCCATGCCGCTTCGGCCTGCTCAGCATCCCCGGATAGGGCATAGACTACGCCCAGATTCAACCATACATCAACAGAAAACGGGTCATTCATCAGGATGGTACGATAACACTTAATGGCTAAAGTGGTATCACCACGAATCATATGCAGGCTGGCCAGATTGTTCATAATCTCCGGGTTCTGAGGATCGATGTGCAGGCCAGTCATGTAGGCGTGCAAGGCATCGTTATACCGTCCCACCCGACGCAACGCTACGCCAAGTGCGGCGTGGTTGACGGGACTCCAGGGGGTCACCAACACCGAGTTTTCCAGGTTGCCAATCTCGGCATCCTGGGCCCGCAGATACTCTGCTCTGTCCATGTATTCCTGGGCTTTCTCCTCCCGACCCAGGCGCATATAAGCCTGGCCCAGGTTGTAATAGGTGGCGTGATGCCAGGATCTCGCCTCAGCAACGGGCTCCAGGTATTGAAGGGCTTCTTCATTCCGAGCCATTTTCACCAGGATGGCACCCACCTGATACCGGTAGTCCAGGTTATCCGGCGCAAGGCTGAGAGCGCGAGAGACCCTTTCAAACGCCGCCTCCGCATTCCCTTCATCATCTTCGAGGATAGCCATATTAAAGTAGGCTGGTGCGTAGGTGCTATCTAAGGCGATAGCCTGCTCGAAGGCATACATGGCGCTGTCGTTATTCCCCAGCTGGCTATAGGTACGTCCCATCCCCGTCCAGGGGATGGCAGCCTGATTACGTTCGAGTTCCTTATTATAATAGGTGATGGCCTTGCTGTAAGCCTGTTTGCGATACTCATTATTCCCCAGGTTATTCCAGACACCCCGATAATTGGGGAGCAAATCCAAAGCCTTCCGGTAGGAAATTTCAGCTTCATCCCAGCGCATCAGCTCTGAATAAATCCGTCCCCTGAGGAAATGGAGATCAGCATTGTTCGGCTTATACTTCGCCACACTGTCTACCAGGGCCAGAGCCCGATCAAAATCCAGCCGCTTCAGGGCATCTGTTCCCTCGATAAGAAACCTCCTGACAACCGGATCAAACTCATCCTGTGACGACACCTGCTTTTTGCCGCAACTCCATGTTGCCAGAAAGATGACGAGAGCAAGAAGAGCGAAAAAGGCAGCGACCAGTCTGCCGGGGGCAGAGCTCGGTTTAATCAGCATCATAACAGTCTTTCTTCAATTGATCTTTCCAGGTAGGACAACGGTAGCGGAATTCCAGTCGTTGCGATACTCGGATGTCAGGTGCGGTGTGTGTCATGGGATCATCTTTCTGCTAGGGCCATCCGGTCTGCCATGGGGATTTCACTCAGAGTATCCAAACCTTCTACAAGCAAGACTTCCCGATCACCTTCAATCCTCCCGAAGCGTGATATTTCGCCACTGGACCAGTGCACCCATAGGGAATCCACATGGGTAGCATCGCCAAGGCCGAAAATGGCTGTCCGTTCATTGCTGGCCAGGTAACTGGATCCGCTGCGAACCCTGCGATACATACGCTTCCCATTCAATGATGCAATTACCTGGGATCCGATGCCGTTCTGATTGCTCTTGGTACCCTTTAGACTTAAACGGAGAAAATGCCCTTCCTGAAGATCATTCCGGTATAGATGGACTGGCCCTGCGTTTTCCGCTACCAGCAGATCGATATCACCATCCCGGTCATAATCGGCGTAGGCAGCGCCACGGGCTACGATGGGTCGCACCAGATCATTACCTGTCTGGGCAGCGACATCCTGGAAAATGCCGTTCCCCTGGTTCATATAGATATTGGCCGCTTGAGCGTGCGTGACGCCATCCTGGATCATCTCAATATCAGGCTGCACATGACCGTTAGCCGCAAAAAGATCCAGGTCTCCATCCAGATCTGCGTCGATTAAAAATACAGAAAAGGTGAGCACCATCAGGCTCGACAGGCCGATTTTACTGGCGGCGGACCGATCGATGAATATACCGTTGCCTGCATGCCGGAATATGCCGATCATTTCCTTGGCGAAGTTGGCCACAAATACGGTCTCTTCGCCAGTATCATCAACAACGCCCGCGTCAACGCCCATGCCGGCTCGGGCGCGACCATTCTCATCGTAGGCGATACCGCTCAGAGCGCCTATCTCTTTGAAGGTGCCATCTCCATTATTCCGGTAGAGTAGATCAGGTTGCGTGTCGTTTGCGACCAGGAGATCAGGCCAGTTATCGCGGTTAAAATCGAATTCCGTCACACCAAGGCTTTTCCCCGGCGCCGGTATGAATCCGGCTTCTTCAGACATATCGGTGAAAGTTCCATCCACATTGTTATGGTAGTACCGGCCGGGAAGACCCTTATATATCTCCGGCGTGCAATAGCCCTTATTCTTCCCATCGGTGGTACACCACAAGTCTTTCTCCGGCGACCACTCTATATAGGCTCCTACATAAAGATCCAGCCAGCCGTCCCGATCCGCATCGAAAAAGATAGCCGAACTACTCCAGAAGGAAGCATAGCCCACGCCGGTTTCTTCACTAACATCCGTAAAGACACCGCCATCGTTCCGGAAGAGCATATCCTCCCAGAGGGTTGAGAAATAAAGATCTTCATCGCCATCATTATCATAATCACCGACAGCCATCCCCAGACCATAGGCAACCACATCCGCCAGTCCCGTTTCTCGGGTGACTTGGGTGAAGGTTCCATCCCGATTGTTGCGGTATAGCCAAAGAGCTGGAATTGGTCCCCTGCCACTTTCCGGAAATTCCCCACCAGCAATTAATAAGATATCCTGCCAGCCATCGCCGTTATAATCGATGAACCCGCAACCAGAACCCATGGATTCCGGGATCCACTTCTCACCAAATGCGCCTATCTCATGGCGGAACTCGCCCAGTCCGGCCTCAGTGGTTACTTCTTTAAACCGCAATGACAACGAAGGAGGAGCATCGGGCTTTTCCCCATGTTTGGCGGATTGCTCTGAGCCGGTGCATCCCAGCCATGCTATCAGCGTGATAATTAGTACCACCAGGTGAACAGCGAAGCTGTAGTTTTTAGATTGTAGAATCATCTTTGGATAGAAGGATAAATACCTCCGTAACATTTTGATATCGTTGCTTTTTAGAAGATAACTACTTGAGTTACGTTCCGCAAGATGAGACCTCGCTCCCTTTGAATTCAGTGTCGCACCCACGTTTCGGTTTCCAGCTGTACATCAAGGGCTTACTTCAGGCAACGTAGCCAGATATTCTTCAGCCGCCTCATTTGTCGGGTCGTACTTGAGGGTATTCAGCCAGGCGTTTCGGGCCGCTTCATATTGCCTGGATTCCGCATACGCTATGCCAAGGTTAAACCAGGCATCAGCGTAACTAGGATCCAAATCCAGGATCGTCAAATAATGTGACATCGCCGAAACCGTATCGCCGGCCATAATGCATAAAGTAGCCAGGTTATTCCGAACATCCATGTCGATCGGATCGAGTGAGATGGCGACATTGAAGGCGTTGACGGCATCCGTGTTGCGTCCGAGCTCATGAAGCGTGTTCCCAAGATTGATCCACAAGCCGATCTGGTCAGGGTTGGCCTCCGCCATGTTCTGCCAGTATACAACTTTATCAAGGATAATCTTCAGCGAATCGGCTATTATAAAATAATAATTGGCTTCATCCGCCCGACCCAGTTGTATTAAAGCTTGGGCTAGATCATGATGCCCTTGGTAATGCCACGGCATACCCCCGACAACCGCCTCCAGGTAAGGGAGGGCCTTCTCAGGCTTTTCATTCTCCAGATAAATTGAGGCCAGATAATACTGGTAGTTGAGGTTGTTCGGTTCAATATTCAGTCCCTTGCGGGCAAACTTCAAGGCTTTCGCCTGATTTCCTTCTTTTTTGTATAGCTCGCTGAGACGCATATAGGCGCTGGTCAAGTTCTTGTCGGCCTTGATAGCCTTTTTAAAAGCCCACTGGGCGCTGTCAGCTTTTTCCAGTTCCATGTAAATCCATCCCATTTGCAGATAGGATTGGGGCGACTTGTGGTTTTCAAGTTCCTTCTTAAAACAGCTCAGAGCTTTTGACGGATTGTTGGTGCGTAGTGCCAGGCCGCCCAGATTGTACCATGCCCCTTCATAATTCGGCTCTATATTCAGGACCCTCTGATAGGAGATTTCGGCCGGTCGGTAGCGCCGTAGTGCCGAATAAGCCAGCCCGCGGATGAAATGCACATCAGGCAGGTCAGGCTCGATCATTTCTATACTGTCGGCCAGCATCAACGTGGCATAATGTACACCCTGATGATAAGCCATTTCCGCCCGTATCAGATACCTGGCCGCCAGGGAGTCAATAGTTCCCAACCCGGCTTGTCCCTCAATTGCGTCGGAACGGACGTCACCAGATTGACACCCAATCCAGAAAGCCGCTAGTAAGACAGGAAATAATAAATAGGAATTTTTCATTTAGTTCACACCTCTACCAATTTCTCAATAGATTGACTGGGGTATCGGATCGTCTTATTATGATACTTGTTGGATAACAAACCACTCACTGTGGATACTCCATACAACCTGATTATAAGGGTTTTAACCGTATGGCCTCACCCTCAAACGGTTCGTACCCATGCCGGATGTCTCAAAGACCTAAGTATATGGCTTTCTCCCATTTTTCATGCAAATTTACGATTTGACTACAAGCTTTTGATAGAATAATGCATTGAGAAATGTTTCACACCGGCCGGTGTCTGTATCGGCTGTCAGATCGCGTCTGCCAGGATAGGTATCCGTCGGAGATTATGGCTGTATTTTCCCTCGTTCCAGATATTGTTTCACCAACACATTGTCCGGATCGAGACTGATGGCCTTGCGCCAAGCCCACCGGGCTTCGACCATTTCACCTCGAAGGGCATGGGCTACGCCTAGATCGACCCATACGTCCGCAATTTGTGGTTCAAGCCCCAGAATCACCTCATATCGATGGATGGCCCCCTGTATGTCGCCAGTTTTCAAAACCAGATTAGCCATGCGATGCTGCGCCCAAAGGTTCACAGGATCAAGGAATAGGACGGTCCGATAGGCCTGCAGCGCTTCTTCATGGCGTCCTATGGCGTAGCAAGCGTCCCCCAGAGTTTGCCATACCGACATATTATCGGGATAGGATTCGGCTGTTCCCTGCAGAAGCTTTATTTGGACATTGAGTGTCCGAATGCTATCCGTACAGTCCAGGTAACGCTGTCCTTCGCTGAAATTTCCCAGAGTAATCAGGGCCCGCCCCAGATTATAATATGCCCCGGGATTGTAGGGCCGTGCTTCCACTTCCCTTCGCAGATGTTCGACCGCAGCCTCCATGTCGCCTATCCGGAACAGCATCAACCCTAACAGGTAGTTATAATCCAGGCTTTTCGGATTTAAGGTAAAAGCCTTACGGGCATAGATCAGGGCTTTTTCGAAATCGCCTTCATTCTTGTAGAGCTGGGCAAGATCACCCCAGGCCTCTCCGAAACTGCTATCAAGTCCGATCGATTCGTGAAAAATCATCTCGGCGCTGTCGGTTAAGCCCAGCTCCACGTACGTCCGACCCAGCTGCAGGTCAGTCGTACAATATCGATCAGTTTCCGGCTCCCTTCCCAGGGCCTTGTTCTCGGCATCGGCAACAGCCAGCTCCTTTGTATACATTTCCAAGGCTTTGCGATGATCTTTCTGCTGGAAGGCAACGTTACCCAGCTTAAACCATACCGATCGGTAATACGGGTCCAATGCGGCGACTTTCTCATAGGCGCTCCAAGCCTGTTCGACCTGTCCCACCTGGAAAAGAATGTTGCCCCTTTCAAAATGAACATCCGCAAGGTGCGGTGCGTATTTCTCGGCGCTGTCGATAAAAACCAAAGCCCAGAGGTAGTTGCCCTGAGAAAGGGCATCCTGGCTCTGTATAAGGAAAGCCGCACTTTTCGGATTCGCTGTCTGCCGTGCTCGTGCGGTAATACTGAACGAATCCCGCTCCGGGCTCGATTGACAGGCCCAGACGATGAGAAAGACGAAAATAAATAGGGATATTACTTTTCCAGGCCTGAGCAGAAACACTGTCTTTATCCTGACTCTGTTCTATCTCTCACAAGAATGAATCTTCGGGTCTGCAACCGGTGCTCATTAGTTGGTGAGTGTCGGTTTTGCTTCGATTATTATTGAGATGCGCTCCCTTCAACCAGTCGCACGGTCTGATTGCCTTCCACCATGGAATGATGATCGACTTGCCCGTTGGGCCAATAAATCAGGAGGGAGTCGACAGCATTCGCTCGTCCCAATCCAAATGTCGCAGTCTTTTCCGAGTCGGAAAGGTAACTGCCGCCGGAAGTGATCGTTCGCTCCAGGTGTGTTGCCTCCACTTTGGCCACAATGCGCGCCCCGACACCTTGCCGATTGCTCTCCCGTCCCTCGAGTTTCACACGCAAGAAATTACCGCAGCGGCTGTCATTACGCCACAGATGCAACGATCCACCGTTCTCTAATATCAGAATATCCACATCCCCATCCCGATCAATGTCCGCGTAAGCCAGGCCCCGGACCACCATGGGCTCGCTGTAGACACCACCTATGTCGTCACCTACTTCAGCAAATATTCCCCTACCGTCATTAAGAAATAGCTGTGGTTTCTGGTGATACGTAATCCCATCCATAAGAGCCGTTCTCATGGTATCGATATGACCATTGGCCGCGATCAGGTCCAGGTCGCCGTCCTGTTCTATATCGATGAGAGCTAGGCCAAAAGTCATTGGATCTTTACTGGCCGGCCCGATTCCAGACATTATCCTTCTATCGGCAAACCACCCAGTTAGGGTATGTTGGAAAACGCCCATCATTTCACCAGAAATATTTCCAAAGAAAATAGCCACATTCGCGCTGTTATCTATCACCCCCCCAGCAATACTGCGGCTGGAAGCAGATTCACCACCGCTGCCATAGGCTAATCCGACAATCCTCCCCAGCTCTGAAAAAGTCCCGTCCTTATTTGAATTATACAGGAAATTCCTTTCGTCATCATTTGCCACAAGGATATCCATCCAACCATCCTGATTTACATCACGTCCCGCAGCCCCCAGGGACCTTCCAGATTCCACGCTGAGACCAACCTGCTCGGTCTGCTCGCTGAAAGTGCCATTCCCATTGTTATGGTAGTAACGGTTTGGAATCCCATCCAGGAGATAAGACATGCTATAAGCTTTGTTCTCACCGTCAAGGGAGTTCCACGGTTCAATCTCAATGGACCAGTCGACATAATTGCAGATGTACAGATCCAGCCAACCGTCCCGATCCCCATCGACAAATACGGCCCCGGTACTCCATTCCTCAATCGTTCCTAAGCCTGCCTGATACCCGACCTCTTTAAATACGCCATTATCATTCCTGAAAAGCATGTTCCGCCTTAATGTCGTAAAGACGAAATCCTCATCGCCATCATTGTCATAATCGGCGGCAGCGAGGCCAAAACCGTATGCTGTAACGTAGTTTAATCCTGCTTCATCCGTCCTCAAGGTGAATGTACCATCGCCATTATTGCCGAACAGCCATAATCCAGGTACGTATTTCTCTATCGGTTCTTCTATAAATCCCCCTCCTACAGCCAGGATGTCTTGCCAACCGTCATTATTATAATCGATGAAGGCACAGCCGGAGCCAAAAGGCTCGGGAAAGTATAGGTCCCCTTCAGCAGCGTTTTCATGGGCGAATACACTAATTCCGGCTTCGTGGGCTATGTCGGTAAAGGCAATTTTCCTGATATCCTCCTTATTGATCATCGCTCGGTCTACTTTTCCGGCATCGCCACAGCGAAGGCCGACAATAAAAAGAATAGAGAATATACATATTTGAATGTGTACACTTCTTTCGCAGGTATTCTCTTTAAAATAACTAATCATTCTCTTAACTAACATTTATATAGTACTTTAACGATTGGCTTCAAGCGATTTGTCATTACTTTATAGCGACTTTTTATTACAGCCCCGTACCACGCGTGTATCGCCTGTCTTTTCAGCATACTATCTGCTTCTGTGGTTATGGATAGTAGTTATATGCAGGATGCTTCGTCAGGTTCCGAAGGGTGACTCGATTTGCGAAAGTCCGTGGTTACTCCATATATGAAATCTGCGGATCCCTCTGGCATATATACCAGCCATGGGACCCGCAGATTTTACGAACGCTTAGGCTAGGGTTTAAGAGGCAGACTATCTTTTCTAGAACGCCACCTTGACCGTTGCACGGTGTACCTGATCGAATATGCCGAAATCGGTATAGGCATAATCGACGCCAAAACCGAACATCTTAACACCCGCACCAAAGGAAATACCCTGTTCGTCGCTGGGGGTTACATATCCCGCACGTAGTGAGAGCGTATTCATCAAGGTGTACTCGGCGCCGACCTTGATCTGCTCGTAATAGTCTCGAGGACGCTCCGTATCAATAGCCAGCAACAGGGAATGCACGTTCTTATCCATTCCCGTGAAGTCCATCAGATCCAGGGCAACACCGATCCTGAAGATCAGCGGAATCTCCTGAATTTCTTCCGCATCCGAATAGATGACATCCTTGGAGAAGTTTCGAGCGGTCATGGCGAAGGTCAGGCTCTTGAACCCGGTGCGGTAGATCACACCGAAGTCATAGGCAACAGTGCTATGTTTTATATCGCCTACCGTGGTTTCAACGACCTCCTTGTTCTTCTTCTCATCATATTCTGTCACCTTGAGCCGGAGGAGGGCGGAGCCGAGGTCTTCAGAGGCATACTTGACATGCGCGCCCACCACGAAACGGTCGGTCAATGCCCTCGCATAGCCAAAGCCGATAACACTGGCTGAGGGGCTGAATTCTCCGATTCTAACGAAGCCTTGATCATTGTCAGAGCGGATGGTGCCCTCCAGCTCGCCGTAATCGACTATCATAGCCGAAATGCCAAAGACACCATATAGTCCTCCGGCAGGTCTGAACATCATAGCGGCGCTGTTATAGTTGATGTCCGCAATCCACTGGGCCTTGCTGATCGCAACACTGACGTTGCCCTCAAATCGAGCCATGCCGGCGGGGTTGTAAAACATGGCTACGGCGGATGCCTCTTCCTGGCCCGTCATGGCGTCTCCAAGCGCCGCCGCGCGGGCGTCAACAGAAAAGGATAAGAACTTCATACTGGTTTGAGCTCGTTTAGTGTGCTCGTCGTCACCGTTCTCATCCTGCCCGTAGCCGGTTGATACAACGAGCCCGGTCATCAGAACGAGTAAAGTAGCTACTTTTGTGAACTTTTTCATTGGATTTCCCTCAGTTTATATCTTTACTCTCTCTAAGATCGAGCATTCTCCTGGCTGCCTCAAACAAGCTTGACTTCCTGGGGAATGCTCATCTGTTTCAGACTTATGACTCAATGGATAATGACGAATTTCCTTATTTCCTTCTTACCGGTCTTTACACCACTTGCATCTTTCTCCTCGAAGACGACAATGTAAAGACCGCTGGCCACCAACTGCCGCGAAGTCGTTGTGTGATCCCAATATTCATCACCGGTATCGTCATCGTGCTCGATGGTATCAATCAACTCACCCAACTGGGTGTAGATCTTGATGGTGCAGAAGCCCGGGATATCCAAGAAACCCAGTTTATCCCGTACATCTGGATAGCGAATATTCCCTTCGGAACCGATATGGAACGGGTTCGGCACGATCACGATGTTAGCCATTTCATCATCCGGATACCGCCCGGCCATGACCGGGAAGTAGGTCTGGGTGTAATACCGGTTGCTCTGGAGGACCGCGCTAGTCGGCGTACCGGTAAGGGTCGGATCAGTAACCTCAGGACCGACTGCCGTGAGGTAATAGAAGTGCTCCAGACCCATGATCGGACCGTTCGAGTGAGCTACAGAATCTATATACCCCCGCGCGCTACCATCCAAAGTCTTGATCCTCTCATAGTAGGGCGAATGGTAGAAGATCGGTTTCGTGCGCCAGATTTCCCACTTTACGGGGTCCGGTTCTCCCGGGTAGGTCTCCCACGCCAGTTGAATGATTTCACCTCTGGAGTCTACGTTGAACTTCGCCGGCGGCAGAGGGGCCCTCGGAATGTCCATGCCGGACTCCCAGTTGGCTTTGGCCCGCTCGAACATCTGGAATAGGGAATCCTTGGTTGACAGCACCCACTCGTTCTTGGTCAATTCCACGCCGCTGCCTTCCGGCCACTCGATAAGAAGCTCATCATCGGCGCCCGAAGCCTTGTAGGCGACGCCGATCGCCAGTTTGGCGCTGTCGCTCAGACCCGCGACGCCCTCAGCGACGACGAGGCGGACATCGTCACCAGGATCCATGGTGTAAGGACCGAAGCCCTCTGTGAACTGCCAGCCGCCCCAGTCATGGATACCTATAATGTTGCTGGGGTCGTTCCGCGGTATGGTAAAATACTGCCCCGGCGCCACCCCCGCATCGCTCGGCTCGACATAATCGGCATGATGGGGATAATACCGGCCGGTGTTCATATGTTCATTGTACTGGCGGAGCATGAGACTTTCATCGTACTCGCCCTCCACCAGGTCCGCGTGGTCACTGTTGAACATGCCCATGGTGGACGGCTGCCGGCCAGCCAGATCTTCCGCAGCGGCGCCATCCGGCCAGGTACCTTCCGCTGTCGTAATCACGGCGTTTTTCGGGTTGTCGGCGGAACTATCGGCATGCAGGTAGATACGACCAACCATGTGACCCGCAGCCAGACGCCCCAGGGTATCTCCTCGCCACGCAAGTACGGCAATCCAATCATCCGCGTGCTCGCGCCACATGGGCCGGCCGAGAGAACCGAACTCCGTCTGACCGGGCACGAATCCGGCCCAGGCATACTGGGCCGTGAAGTCCACACCATAGTCCTCGTGACCGTCACCCACCGCGTCATTCATCGTAAACTGACCCCATGCGGCGCCACCATCGGTGATCCAGGCCGCGCAGGGCTGCAAACCGTAGCGTTGACACCAGAAAAAGTAGACGCCGTTCAGGACCTGATCCGGCAGCTCCACATCCAGATCTTCATCGACGTCACCGATATTCTTGAAGGTATACTCGATGATGTGGTAGTTGTCATGGTACTGTTGGTCAAAGGCGTAGATGTTGACTTCCGTCTGAATACCAACCCGGTTGGTATTCCGGTTGTAGACCTGCCGGTCCGCCATCATCGCAGCATCGACCTCTTCAACCACCACCCAGCGGCGGAATGATCTTTCACCGTTAACGTACACCTCCGGCGGTAAAAACCGGCTGATCGTTTTGAACTCCCGTTTAAAGAACTGGGCGGCGCCAATGGTACGGGGCCCCACGTGGGCGATCTTTACCGGCCAGAGCACGCCTTCCTCATCGGTGAAGTTGGTAGCCGATATCCACAAGGACTCCGCCCGCTTGTTGCCTGCGTTCTTCTCGACAGCCGGAAAGGACAGCTGGCTGTTAGCATCAGCCTCCTCC
>Ga0209976_10000864_pt1 | contig 18550 bp, 34 predicted proteins | sample SumtaG_FD_182806 | JGI IMG/M metagenome (GOLD analysis project Ga0209976, IMG submission 182806) | Deep subsurface microbial communities from Indian Ocean to uncover new lineages of life (NeLLi) - Sumatra_00157 metaG (SPAdes) (version 2) | ecosystem: Environmental > Aquatic > Marine > Oceanic >...
TACGGCCTTCTCTATCATGTCTTTCGTTCCTTTAGACCGTCCGTCCCAGAACGCAATTAGCCCGTCGGCCTCTTGCGCCATTTGCTGATTACGGATCGCACCAGCAGCTTTGCCGTGCTCTTTCCAATCCGCCGGTCTAACGAGCAGGGATAGCCCTCGCCATGTAGCGTAGCTCTCTCCCAACGTGTCGGCACCACTCGCGCCCCCCGATATGATCGCGTCTGTTTCACCGAGTATCATATTAAGTGCGGTCTTCATGAGCCTTTTGTTACGGAAGTCTCTCCCGCCTGCCACGATGTATTTCATCGTTTTACTTTGCGCACTCGCGCACCGTTTCGCCATCCTCTGACGCTCGGGAAGTTCCTACTTAATAGTAGCTCCCCCGCTCTGTCGTAGCGTTCCGCACCCTCACCGTTTTCGGCGCGGCGCACTGGCCCTACCCACCGTGAATCTTTTCCGCACATTACTTCTCTCCTGCTTCGATCTCTTCGCAGACCATCACACCCACAAACTCTCGGGGTGCGCCTGCCCACGACTGCTCTATGCGAGTCTTCTCGTTGTTGCACTCGCGCAGGTTCTCCTGTTCTATCTCCTGTTCCATCTGAGGAACAGTACCGAACCACGTTAAGATAATCAAAAAGGTTTTCATCATCCCAGCCTCTCTGCGATTATTACCGCTCGGGAACGTAACTCCCCGTGCCAGCGCCGTCTAACGTGACGCCATTCGTATGTACTGTACTTGGCCTCGCCTGCGAACACCTTGTCGAAGCGTTCCAGCCACCACTCCGGCGACTCGATGATAAGGTGTAGGTCTTGGCCTGTGTACGGGCCTTCCGTAAACAGGTTAGACGTGGGGGTGCATGCAATGTTGTTGTACATCACCTTGCCCGTCCGCTCCCACATTTCCAGTAGGGTAGCGTCTAAATTGTGCGGCTCGATGTGTTCGAGCACGTCTGAACTCGTCACGAGATCGAACCTGCCCTCGGGTAGCTTGGAGAACTCCCGCACGCCGGGGTCGTACCCGGTGTACTGTATGTTCGGGAAGTGCTCGCGCAAGTACTCTCCAAGGTGACCCTTGCCACAGCCGTAATCAAGTATCGTCTCGATGTAGCCCCGAGACTGTATGATCGCCAGCAGGTCGCCGCCGCAGTACTTGGGCTTGCCCTTGCCCCAAGTGTTCACGTCTTCGTGCCTGTTCTGTAGCGCCTCTTGGTATCCTTTGTCGATGGTCATATCAGTTTCCAAATGCGTCGTAGTAACGCTGCGTTATTGCAGCCTTGTCGATCTTGTCTCGTGGGTGCTCGACTATCCCAGCGCGAGCCAGTTCCCACGCCTCCTGAAACCCGCTGAGTATGTACTTCATCACCGGCACAGAGGCGAACTCGTCTAACGTGAAGTTGTGCCACGACAGGTCATGTATCCACTGTTCCCGGTCAGTAACATTGTACGCCGTGCTCTGTACACAATCAGGGTTAGACCGAACTCCCGCGATAAGAGCCTCAGCTCCTACGGTGGAGCTGTACGTCACAGCTACCCAGCAACGGTCTAACACATCGTCTAACGGCTCCTGCCTCTCTTGTGCCATGAGGGGGTGGTGCCTGAACTCGTGGCGCGGGTACTTTATCATCTGCTCCTGTATCCACGCAACATGATCCGACCCTCGCAGCGAATGATCGTTCGGCTTCTGGCCGAAGATCACGACCCGGCTGCCCGGTGCCGGTGTGACCGGGTTCATGGGCATGAGCAACGGGTGAGGCCGCTCGTGCTCCGGGGACTTCGGGTGCCAGTCGCCCCCCGTTAGACCGTTGTACCCGAACGACGCAGACACCAGACTGAACTCTGGGTTCGGTCGCCACAGCGGCTCCTCCATAATGAGGAAGGGACGCCGGGCCTCTATCTGGTCACGCAGGGGCAACGTCATAGCGAAACCTGCCTGCACGAGCAGGTCGGGCGTCTCTCGCTGCCAGTCAGAGCGCGGCGCATAGTGAACCTTACAACGACTAGCAAGGCCCTCGCCAATGGCGCGGCACCGGTCGTTCGTTATGCTCTGGTTCGGTCTTAATAGGACTGCCACTTTCATCCGAAGTTCCTCCTAACTTTTCCTCTGGTGGGCTTGCGAGGGCCATCCACAGGGCCTTGTCTTTTTGCTGTTCGATCTTTAGCGCGTTGTACTGCTGCATCAGTTCGTCGTACATCGTTCTTAGCTCGTGGTTTTTTCTTTGTAGCTCGTTTATTTGCCACGCCCTTTTCTCTGCTAGTTGTCGCATCTTCTCGCACATGATTACACTCCGGCCACTCTGGGTATTTGGTTGTGTCCTGCTGTCCGCATATCTCGCACTCTTTCTTGGGCTTGGGCTTCTTCGCCTTAGTTAGACGGTCGTCATAGACTACGTCCCCCACCCACTCGCCCTTGATGCTTGTAACTGCCGACACTGCTTGCTTACTAAGCGTGTCACACGCGTTCCCGTGTCGGCGGATACGTTTAATCAATTTCTTCGCCAGCGATATGCCTATCTCGTGTGCTGCGGGAGTGCTGGCACCGTCGGGAAGTAGCTCACTCTCTACTATACGCATACCACACGTATGCTTCAGTAACACAGATACGCGTGAGCCGCTGCTGATAGTATTATCAGTGTCTTTTATCTCACCCGTGTACTGATTGCGTATCTCTTGCGAGACGGTATCATGGAGGTAAGCTAGCGCCGAGTTAGTTACGATGTTTACCGTACTACTTTGCTTACTATTTCGCTTACGCTTCCGCTTCATGATAGCCACGGGAACTCCTCGTCTAAAAATTCGGTACTGCCTTCGTGATCTTCAACCCATGCCATGCCTGCCGGGTCGTAGAACTCTCGCCGGTTACGTTCTAGCGAATAGTGCGTCTCCACACCTATGTCTGTAATCTTGAACAGTACAGGGGGGTCGCGGAAGAACTCTCGGTAGTTCCCCTCGTGTACTAGCTCACGGTCATTGAACGTGCCTACATAGTCCACGACGATAGCCGGGAGAGGCACGTCTAACTCTTTCGCAACCCGCAGGCGACTCCCGCCAAATGACAGCAGCATACCTTCGGGCGTGTTGTACAGCAGTATTGGGTTACGAAACCCGTCTATCAGCACGTTCGCTTTCAGTGCCACGAAAAACTTAGGTTTTATCTTTCGTTCGACCACTGGCATGATGCACGCACCACCCACAACAGTAGGTTTCCCCCCGTAATTCGGGTTACGAATTAGACGGTGCGTAACAGTGTGTGGGTTTACATTACCCACGTAGCGGACGGTGAACATCAGTAACCTAGCGCTCTCATAATATCCGCAGGATCGACACACTGTACCTGTAGCCTGTTGGCGCACTGTAGCACGTTGTCGTGCGTATATTTGTAGCCGTACTCTTCCATAGCGTCATTCTTCTGCCTTTGCGTCGGCAAGCAGCTACGCATGTATATCCTCTCAAAAACGACAAGATCGTCGCTCCTGTCACATGCGTTCAGGAAGATGATCAGCTTGTCGCGCTTAATCAGCCGCCGGTCTTCACGCTCGTGCTGCTCCTGCTCGTACTCTGCTGCGGCTCGCAAGCACTGCTCGTGCTCCGCAGCCGTCGCATACTTGGTAGCGTTGCACTGGTCATGCGTCAGCGGTATTGCTGCGCACCCTAACGTAAGAGACAGTACCATGACACAAAAGACACCTATCACGGCCAGCTTAAACAACTCTCTCGCCAGCTTTCTATCTTTCCTATCCATTACAGTTCCTCCACTTGAAGCTTGCGCCCCATTTTAGACGTGTACGTATCACGGTCGCACGCTATATCGACGGCCTCTTCGGCTGTCGCGCCTGCGTCCATAGCGCCGAGGGCTATGTTCCCGCCGCTGCCTACTGCGTAGTATTGGCAGGGAACTTCCTCGGGACAAAAGAACCGGTCAACTATCATAATCTTGTTGTCCGGTGTCAGGAGCACGATCCAAAAGTCCTCGCCGTCATCCATTTGGATGCCGAGAATCGCGTTGTCGTCCATAACATCGGTAAAGTCGTGCTCACTGTGGTGCTTGTACCAGTGCATGAAGATGAAGCACGGCCCCGGTGCTCCGACTGTGCCGACCAACGTCCCCTTGTTCGGGCCTTCCTCTATGCGAAAGATTTTACGACACGGGGTTGGTACGCCCCCGAGTGTGTTCTGATTGTCCGACACCATGATGCGACGGCGGCGGTCTATTACGATGGTAGTCATTAGTGTATCCCGTAGCGTGTGAGCGGAGCAACCAGCTTCGGCTGCGTCTTCGCTTGTTCCACTCCTAGAATAATGTATTCGGCTGCGGCGTCTAACTCTGCCGCACCGACCATGTCATACTCTCGATACGATAGATCATGCAGCCACTCGCGCCTACCTCTCGGTCTAACAGCCTCCAAGTTCGGGCTGCCCATCACGAAAGCAGGGCTACGCGGGTGCATCACGACCGTAGGCACTCCTGCAATGACCGTCTGTATCGCTGTCGTGGACGCGTACGTCACAGAGCAGAACGTCTCCTCGAACGTGCTGTCTAGCGGTGGTGGTCGTGCCTCGCCCGGCGGCAGCTTGCGGGGGTGGTAGCGTATCTTAGCTGGCTTGCCGAACACCCGTGAGGCTGCACACGCTGTCTTCTGCGCCCATGCCTCGGGGTGTATGATCTTGGCTGCTGCTATGTCGCTAGCCTTCCTCGCGCTCGGGTGACCGGGCGCTATGATCTGAATAAACTGTCCGCCCTTGCGCCACGCGTGTAGCCGTGGCTTGGGACGTGCAGGCATCTTAGCGATAGCATCCACCGGCATGCTTAGACCGTGTACCCCGTTGATAGAGACAGTGAAGCGTTCGAACTTGCTCTCGTCGAAGTACCCGAGGTCTAAACACACGATGACTGTACCCTGCGCGGCGACGTGTGCGAGGTTAGGGATCAGTTTGAACCTCCAACTCAAGAATATGTCCGTGCCTTTCGGCACGTCTCCGTCACGGTCTATGATCACGCCGCCTAACCTGTCAATCAGGTTGTGGATGATATAATCCCGCGACCCACCGCGCCCGTCAACTGCTCCGACAACTCTCATTAGACTATCCTGACCGTTGCCGGTTTGTTACCACCCTTGATAGGCAATCGTGAGCGTGCGTTAGCGCCGCACCACCTGCTCTTGCACTTGTACGCTGCGTAAGCGTTCACCGTGCCGGGATAGACGGGCGTGTCCAACTTCTCAAGCGAGTGCTTACCGCAGTTGGGGCACGTCTTGGGGTGCGGGTCGAACAGCGCGTAGCTCAGCGGCCACCTGATCCACGGCAATAGACGCCGGTGCAGGCGAGGCAATAGACGTACGTCCTGCTTGTTGTACCTCTCCATGACCTTCCAGTCGTCTTCGTTACTTTCCATGCAACCATCCCAAAGGCTCATGCCCTTGTGTCTGACTTTATTACCCAGACCAAGCTGCTCGCACACGAAGTCCAGCTTGTTAGACGCGAAGCTAAAATTAGACCGCACCGTATGGTACAGGTCGGCCTGCTTATACGACGACGGGGGCGGAAGATGCAGCAAGACAAACTCTTTGTTCAACTTCGGAATATCAAACTTCTTTCCGTTATAATGCACAACCACGTCAGCGTGGTCTAACAGTGCCCACATCTTCCGCATCATTACGTCGTTACCGTCACCAAAGACAGACGAGAACGTGATCTCTTTGCTGTCCGACCACTTGGCCGCAAAGCAGAGGGTGTACCCCGGCTTAGTAATCTGGTTGATGCCAATGTTCTGCTTGAACAGTCCCCAGAACTTGCCCTCGTTCGGGGCCGTCTCGATATCTAGGTAAAGAATTCTCATACATTACTCCTCGGTGCTTGCCGTGTGCTCTTAACCACTGACCCGTCACCTCCTGTGCGTTCGCGGAACTGCTCGACTGTTTCCTTTTCTGCCGCGCGCCAGTACTCCCCTTGCGCAACCCACTTACCGGTAACCTGTTTCGGCTCTACTAAATTTTTGATATTTGAGTTTTCGATCCGTTGTGAGCACAGTCGCTCAAGGTTTGCCATTGCACGCCACGCACCTGCGCGAGCGTGTCCAATCTCCTCGTCTAACGTCTGATCGGGGAAGGCTTGGTCTAACAGGTGTCGAGCCTGCGAGTCCTTCTCGTCAGTGGACTTGTTCTTGTCCCAATGACACGGCTCGCCGGGGTGATGCTGCTGCGTTGACTCGTGCGAGTGCCTTGCGACCTCGGCAATAGCCAGCGGAAAGAAGCATATAAAGCCGGTATAGACCGGTGTGTTCTTACGTTCTTGCGCGTCAGTTGGTAACATGTCGTCTCCATACAGGTCGTCAGTTTCCCGCGACACTTTGTCGAGCCAAGACTGGCAAAGCTTAATCATCTTGCTTTGTCCAGCTTCCATTTAAGATAGTGCTGCCATTCGATTTCGTCCATGATAGCGAGGATTGTCCACTTCTTACCGTTCTGTCGGTACGCGAGCACCGGAGTTTGATGCGCCCGTGCCTGCTCTTTAACCTGCGCGATCCATTTAGGTAGTGCGAGTGTCTCACATCGTTTTACCTCTATGCTCACGGGGAGCACACCAAGGTCGTCGTGATTATCCGACTGACCAAGGCATGCCCTCGTGCGCGGGTGACGCATGAAGATGCGCCCCTGCTTGTCTCGATAGGGCCAGTCCAAGTTTTTGCATAATTCGTTAGTCAAGTCGAAGAACTCCCGCTCAGCTACCGCCCCCTTTACTCGTGACATCCTGCCACCCATTACTCGACCTCATAGACCGTCAAGTAGCGTAAGCCTGCGTTGTACTGCCTGCGCACCCACCGCTTGAAGTCGCCGTCTAAATTAGTCCCGACGCCCTCGATATCGCCATTTTCGTAGCTGTCGAACACATCATTGCCGCCGGGGTCAACGTCGTGAGCGACGACCTCGATAACAACTGTCTTTAAGCCTACATCGGTGTGCCTACGCAGTCCCGCGCGACAGATCAGGGCAGACCTTGGCCCCCAAAAGCTGCCTAACATATGGGTGCGATCCCAACTGCTGCGCCTGTCTAGTCTAAGTGTTGCTGTCGTCATGTTCCTTACTCCCTTGCTTGCCAAAAATCTTACGGTGCAATGCCATCGCTGTGACAGCACCCCAACCAGAGCCAGTGCCAATAGCAAGGCCCAACTGCCATGTAAAGCCTAGCGATGCTATCACGCTGATAACATAGACCTCACTGTATGACATGCCGTACGATAACAGTAGGACAACCCACACAGGGGCGTCGAACGCTACGTTACGCTGCTGAAATGCTTTGAGGAATACGAAGCCGAACATGGCAAGTCCCGCCATGCCCAGCACCCCCAAACCAAACCCTAAAAGAAGAGTCTCCATCCTATTACTCCGGGGGCGTCCAAATCTCGCCCGGCTTACGTCTAAGGTATATTAGACGCATGTTCTCGGTCGCGGCCTCCCGTGCCGTTAGACCGTTGTAATTGTCTCCGTGCTTCTCAATGCTTATGCTGTAAGAAGTTACGACTAGGCCCCACATAGTTCTTTCGTCGTGCTGCTTCCCGCGCAGCATCTTCTTTGCGGCGACGGGGCCGACCTTGAAGCAGCCGCCGATGTTATCGACGGTATCGCCCGTCAAGCATTGTATGTACTGACGTTCCTTTGCTTCTTGTCTGCCAATTTTCTTAAAGCCTTTGTTCGGGTTGAAAATCCAGCCGGGCACTTGCATAAAATCTTTGTCCACTGACACGATGATAGTCTTCTCGCGCTTAGCATGCGCTATCGCAATCGCGTCATCAGTCTCTTGGTCATGTATTACTTCGGCGTCTTGATACTTCATCAAGTAGGCCCGAATGTCGTTGTATTTCATAGGCTTAGCGTGGACTGAGCGCTGCCCTTTGTACGGCTTGATCGTCGCAATCTTGTTGCGAAAGTTTCCATCGCCGTCTATCATTAGGCGAGCGCGCACGTCACACCCAAACTTCTCGCTGATCTTGTTGCAGTTAGCCTCGATCATGTTCTTTGCGCTGTGGAAAAAGTGGTCGTCGGGGTCTAACACAAAGCGCTGATAGACCGGCTCGTCAAAGCCGCCGCCGTGCTTGTCTCGCGCCGCAGTTATGTTGTCGAACTCTTCCTCGCCAAACAGCGCCGGGACAACCAGCTTAGTCTTCTGGCCTGCGAAACCTGCGGCGTAGAGAATCCAGTCGCCGTCTATAAGTGCCGTAATCATGTGAAGTTCACGATAGCAGAGATAATCGCAGCGACCGCGATAACTCCGTACACCAGTAAGCCAGCGGTTCCGTAAGTAGCAGCAATATAGTTGCCGCCCAGTACATACAGATAGACGCCGCCTATAAACGCGCCTATAACAAGGGCTATTTGTACAGTCAGCTTTAAGAAGTCGAAAATCATGTCGTCACCTTCCCCAAGCACTCTGGACAGCCACTACCGAGCGACTTCGTTACGTGTCGCTTGCGGTGGCGTCCGTGCTCGTCTATGAATGGCACAAACTTTATGACGGGTCGTCCCGCCTTGTCGTGCCCCGTTCCGTTGCAAGTTTTACAGGTCATAACTTCCCTCGATACAGCGCGGCTCTGAATAACGCGTAAAGTGCCACAAAAATGCACACGCCTGCAATCCCAAGCGCAGCTAAGATCGTCCATGTAAAAACAGTTTCCATAAGTCCAACTTTTGAAAATTTGAGTTTTAGAGCCGGTCTATCCGGTCTTCCAAAACGTCGCAGTAGGAACTCATGTGCGCAAGCTGCGCCACGAGATACATTTGATCGCTTCGGGGTAGCGTGTCGTACGTGCCGCCCTCTTCCATTATGAACGTCACCAGCTTCTCGCCGCGAGCGTCTAACTCTGCGTGTTCTTCGATCAGTCTTTCTTGCCAAGTGCTCATGTTCTCTCCAAAAAATGTGGGTGCTGGTCTAAGCCACCCACACAGTAGGGGTACTCAGTCTTCCCATGTGTCGTCGAATTCTTCCTGTTCTTCTTCTTCCTCTTCGAACTCGTCGCCAGCCTCGTCGGCTGCGTCTTCCTTAGCGTCTTCCTCAGCGGAGACTAAGGCAGGGGATTTCGCCGGGTCTATCGCGTCAGCGTAGAACTCGGCAATGATAAGTTGCAGCTTAAGGTCGATCTGTTCCTCGATCTTACCTGCGGCTGTGCCTTTTAGCTTGAAGCCGCCGTTAGCGAGCAGTAGGCCGAAATAGACCAGCGCATCCTTACGGCTGCTCTGATAGACGATACTTTCGTTCCTGCCGCCGCCTGTGCCGCCACCACCGCTCTGCTTGGTGGTGTCTTCGTAGCCGCCGCTGTGCTTCTCAAGCACAGTGACTTTCTGCACGTTGCCGCGCTTGTCGTCTTTCTTATTGAACTCGATACCGACTACGTCGCCCTTACCGCACTTCGGCTCGTACTTCGTGTTGAAGTAGAAGCCTTCCATCGTGTCCAGCATGATGAAGTAAGAGAACTTGCCCTTACCGCACGCTGTGACCGTTCCTTTCTTCTTACTCATGCTGTTACCCTCCGGGGGCAGCCTTCCGTTACGAGCGCACGCGAAGCAATCGCGGCGACTTTACGGAGTTGGTGGAGCGCTTCGTCGTTGCCGGGATTGTCAACCCATGCGTCGAGCGCCTTACGAGCGTACGTCTGTAACGTCAGGACTTGTCCCGCCGTGCCATAGTGAACATCGTCTGAGCGATCTTGTTCGCCCAGAGTAGCCACGTACGCTAACTCTTCGTTGATGGCCTCGATAACTTCCGGGGTCAATCGAATTACTCGCTTATCCATTCTTGTTCCTCCAATTAGAAACATCGTCGTATTTCGTCTCCGTCCCCTCAGACCAATGATCGCCAATGACCATTTCCATACCGAGCGGGACGTTAAACTCGATACCGTAAAACAATTTCAGGTGCTCATAGACCGCTGTGGTAAATGCCCACTCGGCAACCTGTCTAAATGCCGTAATCTCTCCCGGCGTATCTTTGACGTAGCAAATCACGCTGTCGTGTACCGTGTTTACAAACCGCACGTCTATGTTGCGTTCTTTGCACTCTTTATAGAGTGCTACGATTGCTATAGGCACTATCTCTGCCGTCGCAAGGTTCTGCACCGGATAGTTGTAAATCTGCGGCCCCACTGGCTTGTGCGTTAGACGGTTTATCGCAATGCCTCGGTCGTCAACGTACGTCTTGAAAGCGAAGCGCATCTTCCATTGCGTGATGTGAGCACCGGTACGCATCACATCAGCGAGCCAGTTTTCCTGCACAGCGGCTACGCCTTTGTAGCGCTCTGCGAATTTGCGGTAGTAGCGCTCCTCGCCCTCTGTTCCTTTCGTGCCGCCGTAGAGCGGCTTGAACGTGTGCGGCTTCGCCGCTTGCCTGAGAGTTTTTGCTTCTTTGTGGTCGGCATGGTTCCTCGTCCTGTAGGTGCTCAGCAGCTTCGAGTACTTTATATCGTTAATCTCGGACGCGCTGAATATGTGTGCGTCGAAGTTCGGGTCGTTAATGTCTTTCATAGCCTGCTTGTCTTGCCCCAAGAACGCCGCTACGCGAAACTCAAGTTGCATGGCGTCCACTTCGACTATCTTATAGCCCTTGGGCGCGTCGAAGCAGTTCTTAAACTCTCGCGGCATGTTCTGAAACTGTACCGACTTCTCTTTACCGCTGGATAACGCGAACGGTAGAGGCAAGCCAGAACTCGATAGACGGTGTGTCGCCGCTACGATCTGATTGAACTGCGCCTTAAACTTACCGCCGTACTCTTCACAAATGCCTTGGAAAAACATTAGGTTTTTAGACACAGCGGCGTTGCACTTCGAGTATATTTTAGACAGCGCCACGAAGTCTTTTTGCTTCTGCGTCTTTGCTTTGGACATGAGCCACGTTAGCGTATCTTTGTCCGTCTTAGGTCGCCCAGCAGGGAACTGCTTAGACGGTTTGTTTCTAAGGGGGCGTTTTCCCTTCCCGCATTTTTCAGGAAATTTGAGTTTTCCGTACAGGTAGTGCGCCTTCTGATCCGGGGAATTCATGTTGATACCCCCGGTCATGTCGTCTAACTTAGCTGTCAGGTCGGCCAACTGTCTGACGTACCTCTCGTAGTGCCTCAGTACCGCGAACGGGTCTAACTGCATGCCCTCTGACTCGATGTGCGTCAGCACTACGGCGAAGTCACACCGGTTCCTGTACAGGTGAATCTGGTTGCGCTTTTGTAGCTGCATCTTCTGGGTGCCAAAGATTAGACGCATGGTGCTCACGTCGCGCTTACACCGTCGCACCAATCGTTTGATAGGCATTTCGGACGGGCAGATACCTGCCTTCATCATGGAGTCGATTAGACGATCCTTCCCTTTGTAGCCGTAGCGCTCCGATACTGCGCCGAGGTTCATAGGCAGCGAGATATTCCCGAGCAGAACTTTCTCAGCGAGCATCGGATCGTGCCACCGTACCTCGTCTATGTTAAACCCGAGACGCTTAAGCCAGTGCATTTCGAACTTGGCGTTAAACGCACAGACTGCTTTAGTGTCGTTAAGCGCTTTCCAGAACTCGGTAGCGCCGCTGATATGGCCGTAGTACTCTTTCACCGGGCCATTATCAACAGCCCACGCAACCATGACGATCCGATTGCGCGCGTCTAACGCTGTGCCGAAGCGGTGGTTGGTCGTTTCCAAGTCCATGTATAAAATCACGCCCACCTTTTAAGCAGCGCTCGCGCCGCGTTTTCTCTGAGAGGAATGAACCGGCAATTATCCGGCGTGTAGTTTCCTGCACTGTCGGCCCGGTCTATACTTGCCTCTCGCTTAGGCCCGCCGTACGCTAGCATTTGTGCGGTAGCCCACGGTCTAAACCCCTCGAAAGTCCGCCACTCGGCACACACACTTACGTGTAGATAATTCTTGTGTGTACCTGCGCGCCACTTCATATCAGCCCACATATTATATAGCTTAGACGCGGTTTGACCATTTGCTCGTGGGGTCGTAGTGAGGTAGCCCCTCTTGTTTAGCCACGCTCTTGCGATCCCCCCTTGATAGCCTTTGTGCTTGCGCACGTAGCCTAGCATCTTACGCTTACGCCGCACTATACGGCATGCGTCGGAGCATACTACTACTCTCCCGTGAGGGTGAGTAAAGGGCTGGTCACATTGCGCACACAGTTTCATTATTCCTGTCCACAAGCCTCAAGCCACTTACGTATAGACGCCTCACACATGAAGTCCGGGTTGTGCTTGATTTGGCCCCACTCGTTACGCACGATAGGCGTGTCTATGTGCTCACTGTAGGCTAGCTCAAGTGCGGAGCGGCTGGCGACTGTTGCGATCCCTGCGTACAGCAGCACCGCGATAAGCGACAGCGAGGCAAGCATAACCTGTCCGCTGATCCTGTGCCAGTTGATAGTCTTTCTCTCAAAATAGTCCATAATCCCTCTCCTGTACCCCATTGTACCACGTTTTAGGCTACCTGTCAAGCGTGACCGTGTTGTCCGTGTCGTCAGCCAGCGCCTTCTGCTCCAATAGCTGCGTCTCAGCGGCGGCAAGTCGCTTCAGGGCCTCGTTCAGAGCCGCATCAAGCGATTCTACACGCGTCTGTACGTCCGCGTAGCGCTTTTTTAGACGCCCGTGAGCCATCTGCTCGCCCTTCAGGTTACGTTGGGCTGTGTCGGCCTGATCAGCGATCTTGGCGAGCACGCGAGTACTGCGCGCAAGCCCGAGTATCACGGCCTGCTCACGTCTAACGCCCCAGCCCTGACGGCCCTGCTCAGCGGCACCTTCGAGTGCGTCTAAAATTCCCTCCTCGTCGGCGAAGTTCTCAATCTGAACTTGGTCGAGTCCGATACGGTCTAACTTTTCTAAAGTAATCATTCCTCTTGCTCCTCAAGTGTTTCGTCTTTTGTCGCGTCCACTACCTCGTCGGCGCGCTCTCGTCGTCTATCCGTATTGAATATACGGTCGTACTCCGTGTCGAACCACGCTTTAGTTGTGCGTGTACGATCACGTATTCTCTGTCTGTCGCCCTTTCCATTCATCGTACTGTTCCTCCGCTTCTAAGCGTAAGTCGTCTTCGTGGTCGTCGGGGTCTATCAAACGCCATGCGGCGACGTAGCCCTCGATCCAACTCTGTTTAGCCGTCCGGCAGTTGAACCGACACACGCCTGCCTCTAGTTCTTCAATCCGAGCAACGCGTTCGAAATACCGAGCGCGTAGCCAGTCGGCGTCCTGTGACCTGTCCGTTATTACGCCGTCTATAACTTCTATAGCCGGGGGTGCGTACTTGCATGCGTTCTCACGCTGTTCGTCCTGTCGTCCGCGTTCGTACTCTGTCGCCGGGATAGGCATGTTCATGGCTTAGCCTCCTCATAAAGTTTCACGTCTTCGGCGTAGTACTTAAGTATCGCCTGCTCAAGCGGCCAGTCGGACGGCACGCGGCCCTCCGTACTGTTCGTTCTGATCAAAGGTACTTTCGATTTCGTAGTCTTCCACCACTCCGTCAGGTCGTCTAAACGAATCAACTTGACATCCAGCCCGTCTAGCAGGTCTGATTGCCGCGCCCAATGTTGGTCTATTGGAGCCTTGCGTATGTAGCGCCAGAACTGTGCCGGAGTCATGCCGTGTAAGTCGCGGCCTGTGCCATGCACCGTGTCGCCGCCCGGCACACACCGGAATCGCCACAGGCTCTTGAAGCGGTCTAACGGGTGCCGGACTACGAAGACTATAGGTAGCCCTTTGGGTATCTGGTGCGCGTACTTCAGATCGTAGCCAACTTTCCCGGCCTGTAGTGCGTTACGAATAGACGTGCTGCCGCACTTGGGCGGCGCTCCTATAGCTACGCCCCACGTAGGAACAACAAAAAATCGCATGCGTCTCATACAATCACCCGCGATACCATCGCAGTTCGCTTAGTGTTCACCCACACCGGGATGCTGCCGTGTGCGCCGTTCGCTTTGTTCTTGCAAATCGACAGCATACGCTTGTTCAGCCCGTGCCACTCTTCATTTACGCCTATGCCGATCATCAGATCAGCAGCGCCGGGTATGCCTGTGTTAGACCACTCTATGTCGTTCATGCCGAGACGAAGCTTACCTTCCGCGCTGTCTCCGGCCTGCGTGACCGAAACGGTCACACACTTGAATTCGATTGCCAAGTTGCGTACCTCTTGTGCAACTCGGTCTAATTGTAACGCCCTGTTGTCATCAGCGCACGCCAAGTTCTTCAGTTGGTCGATGATAATAATGTCCGGTCTAAGGCGTGCAGCCTGCCGGGCAATGTCTCGTGACGTGACGCCTGCGCGATGGAACAGTGTCCAGTTCTTGTACGCCTTTCTGCTACGTGTGAACGCTCTCCTGCGCATATCCATGTCGCGTAAGCACTCGATGTTGCAGCCTGCTAGGCGAGCGAGTAGTCTGTCTGTAATGTCCTGCTCCGGCTCCTCGTTCGCCACGTAGAGCACCTTGTACCCGTCGCGGCACCAGCCTGCCGCCGCATTAAGAACAAAGAGCGTCTTGCAGGACTCGGGCCTGCCATAGACGACGATGTTGTGACCTCGCTTAACGCCTCCGCCGATGTACTCGTTCAGGGCAGACGGATAGACGGGGACGCGGACGGCGGCGTCTTCCTCGTAATCTTCAATCGTTAGACGTGGCTTGAACGCCTCCGCTTCCTCGCCAGCGGCGAGCCGTTTGTACTTAGCCAATGCCTCCTCGGTTGCTTGGCCGTGCTGTCCTGTCGCCAGTAGAGTCGCCAGTTCGGTAGAGACGCGTCCGAGACGAAGTAGTCGGTACTCTTCAATGACGTTGATTCTCGAAACGTCTCGCGGAAAGCCTGCCACATACTCCATGACAGAATCAGCCATGCTACCCGCACCGAAGCGCCTAACAATCTGACTTCTGAGTACATCCAGATCAATTTTTTTAGACGTGGCATCCCGTTTATATTGGACACCAGACGATTCGACAACGCTACGCCCCGCTTCGGAGAAGTCCGTAGGGTCAAGACCAATTCCATTGAGTTTTTCATAAGCGCTCCGCGAGCCGCAAATAGCGGCGACTAGTTTCAGGTCATCCACGGTCTAACCCCCTAACAACGTCATAAGGAAGTTGGCAAAGATGTGTCCAGACACGAAGCAAATAGCGCTCCATGTCCAGAACATCCGTTTGACGAAGTCAGGATTACGCATCGTCCTGCGTCGGCTTTGCGTCTTCGTCGTTAGCTGCGGCTATCTCGTCTAACTTGTCTAAAATCTCCGGGGACGCGAAGTCGGCAAGCAGCTTAGCGAAGATTTCCCTGAGCGTGTTGTTCATGCTGTCGCGTGTCGCCTCGTCTTTCTCGTCGTCAAGCTTGATGTGAGTCAGTAAGAAGCCAAGAATTGAGATAAGGATTAGTACGTCTTTGGTGTCCATTAGGTTACCCTCTTAAAAAGTTTGTGAATGTCGTCTTCGTGCTTCATGTTCTTAATGTCTTCCGTTAGGCAGACAGGTAAGAACTGAACTATGTGCGCGTGTCGCTTCGCCAAGTGTAGGCTCTTTGCGAACGCGTCCCGGTCTAAGGCGAGATAGACCGGTCGCCTGTTGGCTATAGTCGATATCTCTTTCGCCTGCGGGTTGCTGATCGAAGTGCCGAGCAGGGCTACCGAAGGGTAGCCCAGCCCAGCAAGACGACAAGCGGAAATTGTGTCTTCTACGACCACTAGCCCCTTATCGGGGCCTCCGCCCCACCAGTCGAGCCACGGCTGCGCCGTAGCCTTGTACGTAAAGCAACGCTTAGGGGTGCTGAACGTGCGCGTAATGTGCCCTCTGACGCCGCCGTAGGGGCAGCGTATAGGCATAATAAGTGTCTGTGTGTCGGGACTCATGCCCCAACCATGATCGCTGTAGTCCTGCGGCTTAATATCATACTTGATACGCAGAACGCCCATGTATGCACTGTCTAGCGGCTCGATAGGCTCACGATAGACGGTTACTTTCTTCATCGGACGACGTTCGACCGACGCCGTTGGGTCGGTCATCGTTAGACCGCGCCAGCCACATGATGCGCGCCAGCAGCGTAGCCATACAATGCCGCCCTCTTTCTCGTTGACGGAGAGCGATAGTTCGCCGGAGCGACCGCCGTCACACTTGGGACAGACAGTCTTAGACCCGCGCTCTGGTTGCTCGACCATGAGCCGCAAGTACTCGGGCAAATCTTTTAACAAACAAACTTCCATCTTCAGTCTCCGAAGTCTAACGGCTGGCAGTCTGTGTCTAAGTCTTCGGCCTCCAATAGACCGATCTCCACGGCTGCCTCCAAGGGGTCGGGAGAGATCGTCTCCCGCCACTTGGGGTCATACTCATTCAGCTTTTGCAGCAGGTTCATGAGTTTCGGCCTCGGACACCTGTGTGATGCCCATAAGAGCGCGTGTAAGCTTGGCATGATGGCAGAGTACATCCATCCACGCCGCGCGGTTCATGACATTGTCTTCCATCATGATGCGCTGCACGCAACTGTCGATAATTTCAGCAATACGCTCGCCGCTGTGCTCAACAGTAGCCGACATGTCCTTCTTTAGCTGGGGCACCTCTTCTTGTGCGTATCGCATGCTTTGACCAAAGATTTCTTTGCAGGTTGCAAAGTCTTTGTCGCTTCGGTCTATTGTGCGGCCCATTTGCTGAACCATAGCTTGCTTCGGTATGTCGATGGCGACAATCTCCATGACACGTTGGTTGAGCCAGTACCGGATGCCGTCCTCGGCATCGTTGTACATAGCCACTAGCAACTGCATAGGCGGCGCTCTACCTTCCAGCACTGCTCTGTGTAGCTCCTGCTTTTCTTTTCTAGTGAGGTTCTGTGGTTTCACTGTCTTGCCCATGATGTTACTCCTGCTTGTCGTCGTCTAACGCATGAGTGGCAAACTGTCTTGCCACGAATCGAACGGTAATGGCTATCACCACTACCACGAAAAGAAATAGACCGACTAAAGTACGTAACGTCACGTAAGTAGCGTAACGTAGCTTAGCGTAAAGGTAGGTATAGAAGCTTAACGTACTTAAGTACTTACGTACGTACATACGAGCGTAAGTAGGGTACTCTCTTTTTGTCTGTTTGTCAAGTTGTTTCATAATCCTTTCCTTGTACCCCAATCGTACCCCGATTTTCCCGGCTTGTCAAGTTTAGACCGTAACTTGTTGATATTTAGCGACTCTGGCGCGTAATGCGTCTAAATCTGCGCCTTCGCAGTTGCCCCAATATCCCCGGTCTATGATGTGCAAGCGCAATTTGTCCAGAGACGCCTGCGATACAATCATGCGTGAGTCGGGATCGTAGGCACGGATCGTCTTCAAGTTCTCTGACTCTTTCCAGAATCCGCGCTCCGCTGTGAAGTCGTGCATCTTGCTGGTGATGCGCATGTTATCGTAGTGGGGCGTGTGCGCTTCATTTTCGTCGCGGTCTAAACCTGCTCCGCGTGTGCCGGGCAATCCCCACCCGGTACGTGCTTCGAGTCGGCGCTCTGTAACTATGCGACGGTCTAACCCGTCATCGGTTCCGTCCCAGCCTTCCCAAAGGTCTTCGCACAAGCATTTGAACTCCGCGCTCAAAAGTTTCGGGCAGCGAGGGTGCAACGGTCGTTCGTTTGGTCGTTCGTGTTGTCTGTTCATTTTCGTATCTCCATCTGTAGGCTTTATGAATGTAGTAGGCTTTCAAGCGAAGCATACCATCAGTCACTAGGACGTGTCAAGACCTTTTGCAAACTTTTTTAAGTCATTGTTTCATATAGAATACGCTCGTAAGTCATTGATAGACCAGTCTATTCTTAGACCGACTGTACTGCTCAGTACAATCTTTCGAAAATGTGACGAAAAAGACTTGACAAGATTTTCGCGCATATATAAGGTGTCCATTCTAGTCACTGAAAAACCAAAGGAATAGACGACATGTGGAAAGTTAATACACGCAATCGAGCAGCGGCTAAAAGACTGCTTAACGTTTGGCACAATTCGAAAGACGTGCGAACGTGGACGATAGACCGTCTAGACATAGCGCTTCACGCCGCAATAAGTGAGGGACTAATTACTGACGGCGATGTTAAGCGCGCACTACTAACTGGTGAGGCAGTGACGGACAGCAAGTCTGACGATGACGCGCACAGTTCGGCAAATGAAGACGAGCAGTCCGAGACGGATATTTTATCCGAGTTAGACGACATAGACGAAATGGTCGAAAGTGCTGCGGACGATGACAACGCTGCTCAAGCAGAGCAGACCGAAGACGACAGCGAACAAGAAAGCAAAGTGCCGCCGCCGCCGCCGCTTGATAGCGACCAGCCTTTCGTTACTCACCCGGAGTTAGCAGAGGCACGAGACGCCGACCAGCACTACGCTTTAGACGTGGCAAAACAAGAGAGTGCTATCATCGGGCGCACCTTGTTAGACTATCAGAGCAAGTGTAACGCGGTAACAGATTTACTTGCTGAGCAGTTAGACAAGCTAGCCAAAGCAAAGGCGGCCCGACCGAAGACGATCACGGTTCGCATGCCTGACCGTAAGCCCGATAGCGAAGTCAAAATTGATTCGCCGCATATACTTTTCGAGA
>Ga0209976_10000865_pt1 | contig 18523 bp, 31 predicted proteins | sample SumtaG_FD_182806 | JGI IMG/M metagenome (GOLD analysis project Ga0209976, IMG submission 182806) | Deep subsurface microbial communities from Indian Ocean to uncover new lineages of life (NeLLi) - Sumatra_00157 metaG (SPAdes) (version 2) | ecosystem: Environmental > Aquatic > Marine > Oceanic >...
AGGACACACCCGTCTTTACAACAATGAACGAGCTTTGTAGTTGGTGGGTTGACGCGATAAGACTTGAAGCATCACACAAAGATATACTTAAGTCGCCGGGTGAATTATATGCAGGGGTCTCGTTTACTCCGATCACTGAGATTGCCCAAGATATTGGGCACGAGAACATCTATATCGTTACTGGTGGAGTCGGACTTACAAAGCATACGGACAAAATCGTGCCATATGATTTCACATCCGACAAGAAGGCTGATTTCAACGCACACCAACATGTAACTGGTGAGAAGTTCATTCCACATATTTGGTGGGGTAAGATTAACTCACAGCTGCATAAAAATGCGGCGCCTATCTCGCACCTGCTCAAAAAGTACGATCTTATAGTGGGTGCACTGCCAAAAGCCTTTATCAAGTACATCACACAGGATTTGCAAGCCATAGATCCTGAGGATCTCAAGTCACGTGTATACATTCCTATACCAAGATCCATGATTGGATCTGTACCTAAGATCGTACGCAGTGCTTTCATTCCATATAGTAATGACTATACAACAGGCATATCATATAGTCGATATGACAAACCTCAAAGGGTGGCGCAGAAATTTATTAGACACTGCACGACGTTAAAATCTGCCACCACCCATGCACAAGAAGTGATTGAGGCCGGAACCAAATTAGCCCTCTCCACCTCTAATAATAATGCAGATATAAACTACGACGACCTTTTCAAACAATATCCGCAGCTCCTCGAGGTCGAGAGTGCGGACGTGGCAATATACAACGCCAAACTTTTAGGCATCAGACTCGGGGGCAAACATCGATTCGCTGGAGCATGGCGCGGTGCCAAAGGCTTGATCAAAGTTAAAGCACCACCAGATACCATACATGACGGCAGAGAGGCGTTTGCCACCCTGCTCGCAATGGCTCGCCCTAAGTCGTTCACAAATGAAGATGAATTGCTTCAACAGATAGGGCTATTCGTTTCAATTGTGAAGGAGTCACAACCCACTTTCATATTCACTGCAAAAGACGTAGCTACATGGGGCAAGCTAACCTATAAGGAAGATGCAAATATTGCGCAATCTAACAAGATTGCGCACCTCTTGAATTACCATACTAAACACCTCGGATTAGAAGTGCTTATAAGTGGATCAACTCGTGGATACAGGCTCTTAGATGTAGATGAATAAAGCGGAACGCGAACGTGATCGGCGAGAGTTGACACTATATGTGATCGAGAAAGCCTTTGGCAAAGTTAAGGGTGTCTATCGTATCAGTAAGCAGGTGCTCGATCATGAAGTAGACGCCTATCACGTAACAGTCAAGTTAGAGGGTGACGACACAACAGTGCAGTTGTGGTGTGATTGTCAAGGTTTCAGGCGACAGAAATTCCCTCAATTAGAACATAAACATATCCGCATTGCGTTGCATTATCAGAGCATTGGCGAGCCTACCAAGGCTATCTACAGACTCAAAGGCGTAGGCCAAGCAACAAAGGTACAATTCATCAAGGAGCACAAATAATGTTTAGTGCACAACAGAAGCGCAGGCGGAAAGATGACACCTGAACAAAAAGCCGCATATGTTCAAGCACAAGTAGCTTGTGTATTAACACATGTTGCTTCTATGACGGCCGCAAACATGCAACGAGCTGCATGTAACGAGTCAATGGCGTACAATGAAGAGGACTTTGCATCGTTGATTACCAGATATGGCATCCATCACAATACTGTGATGACACTATTCCACGATTAAGGAGACAATAATGGGACGTAAATATGTATCGCCAATTACAGCAGGTTTAACACCTGATAATTGGGAAGAAAGGATTAACCTTAAGGATATGAGTCTGGACGAAATGGCTGATTTATGGGGTGATCTTAAGGTAATGGAGAAGCTTGGGGAGAAGGTAGGAGGCTACATGAAGGAGGCATGTAAGGCACGTCTACCAGAAGGGGAAACTGAATTCATTGGGACCAACTTTCGATTCGAGCTGAATGATCGAAGTCGCGCAGGAAATCTCAATAAGGATCTGATCCTTGAAGAGATGGGTGAAGATTGGGTTGAAGAACACCTCAATCCAGATACAGAGTACGTTGAAGCACGGCTCACAAGGGTGACGGAATGAAACTGCTTTGGGATCTATTCCTCGGTTTTGTTATTGGTGGTAGTATCGCACTAATGCTATTTATTGTCCTAATGGCTGGACTACGTGGCTGCGTCAGCATAGCAAATGCACAAACGACAGATGTGCGCATCATTGAGGATGATCATACAATCAGTGGTATTCGATGGCCTGGAGAATCAGATCCAATGGCTGAATCCCACAGATTGGATATGGAAGCAGCAATAGATAATGCAGTCATAGATATTGAATACGCACTCAGGCTAATCGAGATCATGACGGAAGAACCACCTAAATATCCTTCGCACGAGGCATGCGAAAGAGACAATGCAGGAATCGCTAAGGTAACGAGAGACCTCAGTGAACATAATTGGGAAGCACGCGCAAAACGCCTACAGAATGATTGCACGGAGTTCTTACCATGAGCGATATTAGCAAAAAGCTACACACACAGATCATCAGTGGTGACACACTCGATCGTATTGTGCGCAATGCATTCCGTTATGGCTATACTGAGGGGCTCCATTCTTATCTGGGGCATGATATGCTTGAGGTAAGAGCTATACGAAACGCACGAAGAACCATTGCGAATGAAGAGAGGAAGTTGTCATTGTGGACATAATCACGCGACCAATGAAGGCATCCACAGTCGAGATTGAGACATTCGATAAAGTTGTGTGGCCCACTTGGGCGAGCCCTAAGATCGATGGGATACGTCTCTTAATGCATCCATCTCTTGGCCCAGTAACACAAAGCTTCAAACCACTACCCAATCATTACGTGCGCATGAAGTTAGAGCTCCTATGCGGTAAGTCTGACTTAGATGGAGAGGTATACGCAATCGATAAGGATGGAACAGCCTTATTCAATCGAACACAGAGCCTCATAATGACACGTGAAGGTGAACCAAACTTCCGATTCGCCACATTCGACTGTTTCGAGCGTCCTGATTGGGAATTCTCCTCAAGATATACACAAACGGAAATACGTGTGAAAGCAATCAACAATTCGCACATAAAGATGCTGACCCATACCTTACTTGGGTCCTTTGAGGAGTTTCTAGATTACCATAACACGTGTGTTAAGGAAGGATTTGAGGGCGTTGTGCTACGTTCTATGGGCGGACCGTATAAGAATGGGAAATCCACACTCAATCAGGGGTGGATGCTCAAATACAAACGATGGCATGACGCTGAAGGAATCGTTATAGGCTTCGAGGAGTTATATCACAATGAGAACCCAAAAGAAGTATCGTTACTTGGTCTTTCCAAAAGGAGCTCTCACATCAAAGGGAAGATTGCTGGGGGAACTCTTGGTGCACTCATTCTTGAAACAGAATGGGGAGAACTCCGAGTTGGAACAGGATTCGATGCAACTACCAGAAAAGAAATCTGGGACAGAAACGTATTCCCAGGACGATCAGTACCACTAGAAGATGCTCCAGATATTGGACGTAGAGTGACCTTTAAGTACCAGAAGCACGGGATGCAGACATTACCACGATTTCCTGTATTCAAAGGCTTCAGAGAGGATTAACATGGGTTTTATTAGTGATTATTCAGCACGTTTTTATTGTGACCATATTAATGAGTTACACGTGCAGCTTGAGTTCCCACATGAATTTACTGGCCCAAACTTGCTTTCCTGTAAGAGACAAGCACGCGCTAAAGGGTGGAGATTCCACCACAATGGAACAATTTCTTGCCCTAAATGCTCTAAAGGTGTGCCATCAAAGGTAATATCACCATGAACAACAATTGCAAGGAGAACCAACATTGGAGACCTGGAAACTACAATTACCTCTCTTTACGAGCATTGCTGTGCCCGAATGTCTCATTTATAATGAGGATCGAAGCAGCGTAGGGCAACTTCCTGTGACTCCAGAAATTGAAGCACTATTCCCTAGAGGTATAGTGAAGATATTTGTACGAGGAACAATGGATAAATGGGGTGTAGTAGATATTAAGGAAAGAGTCCCCGATGAGGATTGGTAAAATAATTATAGGGTCGACTCTTGATTTGCACATCTAAGGTTCTATATAATATAATATATGAATACAAACAATACACAATCAATGCCTACATATGACATACAGAGGGAGCATGATCGATATGCTCAATTGGTTGTCTCTTGCGAACCTGTAAATATGCAGGTCGTACGTCAATTGGTAGTAGAAATGTATTGTGAGGGAGATCTGCCCCCACCGAGACGCATCGTATTATGTCAGTCACCACTGGCTACTACAATTGCAGCAGGCCTCTTTGCGGGACCATTACAATTGAAGACATGGAAGAAACTATTTACTGGTAACATAGCAGGGCCTGAAACACGTAATGCATCTGGAACCGTTTGGAATGCTTTACGTGTTAGCATTGATGCAGCTATGGGTAGAAGTGTTAAACATGTAGATCTTCCAAACATGCGTTCAGTTGTTCGTCGGATAGCTCGAAGAGGTGACGCACGTGATGCATTATGGGGTCGAACATTTCGAAGCTGGGGAGTCAATACTACTAGTTGGGCTGAAAGGCACGTTAACACAGTGCGAGTCGTCCATGAACTCTTTGAAGAGACTAAGCTACTTGGTCATTGGGACAAAGCACTAAATGTCATCCTTACCGCAATGTACAACGTGAGTGATGTTCATTGGGCGGCCCTTGGCGAGTTTGTACTTACCGATAGTTACGGAGCCAAAACCAATGATCTACAACCAGTGTGGGCACAAATAAAACTAAGACAGCAATGTGGTTGGTACGCAGCATATGATGATCTATGCATTGTAACTAATCGACCCAAACATATGAGATTTGATGATCAGGGTCGATTACATTGTGATCATGGACCTGCAATCCTATATCAGGATGGATGGGATGTACATGCATGGCATGGTATTCAGATCCCTCGTACATGGATGGATGGTAAAACATTAACTGCTACACGTGCACTAGGACAAACAAATATTGAGAAGCGTCGGGTTGCATGCGAGATCGTAGGATGGGACAACATCCTACGCCAACTTGATGCGATCACTGTAGATAAGGACGCGAATCCTCAGATTGGAACACTATTACGAGTAGATATTCCAGGACTCACCAATCAATGGAGGAGCGGAGACGACTTATTCTTAAGAGTTGAATGTGGTACAGGAAGAACGTTCGCGATTCCTGTACCACCCGGCATGCGCACAGCACGAGAGGCTAATGCTTGGACGTATGGTATAGCCGCGAACGATTATGACCCAGAGGTAAGAACATGAATACACAGACAAAGAAGTTCTGCGAACAAGCAGCGCAAGGCGATGTGTTGTTGACTAAAGTCGACACCATCGCCAAGGGCTTCACACAGGTAGATCCTGAAGGTGATGTCCACATCGTGACTCATAGTGAAACAGGCCATCATCACGTTGTTGATAGTGCTGATGTCAACCTGTTCATGGCAGCAAATGAGCCCTTTGTCTCATTCCTGCAAGTAGTACGTACAACGAACCTGCGCCACCTACGTGACTTCGATACACATGCTCCAATGCAGTTGGATCCTGGTATCTATCGTGTCAACAGGCAACGCGAGTTCGAGCCGGGCGGATTCCGTCAAGTGCAGGATTGAAAGAAAGTTGTTGATTATTCCTATAGTTCTATGATATAATAGAACATAATCAACTACACAGGTGCAAATGATCATGGAGTAGGGATTAAGTTCCTAAATAAGCAATCAGTAGCATTAACATGGAAGTGCTGCTGTGTCACAACCCTCGCCAGCAGGGTTTGCTGAATAGATTGGACTACTCCACCATTTGAAGGGTAATAACATGAATACTGAAAACCAGACAACTCAGAGTAATCTAACTGTGGAGGAGATACAAGCCAAAATCTTACATCTCCTCAGGATCTATCCCATTATTTCACCAACAATGCTTCAAGGGGGTCTTGGTCCACCTTTGAGGTCTATTGAGTGGAGGCCAGTCTTGAATGGGCTCATTGAGGAAGGCCTTATCATTGAGGATCAAGAGTCGCTGAAAACACCCGCTGGGCGTTACAATGCATATACAAAGTTGTATCTTAAAGGTACAAAGGTGACTATTAGTGAGTAATGCCCATCAAAGGGTGGGATTATCAAAAAGTGCCATTGAAGACCTACAATTCTCTGGATTGAGTCCAAGAGATATTGCGGCAAGACAATTAACAGCAGTTGAACTCACCTCCACAGGAGCATCAACTGTACGTATTCCTGATGGCTATGTGATCCCATATTTCGATATAAATGGTGAGATGTTGCCATATTATCGCGTTAAGATCCTTGAGCTCATGGGCGGCCCTAAATATCGTGGAATGAAGGATAAGCCTAATCACATCTACTTCCCACCCAATCTGGCAAAGTTATTGGAAAGCCAACATAACTTTATCATTATTACAGAGGGCGAGAAAAAGGCTGCTGCTGCTGTGAAAGAAGGATTCCCATGTGTTGCATTGGCCGGCGTAGATAGTTGGCGAAATCGGCGCCTTATGGTTCCTGAAGCATCTACACTCAAGCCACTCAAAAGGCAAAATGCAATCCAGATAAAATTACCTCCTGGAGACACCAATGCTCTAGTTATGCAGGACACGGGTGTGATGGCGATTGGCCTGTCTGATCTCATAGATTACCTAACTGCTCGGAATATGGAAGCAATCATCATCTTCGACTCGGATAAGGGAGGGATTAAACCTCAAGTACAAAGGGCTGCAGCACAATTCGGATACGAGTTACGTTATAGAGGGATACCAATCTCATCTATTCGTCAGCTAATCCTACCGCCATCGAAGAAGGGTGATAAGATTGGATTAGACGACTACCTCGTACGAAAAGGCAAGAAGACCTTCGCATCTATTATACGTACATGCAGAGCTCGTAGGATTGCATTTCCTCGTCACCCTAATCCTAAGACCTTTGTTGCTAGTAGAATGCAAAAAGTGCGCCTCTCACGCAAGGAAGTGCAAGATATATCCTTAGCCATCCTCATGGAGCTGGAGTGTCGGGGTAGGAGGTTGAGAAACACCGCGACAGGAGATATGTTCTTCTTTAATGAACAAACACACACCTTAATGGATGTCCATATTGGCTCACAACGCATAATGCTCCATGACACATTATTTGGTGCATACCTCTACAGGGAGTTCAATCTCTCAGGAATCGATACGCGTGTTGTAGGTTGGCTTGCGGCACAATTTCATGGAGAACCTGGCGCAGAGGATGCGATCACACATAGAGTCCTTGCAAAGCCCACTAACCTGACTAACTGTATAGCATATCAGCTCAGCGACTCTCACTTCGTAATTCTCACACCAAACCCCTCAGAGCCATATATTATATGTGAGAATGGCGAACATGGTGTACTCTTCGAGCAAGGCCACGTGCAGCATATATCACACACCGCTATAGAGGCAGAGCTGTCACATGCTCTAGACTCCTCCGACTTTCTGTGGAAAAAGGTACTTGGTGACTTCAACTTCACGCCATCAAGTCCAATGAACCCTAACAACACTGTGCCACAAGCGCAATTGCTAACAGAGGGGCGCAATCTTGCGATATTATTGTACTATCTTTCACCGTGGTTCCTTAGATGGAAAGGATTACAACTACCTGTAGAGCTCACAATAGGTGAGCCTGGATCGGGTAAAAGCTCGCTGTATCAACTTAGGCAGACCATAATCACAGGTGTCCCACGCCTCTCTAATATGACAAATGACATAAAGGATTGGTATGCAGGAGTTACGTCTCATGGTGGTTTATATGTACTCGACAACGTTCACTTTACAGGAAGCTCGAAGGATTATCAACAGCGACTCTCCGATGAGTTGTGTAGACTTACTACGGAGCCGGATCCCCGAATCGAGCTACGAAAACTCTACACCAATGCCGACATTGTATCATTGCCCGTTACTACAACATTTGCTCTTACGTCCCTCGAGCAGCCCTTCTTTACTTTGGATCTATTACAACGAGCCGCAATTTTCGAGCTTGACGTTATCCAAGAGGGGCACGACGCAAATTGGGTTGCCCACCAAATTACGCATGGTAAAGGTAGAATTGGTTGGGTAGCGCATCAACTTGCCATCATCCATAAATTCCTTCATTTAGCCATACACAAGAAGCGATGGGACTCGAACTACAGAGCTGGGCATAGGCTCGCCCATTACGAGCAGGCCTTAATGTTAATGGCTGATGTTATAGGAATAGAGAAGGATTGGATCCCTGCAGCCCTCGCGAGACAAACAGCCACTAAGATGACTGAGGCAGATTGGACAATTGCTGGGCTCGAGGAGTTCATAGTGAGTCATAAGAAAAAACATGGTGATAAATATGTAATGCAACGCTTTAGTGTAAAAGACGTTGGTGCATGGGCTGAGGAACATGACGTATATAGTAAGAATGCTACCTTAACAAATGGATGGCGTTTAGGTAAGTACCTCAAGTCCCATCGAGGTACATTACAGAAGGCTCTCAACATGTTTGAGAATGGCAGTTCAGGTAATAGAACGATGTACAGCGTACAGTAGGAGGAGAGATGCAACCCAAGATAAAAAGGACTATAGGAGACTCCATAGCTAAAGATGTTACGGATATCTTCACCCACATTGTAGGCGCAATGTTATTATGCACAAGACTTGTACACCACCAAGCAGAGGCAATATTAACAAAAACAGTAGAAGATGTAGCAAACCAAGTACAAAGCCTTATGCTTGAATGGTTACATAACTATGAAGAGAAATACAATGAAAATCCCCTTATAGATATGGATACGTTTTGCGAGCGCTGTGTCCTTGCGACTCGCGACGCTACAGAAAAGATTCTAGGAGTACAAAGGAAATGAATAATGATATACGTGAATTATTAAGTGGTGCAAGTCCTGCGCCATGGACTATTAAAGATGATAACTATGGATGTAAGCAGGTTGTTGATGCCAATGGTGAAGAGGTTGTATACACTCCAGGATTAAGTAATGAAGCACAAGACCTCTCGAATGTAGAACTGATTTGCATGATACGCAACCTGCTACATGCAGCGGATGAAGCGACTATGGATGCATGGGAACAGAAGATGGAAGCCTACGACGAGAGTGGCACCCTCTAGTATGTAGGTAAAATCTGAGATTAGACCCTTGATTTCTTCATAGAACTAATATATAATATATATACGCTGGAGAAACAGCGTTTCTTTAACCAAACCGAACGCCAAATAGGCAAAAGGAGTATGTTATGGGCGAAAACGCCGATAAGAAAGAAGGTCAAGGACGTATAGTAATTCTCCCCAACGGTGAGAAGCGAATTGAGTTCATTCGTAATGCTTACTTCAACAAGAAGGGTGAACATACTGACAAGTGTCAGACACGTTCCCAGATCAAGAACGCGATTAATGACATGCTGAAGGAAGCTGGCCGTGAAGGTGAAGCAATTCAGTATCAGATCGTGTTTGCTGCCACCAAGACGGATGTTGATCCTCGAATCGCATCTCGTGCAGCTGCTAAGGTAAGAGCAGCTGCGAAGGCTGCCAAGGAAAAGGCTGCCAAGGAAGAGAAAGAAAAGGCCGCCGCAGCTAAGAAGTAGCGTCAATATCAGAACGTGCATTGTGCCGCACGTTTTGATGAAGGGAGGTTCGCTCCCCTGAGCCTCCCTTCACTTTACCTAGAGGAATAAGACGTGGATTTTGCAGAACTAGCCACTAAGTGCCGCAAACAGAAAGGAATGTCTGCCATTCATACTAATGACATGACATTATGTTTTGATCCAGGACACACAACTGGGTGGGCGTTGTTTGAAGGATTCAGACTTCATGACTCAGGTGAATTGGTAACAGAACCCATTGAGATAGCCGTTGAATCAATTAGAGACCTCTTTAACAATTGTGCCCCAGACATAGTTGTTATTGAGGACTATAGAGTATACAGATGGCGCCAGAAGCACCACGTAGGCAGTGAAATGCTTACGACAAGAGTTATAGGCGTCATCGAAACGTTCTGTGTAACTGAATATATTCCCGACGTCTATAAGCAACCCGCTAGCGTAGCCAAGAAGTTCTGCACAGACAAAAAACTCAGAGAATGGGGCTTCTACAAACCGGGACAGAAACACACTCGTGACGCTATTCGTCATGGGTGTTATTTCCTCATATTTGGGGCAGTAGACAGGAAACAACAAAAAGGAGTAACCGTAGGATGAAGTTTGGCGATCCACCATTTGGTGTTGGTAATACAGTATACCACATTATGCGAGATAATATATACTCTCTATGCAGCACATACATCTTTGATGAAGAAACCTCACAAGAGGTACCTAAAGGTCTACCACTATGCAAGATATGCGAAAAACTTCAAGGGCGTACTACATCCACGATAGAACACTATGCCGTACGACATAAAACATCGGGACTTTATCTCCCACCACACCCTAAAGGCGCTGGAGGGGCCACACGTATGAAACTCGGTGTTACACCTAGACTGTTCGTACGACCACAAGACGCTATTGGTGCAGCACGTTGGTGGGCCAGAGGGATCACAAGCTCCCACACAAATTTTGGTGGTTTTGCGGGAGCCGATGACTATGATACATGGTTAGAAACAAAACATGTTGTTGGGCGCTTTTTGGAAGACTTAGAGCTTGTAACAATCAGTCTACAGGTGTCTGTCATTGGGCGGCCCATTAAGCCTCTGCAATCAAAGGAGTAACCGTGGGGTGAGTACAGAAGAGTTCGTGAGACTTACACCTTTAGGTGTGTGGCATATACGTAAGTTAGGTTACCACAAAACAAACTGTAAGAGGCTTAAGACAAATGAGTTTCCTCCTGAAGACACTATGCCTAAGTACAGTGGAGGGTTGTTCAATCTTAGTAATGGAGCTCTATGTCAGCATTGTATCAATCCCAAACATAAGCAGGAGAGACGTATGAATAGTAAAATCAATCCTAAGCACTACGAGATCAAAGTCGATGGCCACATAATCCAAGTGGCTGACTTGATGGAGGCGCATTTTCCTCAAGATATGCACCTCTCGCAAGCCATTAAGTATCTATTACGCGCGGGGCATAAAACAGACTCGAGCTACGTACAAGACGTAGGGAAATGTATCTGGTGGTGCGCAAAAGCTGTCATATTCCATGGAGGTAAATATATTGAATTACCTCCTGGAGTCAAATCCGCTAATGAAATGATGAAGGCTGCAACCAAGAAAAGGCTGAAGTAGTGGCTGAAGAAACGTATACACATAATGCTCTCATCAAGTCTACCCAATTAGGTATAATGAGAGGGCACTTCACATTCTTCTTGCACATGGAGTTTGAAGGAAGTGGTCAAGGGTATGGAGGCATACCACTTGACATATTTTCAACTAAGCAGTCACACAGAGTTGGTCTTGGTTTTGGTATTGATCTCCTGCGCGGTATTTTAAAGACTGTTGGTGTGCGATACTGGGAAGACCTGCCTAATACATATTGCCGCGTAGTGCGTACAAATAGTGCGATACTTAGTATTGGCCATATTGTAGAGAATAAGTGGTTTGATCATAAGCACTTAAGTGGTTACAATGATGGGTGAGGCAAAGCGAAGAGGCACCCCGACGCAACGAAAGGAAGCTGCTATCAAAAGGAATAAGAAGATAGCTAAGCACTACGACATACGCTATGAAGAGTTGACTCGTAGACAGATAACTAATATGAATAATAACTACGCCCTCCTAAAAGCGAAGCAACAAGCAGAAGTAACAGGCCCACCACTACCTGAGGATGGGAAATGAAGAAGTGTGTAGGTTGTGGCAATACAAAACCTATAGGAGAATTCTATGTCGCAAAAGACGGAGATGGACTTAATCGATACTGTAAACACTGCTGCAAGGTCAATCGGGCTCTCGAGAGCGTTCGTAAGCGCGACAGGAAGAGCAAGATTAGTTTTCGGCAGCGCCACAGAGCCAGAACTCTTGGAGTGGAGTGCGATGATACGATCACACTTACTAAGGTATTTAAAGTTGCTCACGGACTGTGTGCCTTATGTGGAAATTGGGTACAGCCCCGACGAGCATCAATGGATCATAGAAAGCCATTGTCACGTGGAGGGACACACGTGTGGACGAACATCCAGCTCACACACCTTATTTGCAATCTCCGGAAATCGAACAAGTTGCACTACGAGTCCAAAGACTAGTGGAATTGAAGGGCATGGAACAGGATAAGATTGTGAATACGTGGCCTGGAGGAAGGCGTCATGCAATGAATCAGTGCGCTCATGAAAAGTGGAATGCATCTCACTACCCCGGAACACGCCAAACATGCTCTATCTGTAACGAACCTACAGGCAATTGTGAGGAAGACTCTATACACGTAAATGATGAACCGGTATGTACTTCGTGTTATCTACAGGCAGCACAGGAGTTAGTTAGCGAGATTGAAGGGCATGGATCAGGATAATCTCCCTGAGGAGTTTGTATACCAAGCATATGCGCGTGAGAAAATAGTCTCCCGCGGACGTACAGCGGTAATTGCGCCACCAGGAGCAGGTAAAACGCGCCCCATCATTGATGCCCTATTACAATTGGGTGTAATGCAAAGAGTGTCAGATGGTACTGTATATCTACCTAAAGGGCCCGTTCTCATCCTGTGCAGTGGCCCAGCAATTCCTACATGGCTTAGACAAATTCCTGAATGGAGCAACAACATTTCATTGCGTGAGGCTATGTATGTCGTTCGTGGGTCCAAAGAATATAGAATGAACCTATGGTTTGGTGCATCAATTAATTCGGGTACAGGTGGGATTTACATTACAAACTCAAGTGTGTTCCTTCGAGACATTAACGCGATCCGAAAGGTTCAATGGGCAGCCATTATAGCGGACGAATACCACAAGTTTATGCGTCGCCGTAAAAGTCAATCCTTCAAAGCCTTTAAATCTATGACACGCCATCTAGATGTTGTAATCCTTGCATCGGGATCTCTTGTTAGCAAGAACCCAGCCAGTATGTTTACAGCTTTCCAGATTATCGCGCCTACCACTTTCACAAGTTATTGGCGCTTTGTCAATACCTTTTGCTTTGTGTCTGATGGTCACTTTGGTAAACATGTAGGCGGTGTCAAGAATGTCAAGGCACTTCAAAAAGTAATGGATAGGTACATTGCGTACATACCAAAAGAGGTGGTTGCAGGAGAAGTCCCAGAAGGCAGAAGACAATTCATAGACGCAATGATGACTCCATCACAAGAGCATGCATACAATGATGTTGCGGATGATATGATACACATGTCGGAGAGTGGCCAACTCATCATAGCACAGACTGTGTTGTCACAGCTTATACGATTGCGTCAGTTATTATGTTGCCCCCGCATATTGGATCCCGCATTAGGTATGGGTGGAGGATTCCAAGTAATCCTTGAAGCACTTGAACTGACCCCTCATATGGTTATATTCGTACCATTCAGACTTGCATGTGAACATATTCGTGATGCCCTTCGAGATGAAGGATATAATGCCAATATGATTCGTGGAGGCATTACATCAGAAGAACAAAATGCTAAGATCGCATACTTCAAGAACACTCGGAGTGTCTTGGTATGTACAATCTCGTATGCGGAGTCATTCGACTTGGAGACATGTAATACAAGTTACTTCCTTGGATATGATTACTCCCTTAATCAGAATGAACAGGCTGAGGGGCGCACACAACGTGTAATAAGCGAAGCTGAGTTTGTGACATGGAATTACATTCGATATATAGGGACTGTAGATGAAGATATGCTTATGAACCTAAATGAAGACATGAGCAACGTACGCAAGATCCTTAGACGCCCACAAGCAATCATTGATGCACTCAAAGGACACAAATCATGAATGTTAAAGAAATACTCAATGAGAAAGGCGAAGATGCACTAGCTCAGATAACAGCAAATATCGTTAAACGGAATCAAAAATACCTTGAGTTACTCTTATGCTGCGATTTTAAAGAACTTGAGGAAGAGATGCCGCCAGAATGGCAGCCATGTGGTGCAGACATATTTGCGTTGCTTATAAATATCCTAAAGCGTCTCGAACACCTAAAAATGTTAGAGGAAAAGTCATGAAAGACTGTATGATAATCAGGCATTATGGGACAGACACATTCCATGAGTGTGTGGGAGAGGAGTGCGTAGCTGATCCTAATGAGACAATACCAATCTACAGTAATCCCAAGCACGCGCGAGAGCACGGGTGGCATAGAGCACGTACACTCGAGTGGATGTGTGCAACATGTACAGGAGATAGGACGCAACAACAAAGACGTAACAACACAGTTAAGCTTACTCGAAGAGAGGAACGCTCAAATACCCTTAAACGTAATACACAACTAATTACTGCCTGGAGTGCTCCTGAAAATGTTTTTGGGACCCCACTTGATTCTCATTAAAAGTTCCTATATAATATATATATTAGATTAGTATTATTTAGTATTACATGGTGGGATAGTTGTGGCTGAACGTATTGCCGTGGTGCGTACAAGTGATCGCGGAACCTTCAAGAGATGTCGTCGTAAATGGGGTTGGGGTAGTCCTCTTCGACAAAATCGTGGTACAAAAGATAATCCCTCCTACTTCTGGATTGGCACTGGGGGACACTTCGCATTAGAGGATTACTATGGACACAATCATTTTGGACATCCAGTCGAGGCCTTCAGGGCTTACGTTAGGGCGTGCAAACAGGTTGAAAGAAAGGAAGGATATGGGCTTCCCGATGATTGGGAAGAGCAATCCACCCTCTGTGAGGGAATCCTCGACAACTACCTTATGTGGCTCTCTAACAGAGAGGACTACGAAACAGTCTGGATAAAAGGAGAGCCACAAGTTGAGATCACTTGTCACATCCCCCTACCTGTAGAACCACCCCCCGGCTTTGATAAAGTAGTATACCAATTCACATTGGATAGGCTTGTTAAACTCGAGAGGGAGTACTGGATTCTGGATTGGAAATTTTACAAGAGTTTTGGCCAAGGGGACTTAGCATTCGATCAACAGATGTCTGCATACATCTGGGCGGCTCAATCAATGTTTGAATTCCCTATTGCTGGAGGCATACTTAATGAGTTCAAGAAAACCCTCCCAACACCCCCAAGAATCCTCTCCACAGGCAAAATTAGCTCAGCCAAAAATCAAACAACAACCCACGGCCTATATAGAGAAGCCCTTATTGATCTCTATGGCGAAGCGAGTAGGGCTCCTACTGCAAACATTAGGTGCCTCAATGAGCTTGCTTCACGAGAGAGCGCAGACCGTGATGACTTCATCAAAAGAACTAAGACGCGCCGTACTGAGTTACAGCAACGTGCGGAAGGCACGAAAATCCTGATGGAAATTGAGGATATGTGCAACCCAAACTTACCCCTATACCCCAATCCAACACGTGATTGCTCATGGGATTGCGGCCTCCGTGATGTATGTCTCATGATGGATCGCGACGATGATTGGGAATTTCAATTAGATGAACTAACAATTCAACGTACAGAGGAATCAGGCAGATGGCGAAAACATCTAATCTTGGCGTGACAGGTAACAAACCAAAAATGGCTGTTAAGGCCCCACTGTTTCGAATCGAAACAGTGCAAAGGCGTGAACGCTACTTAAAGGCCCTCATTTATGGGACTTATGGTGTAGGTAAAACTACTCTTGCGTGTAGTGCACTCACAGTCCCTTCAATGTGCGATGTCATCATCATCAATGCAGAGTCGGGGGACTTATCAGTTGACCATATGGAGAGGCTAGATACAATTACAGTCAAGGACTTTCGCCGCTTAGGTCAGATCAACGAGTTCTTGAAGCAACACTGTAACGCACGGGATGAAGAAAATATTGAGCAGCTCATCGCGATGGAAGCGCACCTCAGGGGCGTTGATCCAGATGATATTAAAGAGCCAAGACAATATAGAACAGTTATCCTTGATAGCCTCTCTGAATTAGAGGCATATTGTTTCAACCAACTCCTTGGAATCACTGATTCCACCCGCCTTGACGAAGAAACACAATCTGCAGAGTGGGCAGAGTATAAAAAGAACAATACGATGATCCTTCGAGTAGTACGAGCATTCCGTGATCTACCAATGAATGTAATCTTTACCTGTGGCGAGAAGTATACACAGGACGAGACAAAGAAATTCAAGTACGTTCCTGATATGACTGGACAACTTGCAAAGAAAGTCCAAGGCTTTATGGATATGGTTGGCTACTACGCAATGGGTAAATCAGGGGACGATATACAACGTCGTTTGTACGTAATGCCTAGTGGTACAGGACGTTATGATGCCAAGCATCGTTACCAAGCATATAAAGGGGAGCACTTTACTGACCCTACAATTGGTAGTATCCTCCAAGAGGTGGGGCTCTTAAACAAAGACGGAACAACATTAAAATGAGCCCAAAAGGTAATACAGCCTGGATAACTGTGATTCTCCAAGTCGAAACAAATATGGCTTGGATGGTTGATGCAGGACTCGATAAGCATATTTGGATACCCAAGTCACAAATCCTCGATTATTCTGAGGAGGAATACACCTCAGGGGATTGTATCGAGATCGAATTACCTGAATGGCTTGCAACAGAAAAAGGTTTAATCTAGTAGGAGTGCCGGGGTCCTGCAAGATTGTGGGGTACTGAGGTCCTACACTTTAGGAACAGAGTTCGAACGAGGTTCTGATATTGCCTATCATATCAGATACAACCTTCAATAGGCAACTAAACGAAGTAACAAGTAACGAAATGGAGCAACAAAATGGCTAAGAAGGCAACAACGAAGAAGGCAGAACCGGTTGATTTCTCAGAAGGTGATGGTCTCATGGTAGACCTCAATCTGATTGAGGATAGCGACTTTGAGGTACTCCCAAAAGGGATGTACCCCGTAATCATATCCGATTGTGAGTTCACACATAGTCAGGCAAGCGGCAACCCAATGTGGACGCTCACGATGGAAGTGGCTGATGGAGAGTATGCAGGCCAGAAGTTGTGGTCGCACCTCGTATTCGCGGGTAAGGGATTGCCAATGACCAAACGTACGTTAGGTCGAATTGCATCAGAGCTTTTCAAAAGTGCATTCGACCCCGAGGATGTAGATGTCATCAACTCAATGCTCGGCAAAGAGTTGCGAGTAAAAGTGGACGTACGCATGTACGATGGTCGTCAGACCAACAACGTGCGGGATCTGTTCCTCAACGAGGGTGGTAACGATAGTTTCACGGGTTAGTCCCATGCAGAATTATCCAGCCACGAGACAACGGGAGAGTCGGGTTGACAACACGCTATCTCTTCTCGCATCTCGTGGCTGGATATCACTTAAAGCCATGGCCCCCCTACTTGGGTATGCACACACCACAGGGATCTATCAACGCCAAAAGGGTAAGCACCCCATAACTACGATTAAGGTCGGAGGTCAATATCGAGTCTATGCTGAGGAGTTTGTAGAAGCCCTCTTAAATGTCCCCGCGCGTGATAGAGAGGCCGCAGATATCCTCCTTATTAGGTATCGCAGGTTAGTAAAAGAAAAGGAGCAAGAAAGTGCCTAAAGCTTATGTCCTCGCATCAGGAGGGATCGATTCATCCACATGTTTAGCACTCGCAAAAGCAGAATACAATAACTCCATAGTTGGGCTCAGCCTCAACTATGGGCAAAGACACGCAAAGGAAATCCGACACGCAGAGCTTGTCTGTATGGAGCTCGGACTTCGATTCATATCCAAAAATATTTCAGGTCTCTTAGGGATCGGAGGGCTCACAGACGAATCCCTAGAGATCCCCAAAGTTTCCTATGAGGACCTTCCTCATGGTGTCTCACCTACGTATGTACCATTCAGGAATGGTCTTCTACTGTCTATTGCAGCCAGTATCGCCAGCGCAGACCCAGAAGCTGTTGCTATCTATTACGGTGCACATGCGGAAGATGCAGAGAATGATGCATATCCAGATTGCTCAGTGCCTTTTATAGGTGCTATGACTGAAGCGATCTTCATTGGTACATATAAACGAATCCAACTCCAAGCCCCTCTTCAAGACATGATAAAGTCCGATATCATTATCGTAGGTAATCATTACAATGTTCCTTGGCATCTCACATGGAGTTGCTATGAGGGTCGCGAACTTCATTGTGGTGTCTGTCCTACATGCAGAAGTCGCCGTGAAGGCTTCAAAGCCACTATCATTAAAGATCCCACGAGGTATGCAGCATGAAACTTAAGCGTTACAGACAAATTCCAAGACCTGATGGCACTCTATGTGCTCTTGAAGAGCACCCCTTTGGTCAATTCGTATTCGCTAATAGTCTTGGTGATATAGAGCACAATGGTGGAGGTAAAGTTAAAGAAGGGTTTGTCACAGCCGAACGTGACGACCCTGAGGTAATGTATGGGGGTGAAGTACACTTACACACTAGTGGGAGT
>Ga0209976_10000868_pt1 | contig 18479 bp, 17 predicted proteins | sample SumtaG_FD_182806 | JGI IMG/M metagenome (GOLD analysis project Ga0209976, IMG submission 182806) | Deep subsurface microbial communities from Indian Ocean to uncover new lineages of life (NeLLi) - Sumatra_00157 metaG (SPAdes) (version 2) | ecosystem: Environmental > Aquatic > Marine > Oceanic >...
CTGATGAAGCCAATCGGTTCGGAGATCACAACGAGATAATAATTGAAGAGCTGTGCGCGGAGCAAGAGCATGAAGTTGATGGTTGCGGCCAAGGTCGCTGCACCAGAGCAACCATTACACTTGAAACAGTAGAGGAATAAGGGGGTTGTTGTGCGTATAGTTTTGGACAGAGAGAAGCTGGCAGGGGAGAGCCTTGAGCGGTTGCAGAAAGCGTTTAAGGGCGCTCTAGCGCAATCAATAGCAGACGATGTTCGTTACTATATCCAAGACCTCAAACAAGACCTCACCAAAGCCAACGCTAAGATAGAGTTGTTGTTGGATAGGTTTGTGTATAGCGAGGGGTTGTGCTCGGCTCTGCGGATTACAGAAAAAGAGCATCGTTGTCCCACGCCCGACGAGTGCGATGAGTGCTGGCAATCCTGGCTAGACAAAGAAACCAAATGAAATTGGAGGGGTTGGAGTGAGAGATTCTTTAGAGGCGAGAGAGGCGCTAGAAACCATACATGATGCTTGTGATGAAGACAACTGCTTCAATCAAGAACTGGGCAGATTTAAGGCGTTTGCGAAAGTGCTCAAAGCACTAGACCGCCTAGACGATCTTGAGGAACGAATCAGAGAGGAGTGGGGATGAAATACCTACAACCAGTAGCGTATAGGGGATTGTTTTTGGGTGGCGGCGAAGAAGTGGGAAGTATTCTAGGGACTAGAAAGGGGAAACATGACATTAGAAGAAGAACTAGAACAAATGAGGGGTTACTTTGGAAAGGCCAGCGATGATTTGTTTAAGTCTGAGCTAAACCTACACCTGGCGGTGTATATCCTGTCTCATCACCTTGACCCTAGTGGTTATGCGCGCCCAGAACCGCCTGCGGCAGAGGTTCTTACAAACCGTAGAGCTGCTTGGTATAAGTGGTTGGAAGACAATAAGGCATTATAGTGACCAGAAAACTAGAAGACTATGTTAGAAGCATTGTGGCATACCAGCTTGGAAATGCTCGCTGTTCTCTGGCTTCTTCTCTGTCGTGTAGTCAGTGTGATGATTTAGAGAAAGACCTAGAGAGAGACAGTAAGCTAGACCCCTTCGATGTTTGCATTAGGTGTGTTCTTACAAGCGGCGACTAACCCCACCAACGAGCCGTCCGACCCAACCTAATATCAACATGGGTGAAGCCTTTTTTGCGGTAAGTCCCTATTCCTTTGAAGCCACACTCGATTGCTTTAGCTCTGATTGTAGCTAGTTTTCTGCGTGATACTGTGACATCCGCAGCACGCCCGTATTTGTGCATACTAAACATAGCCCCACCGACGCTCTTGTTGTACTTAGGGTCACGATAACCACTCACTACATGTATTGGCCTACCTAATTTATTACGAAGGCTCTCAAGGCGTGTGATGAGTTCCTGGTTTAGTTTCAAATCGCCATTACCTTTGGAAAAGAACTCATCGACATGGAAGTGTTTGGATAGTTGGCCGTCTTTATCTAAAGCCTTTTGTGTCATTACCCCCACAACGCCGTCCATCCTCAGTCCGTATGCTTGCTGTAATCTTCTAACGGCGTTTTTAGTCTTACGGCCATACCAGCCATCTACTTTACCTACCTTAAAATGTAACTTATTCAGTTGGTGCTGTAGATCGGTGACATCTGGGCCACGCATACCTTTTTTTAACATTATCTCTTCCTCTCACGCGCCTCTTGTACGGCTTCGCAGTTGTCCACGCTCTCAGCCACATTAGCAACCACACTAACTACCGCCCTGCTTGCGTCTGTGTTGTCGTCTATTGAATGAGAGAGCTTGTTCATGGCGTCGGTGTTGTGGTTCATGTGATTGGCCTGTAGCTTGTCGCTCCGCTCATCCTGTTTCTCTTGTCGATCATCCTGCTTTAATTGGCGTGTATGCTGAAAATATATAACCATTCCCAACAACCCAACTGCGCCGTACTGCACATACTCTTCCATGCTTCTCCTTTAGCGTTTGTTTAGCTATGTATTGGCTACTTGTCTTTCTTCTTATCCAGTTCTGTCTTCAGCCATTCTATATCCTCCTCTAGTTTCTTAATTTTATCTGGTGGGTGTTTAGCATGAGAGAGTTTTTTTGTCTCATAGTTCTTCAACTTCTTCCTCCCAGCCCTCGTTCTCACATAACTCATGGTCTGCGTCTATAAAATACCTGCCTTCACCCTCGCTGTCACGTTTGCTGGTAGCGTCTGCTAAGTTTCTGCAAATTCCTTTGTTGTCAGGGTCAACCTCATCAACATCAATATGAAAACATCCTTTTGGTTCAAGAGGGGCAGAGAACAAGTCTTTCTCGTAAACAGCCCCAACTATCAGGCGCTTCCCTGGTGCGTATGGTTTTAGCTTGTAGTAGATTCTCATAGTATTGTGTACTCTATGTAGGCACTACCGACTAAATTTGTGGGTGTGGCGCTGGCCGTGGCGGTAACATATCTCCCGCTTGCCACCGAAAGGCTTGCTAGACCGTTTGTTCCAGGGTCATCGTAGTTATCAAGCACATCGATTGCCGTTAGCGGCTGTCCGTCAATTAGCCTGTCGTCACTTGCTCCGGTTGTTCCCTCACCAGCGTCCACTGTTGTACCTCCAACCGTTGTAGCGGTAGTAATGTCTAGCGTGAGCCTGGTAACCATTATGTCTACCCCCTCAATATTAAACCAGTTCAATATCCCTGTGCCTGAATTATCCAGCGCCACCTTAACCGTTCTTGTCCCGGTTATCCCTAGACCGGGAGCAAAAGCGTAGCTTGTTGGTTCAGCCGTGAAGTCACCAGAAGTATTGCCTGTAAACGTGTTGTTGGCATTGTCGGTGTTTTCAATCTGGCTCCCTTTGTCTAAATGAATCCCCCAACCGCCGTTATTATCAAACTGGCACCTTGTTGTTGTCCCAAAGCCTATCTGCATCTTTGAGTTCACGGTGGCAGACGCTCCGTCGAGGGTACAGCCGTCAATGATGGTTGCAAATATTTCCATGTACGAACCACGATTAGCCCGGCCACCTCGCTGTGTCATGCTCAGAACACCGCACGATCTGAGGCTTCCGGTTGAGTTCTTTACAAGAATCAAACCATTTCTAAGCCCATCTAAAAGACAGGCTGATACTTCAATATGAGCAGCATAGTCGCCTAAATGGGCGCTTCCTGCGGTACTCTTTACCCCAAACAATTCAAGCCATGATTGATCGTTGCACCTGGTAATAAATCTTAACGGGGCTGCGTCACCGTTAAGAATTAAATCTTTAATGAGTATTGCCATTTGTCCGTCATCAACAAATAGAGTCGGGTCGCCTGTGCTCTGCCAGGTTGTTGCCCAATCCTCCACGGTAAACTCCGTAGTAGCATCGGGAATTGATTCGCCTGACGGTAAGGAAATATTCCCAGACTCTAAAAGAGAAGTCCCTGTAAGCCATGTCCCGTAAATGTTAATTGTGTCGGCGGTATTGCTTTCAATTACCCCTACCGATGTATCACAAGTACCTGCGGTACACCTAACCCTCTGCTTGGCAAAAGCATTTATCGTCCAGCCTGCACCTGTTTTTGTAATGGCTGTTCTAGTTCCGCTCGTCGCCAGTGTCGGCGCTACAGTTTCGGACATTGTGCCTATAATTTTAATGCTGAAATTCCCAGCAAAGTTCTTGCCTCTAATTGCCACCTGTTCTGTGTAGGTGTCAGCATCAATGTTTACAATGACATTGCCGTTAATTAGCCCAGGGATGGTGTCAACAGCATACTGAATTGTCTTAAAGGCCGTTGCTCCATTTGCAAGCCCGTTGTTCGGGTTATCTTCACCCGCACTATCATCCACAAAAAGCGTCATTGAACCGTAAGAGATAATGGGTTTCCAGCCAGTTACTATTGTGTAGTTCTCTCCGCTTACCATGATGTCGCTGGACAAGCTTAATGTCGTAGCCGAATCAACCGCCGTTACAAAAGCAAACTCAGTGCCGCTAGTTGTATTCCTAACTACATTCCCAACTGAAACAGTATCGTCAAAGTCTTGGGTGCTGTCTACCAGCTTGTCGGCAGTTGTCCCGTCAGTCGTCCCGCTGTCTTCTGTAGCGTCTGAAAACTGACACAAAACAACTCTACCTGTAGTGTTTTGGAGAAACCACTGACCACCTGTAGCATCGGCAGATAAAGTCGTTCCTCCATCAGCGACCATAGCAACAGCCTTAAACTGGGCGAAGTCCAAATTGCCAGCCAAGAGCGAGCTTTGGTCGCTGTTTATTCTAAGAGCCTCTATGGGGCTATTGCTACCATCTGGTGTAGTCTTGAACACAATGCGCCCAGGCATGTCGTTAGCCCCAGGAGTTCCGTCTACGAAGAAATCAATCTGAGCGGCTACGTTGTAGTCGGTGCCGTCATGCCCCAGCGCATCTATCCGTAACAGGTTATCGTCATCCTGCACTACGGTTTCAGAGGCTTCCGTTCCACGACTTCTCGCACCACCAAAGGCTGAACCAAAGGCAACCGTATCCGAATGTCTATGAACTATAAGTTCAGCTAGATCAGTACCGCCCTCTGCGTGTAGGGACAGCTTAGACCCTTGCTCTGTCCCTGCGACGGTTATGGAGTTTTCATCAGAACCAATAGAGACTCGTTCATCGACGGTATCAACATTAAATACTGGGTCGCCACCATCATTGTCTAGTATCTGGAACGCGGTGGTCGAATCTGTTTGTGACTGTAAGAGAAAGTCGCCGGTCATAGACAGGGCGCGGATACTTACATCGCCGTCCTTGTTCCACTCATACTCAGTGGACGCGGTTACTTTTAGGGTGTCTTCTGTGGGTGGTGTGGCTAGAGTATTCCTTGTTCGGGTAATGCGTATCCAGAACTTGTTTGCTACAGCGTTTACGGTGTCAGTCGCCCAGCTACCTAAATCAGACACCTCCCAAGAGATAAGACCCTCCTGACGAAACCCCTGTGTTTCATCTGAGGGAGTAAAGACTATCCAACCGCTTGCACCGTCAGAGTATTCAAAGGTTGGAAGTATCCCTCCGCCAGAAGCAGCAATAGCAAGGTTGACCTCAATGGAAACAAACGTAGCCGCCATGCCCCAATAGGCCACATCATTGTCTGCGGAAAACAACTCTACGTCTGTAGCCGCAGAATTAAACGCAGTGGTTCTGTCCGTAAAAGTGCTGCCAATATCAACAAAAGACCACGCTTGTTCGACGTTCCCAAACGCACCGGACTCTTGGTGAACAGGGTCAACGCCGGGGTCAGCATGTAGAGCATGAACGGCACTAGCACCTGGCCCTGCCACAGACACTTCAAAAGCACGAACAACCCCAGCGTCACCAGCAGTATTGATTACATTAACGTCATAGCTGCTCCCAAATTCACCGGCACTTAGTCCGTTGGTGGTGAAATTAACAACAACAGCATGAGTATTGTTTTGTCCGTTACTGTCTACGTTGTAAGTAATGCAGCGGGTGTTGTCGATTGCGGGTGTCTGTTCAAACCTCATTACCCCTGTGTCTATCTCTCTGGGGTTGGTGGTGCCATCAATCAGAATGTCCTTGTTGGCGTTCATTAAGAGGTGAAGCTGGTTGCTGGTGTTGCCTGTAGCCGAACCCATCCCAATGTAGTCGTTGGTGGCATCGACAAAGAAGACATCGGTATCTACGGTCAAGTCTCCGTCCATTGTCAGCGACTTCATGGTTAAGTCGAAGTTGCCAACGTCCCAGTTAGCGGTTAATGGAACGTCTCCGTCTGCCCTTATAAGTACATCTTTCAACCACTCTGCGCCATCAGCATGACTTGAGTCTGCAATAAAGACAGCCTTATCATCGCTAGCGACTAGAGGCGGGTAGTGCATAAGCACAGACTTGAACTTGGTCGTAGAAATTCCAAGGTCGTGATTGGCTGAATAGCCGTTACAGATAGACCCGCCAGAGTTCAACTTGTTCCCTGCTACGAAGTGATAACGAAATGCCGTAGTCGGGGCATTTGTAACGGCCTGTGACCCAATTTCATTTTGCCTTGCCGCGTCACTATAAAAAGTAAACAAGTAATCAGCGCCGCCGTTGCTACGAACAACCTTCCCAAAGATGGGGTTGTCCGATGCCCCTGAAGCTATAACCGTTGTCTCTATCCCAGGCGTTCCCCCTATAACCGCGATTAGAAGAGCTTCACTGTTCATCTGAACGCGGGCATCCCACCCCCCTAGATGGTTGAGAGCATTGCTAATCCCCCACACACCGGCTTGATTTATGCCGTTAGTCTTAAACTCAAACGTGTGACTGAAGGTAGTAAACGAACCAGATGGTTCACCGGAATAGTCTTTGTAGTCATACTTCTGGTCGCCTGCGCTCCCTGTTAAAGAGAAGTCACATCTAGCAGCAACATTGGTCATTGTAGTCAGAACAACCGTGTAGTCCTCTAGTTCAATTACTCCTGTATCGGTGTCAGCCACCATAGCCCTAGAAAGATCAGTGTCAAAGAGCACTTGCCCCTCAATAGGAGATAATGCGTTCTTCTCGGCGGTGGTGCGATTCCACAACACAGCTTCTTGCAGTTGGGTTTGGTTGAAATCTACGTTTACGTCTATGGTGTGACCGGCAGTAGACCAAGGGAGGTTCAGCAATGCGGAATGGTCAAGGTTTGACACAGTGGTTCCAACAGCGAACCAGGTGTGCTTAGAGTAGTAGTACAGCGTACCTCTTGTTCCAGTGGTGGCGGTATCGCTCTCTAAGACAAACCTACCCTCTTTGACATCGAACAGGGCAAGCCTCTCCGTCTTGGACATAACTTCAACAGAGAACTCTTCTAGCTCATTTTCACCAAGGCTAATGTTGGCTATAGCCTTAGTCCCGCCATCGACTCTTAGAAAGTCCGATGCTTTTCTGAGTTCATCACGAACTATTTGTCTTATGGCTGTATCTTCAGGTGGCATTATCTACCTCTTGTTGTGCTTTTGTTTAAGGGCATCGGCGACTTCCTTAAATTGCCCATGTAGTTGACGGTGGTGCTTAAAGCAAAGCCAGCGAACTTCCAGTGGCTTGTCGTAATCGTCGTGGTGTTTCTCTATGTTCTTATCTGTCCCGCAAACCTCACATGGCTGCGAGTCTTTGGCAAAACGAGCGGCATTAACCGCTTTTCTTTTGCGCTTGACCGCCGCAATCTTGCGATATTCTGTGTGCCACTTATTGCGTGTAGCAATTCCTTTTTCGCTTTGAGTGTACTTGTACTTAACGGCCTTGTACTCATCTGTCTGGCGGTATTTGCGTAGCTGTTCATTGTGACAAAGCTTACACCGATTCAGGTAGCCGTCTTTCATCCGTGCGTGTTTGTGGTAGTCGCTTAGTGGTTTTTCTTCTCCGCATAGTCTACAAGTCTTCATTTTGTACCCCCATCAATAGCCTACTTGATGGAAAGTATACCATAGGCACTATAAACTGCCTACCTGCCCCTTTGTCCCTTAGTCTCGATTGGTTCCCAATGCCAAAATTCGTAACTCATTGGCTGATAAAATCCGTACTTAGGGGCTAACTCTCTAAACCTATTTCGTATGGTTGGTGAAGAAAAAGCCAAGTCCTGTGCCCCTGACATCCCACCAATTAACTTGTTGTGGAAAGACGAACCAGGACGAGCTACCCACTTACCCCTACGTTCTATTGGGGTTCTGTCCCATATCGCCTGTTGTTCTGCTACAGACCTAAACCCAGAAGTAACAGTAACCCCAGACCCGGTAGCAGCCATAAGTCTTTTCCATCGCTCTACAGGACTTCCGACTCGTTGTGGGCCTTGGGGTATCTCGCCGTCATCGTCATCGTTGCCTTGGTCGTCAATGATTAGAGATTGAACCGGGCCAAAGACAGAGGTTTGTTCTTTCTTGCGTTCAGCATCAAGCCTCTGGCGCTCCTCGTTCTGCGCCTGAAGACCTACAGCGATTCCACCTATTAAGTTACGTTTCTCAAAGAAGTCTAAGGGTGGCATTAAAGGCTCCTAAACCTAAATGAACTTTGTGGGGTTTCGGGAGTTGGTTCTGGGCGGGGTTGGATGCGCTCACGAAATTGCTGAAAAGGCGTGTCTCGTCTTTTGCTCTCAGAGAACTCTCTGCCAGCCAAAGTCTTTGACGGCCCAAGCAACAAAGCCCTGCCAATGTCGCCCTCGATGTTAAACTTTGTGTTCCCTCTTGCGTCCTCGACATCGCCACCATTGGCAATCGCCTCAATGGTTTCGTAGATGCGGTTAAGCTGAACGCCGCCAGAAACACCACCTGCAGCAGTCCCGTATGTAACCAAGGCTCGTCTTAGCTTTCTAGTGTCTCCACTGCGCAGATAGTCAACAAAACCCTCCATCACTCCCTCGGCAATATCGACAAGGACTAACGGAGTGTTGCCGCCAAAGTCTTTGCCCTCAAACTTTCTTTTAATCCCACCAAGAGCAGGCCCAGCAAACGGAACAAAAGACTCCGCACCAAACAGCTCTCTACCTATGGCTTTTTCGGTAATAGAGTTAACGACCAGCGCAGCCCCAAAGAGGCGTATCCCTGTCCCAAGACGCTCTGAAACTTTTTGTGGTGCGCCTACGGTTCCTGCGACCTCTCTTGCTAGATTGAAAAGTTCATGCGAGAACGACTGAAAAGGAATGGCTGTTTTAAGTGATTTGTTTCTAAGGTTCCCTGGCAGGTCTTCAATGTTATACATTGATTGAGTAAGCGCCCCGCCGTCAGACTGAAAGTTCCGTAAGTCCTGTCCCTTTAGTCCTTTGGCAAGCCCTTTGCGCCGAGCAGCAGCGGCACTCATCCCGGTTAGGTTGTGCTCGATTACTCTGCCTAAATACGCACCGACCTGTTCTACGCGCTCAAACTTACTAAAACGATCTAGCTTAATCGGCTTATCTAAGTCTTGGTAGATGGCAGAACCTCTCTGCCTATTCTTCATTTGCAAGCTGTATGTTTCGTCGAACAACTGTTCTCTGAATTTCTTGCTGCCAAACCAATCTTTCATGCCAGGCAACAAGTGTCTGCCATACCTAGCTGCTGTTAATGCGGTGCTTGAGGTTTGAACAAAACCATTCCAAGCAAAGTTAAAGGGGAAAACAGCCTTGTGTAGTGCGCCTCTCGCTGTGTCAAGCCGCCTCGCGTTTCTAGGAGTGAGGCTAATCGCTCTGTCTATAGCCCCTGGAATCCCGGCAAACGCCTCAGAAGCCCAAGACTCTAGGTACCTAGCATTAACAGGGTGTCCAGCGTCCCTAATGGCCGTTGCATGTACTTTTATGTTCTCAATGATGGGCGTGTTGTAAATATCACGTTCCATGTTCCTAATGTAAGCGTCAACAACATCGAAAGCATCACGGTTGTACCTGTTCCCTGCACCGGTCCGTGTCTTTGCGTGAGGGTTGGCAGGTGCATTGGGGTGAATGAAGTCGGGCAGTGGGGCTTGTCCATCAATGTCTATGTCCTTACCCCGCATCCTTGAGGTAAAATCATCCCAAACAGTGTTCCGCTGCTTCATATGGCTCATGTACTTATCAATAAAACCAATCTCTTGACGACCGGATTTGAGCCGCCCTATGTTGGCCTCATCGTGGATGTCGTTGAGCATCAAACGAACTTCTTGCGCCCAAGTGATTTCATTGGCATCGAACTTCGTAAAGCCTTTTCTAGTGGCTAGAGCTTCAGCGGGAACGCTTAGTTCTGCTTCTCCAACTTTCTCTAAAACTTCACCAGCCCTCACCTGGTCTTTAACTCTGTTCTTTCTGGTTATGTTATTGAACTCACCAAGCCTTGTTTCGATAGCCGTGTCTCTCGCAAGAGTGGCTGCTCTGGTTGGCTCAAGTATGCTCTTATACATGGGGCCACCCCATACGTCACCAAGGGGCGTGTTGTCTCCCGTAACGGTAAAGTGAGTAATTGGCAGGGTTTCCCTGTGCCCAGGCTTAGATTCTTTTGCAACAGCTTTGTACCAATTTTCAAAGTTCTGACTTACAGCCTCCCCGCTTTCACGTATCCGTGGCTTGCCGTTGGGCTTAATGGCGATTCCAAGCCTTTGTGCTTCAGCCGCCGTCATTAGTTCTTTTTGTGGAAGATTGTCAACAAACCCTCGCGTAGACCGACCCCTATCAGATGCGGCGGTTGCTCTCGCAAGACCACCGGGACTAGATGGGCCGGTGGCTTCAGGCGCAAGCTCTTGTTTCCCTCGACTGATAAATGCTGGCCTTTGGTCAATAGCGGGTAATGCAGCTTCTTCTGCTAGTGCCGCCCCTGTCCGTGTTCCCTGAGAGGGCAATGCGCTTTCGTTCGCTATCCTTGAGCCTTTAATAAACCGCCTACCCTCAAGCCCTCCCCCTAGCCCCAACAGAGCTATCTTTAACGGGTCTTCCTGTAGTGTGCGGCCAAGTCCCTTACCCGCTACAGATTGACCTGTTTGAAGCGCCCCTATGCCCAGCAACGCCCTTCCAAGTCCAACCCCAGGGACAAAACCCAGGGCAGTAGTCCCACCCTCTATGTCTTCCCTAAGATTGCCAAGCCCTCGCTGTAGACTTTGAGCCTTAAACTCTTCGCGGGGAAGCTCTCCTGCGCTGAATCGTCTGTCCAACTCTCTTTGTTCTGGGTCGCCAAAGATGGTACGGCTAGAAGCTCTACCAAAAGCCTGAAACCCGGCCCCAATGCCAGAAATTATCTCAGGAACATCTCGTATGGCCTCACGACCAAGACTAGCAAGACTAAATGGTTGTCTGGGTGTTTCTGCCTCTGTCACCGGTTCCTTGTCTGCGGCAATAAGGCTCATAAGAAAACCTGTTGACCTTTTTGTGGTCTGCTGTGTCTCTCTTTTTTTATCTTCATCAATTAAGTCAGTGAGAAAACCCATGCTTTATCCTATCGTATCGGCCTGTCGTTTCTGTCAAACAACACAGGTGCGCTTCTTTGCGTTGCTTGGAACGGAGACAAAAATTGTCCTGCTGAAAGTATCGGGTTGTTGTTTCTATCAAACTCGACAGGTGCGGGCGCTGGAACCTCTGGCGGGAGGATATTGTCAATGATAAACTTTTCAACTCTCTTAGGGGTGTACCCAGCCTCCGCTATAAATGCTTCTATCTCTCTGCCGGGAACATCGTTGTTTGCCATTTCGTTTACCCTGGCAGCTACAGCGGACAACCCAAAACCAAGCTCGCTGGCACTTCCCCCTGATTTATTAATAAACTTAGCGATAGACCTTTCGGTGTGTTTTGGCCTCTCCCCAATAACGATTCGTTTACCCTTGTCGTCCTTATCAAAAACCTTGATAGTCTGCGCTCGCATCTTGGTGGCTTTGTCTATTAGTTTATTAATTCTTGTCTGCTCTTTACTGGCAATCCCAGCCTCCTCTTTCCTGTCGGCTCTTGCCTGGTTCAGCGCTTGATTTACCGTAAGACCGCCAACGCCTCTGGCCCCGCTCTGAGCAACACGCTGTCTCTCAAGGCCAAGACGCTGCTCATCCAATCCGAACTGCCTATCCAAATTAGACTGAGTTCTCGCTGCCTCAAAGCCTCTATTAACACTCTCTGCAACATTGCCAATGGCTTGATTGCGTTGGGATAGTTGGTCTTGTAGGTTGTTTAGTACGCCTTGAGTGCGGCGTTGTTCGCCCTGCTGTAATGCCCGGCGCTCATCTAAGTCAAAGACCTGGCTAAACGGATTTGGAGTGTCTAGCTGTGCCTCTGTGCGGCCTATCTCGTCAGTAATGTCTTTACCAAAGTTAGACCGCTGCTGTAATGCTCTGAGCAATTGTCCTAAAAAGTCTTCTTGTATTGGGTCTACTGTTGCCATTCTAGCCTCCTAGACTTATCTATTTACAAATGGGTTGAAGTTTTGTAAATCTCTTGCAAACGCTCTGTCTCGTCTTCCAACCGCTGCGGTTTCTTGGTCTTGGACGTTTCTGGTTACTGCGGTTTTCCTGTCTCGTCTTCGGGTTATGTTCCCTCTGCGAAAATCAGTTCCAAGATCGGTTAGGCTCCGAGTTGTTGCGGTGTTTTGATTCCTGAGAAGTTCGCTTAGATCGCCGCTACGTCTACCGAACTGCTGTTGCCCAAGACGGTCTGTTTCTGCTAAATCACCCAACAATGTATCGAATGTACGGGTTGCGCCCTCTGTCCCTCGTTGGAACGTGCGCTGTGTTGCTCCTATGTTTCTAGCCCTGGTGTCCTCAATGGCGTTGAACGTGCGACCCCTAGCCCCGCTAAAAGTCTGTCTTGCTAACGCTATATCATTCAATGCCTGTTCTTGTTGGACGTTGAAGTTTCTGTCCTGGTTGAGCCTGGCGGTGTCCCTGTCTTCCGCAAACCGGCCAAGAGCAATATCCCTAGTTTCTCGTCCAAGCCCTCTTTCTCTGGCAGACCGACCAAGGAGGGTATCCAAGTCTTGTTGGGCAATCCCTCTTTGTCTGTCTATGTCTCCTTGGAATATTCTCTGGTCGGTTCTTGCCCTGCCGGTGGCACTCTCAAAGTCTCTAAGCGCCCTATCTCTTTGTTCATCAAAAGTCTCGGCAACCTCACCCCTGGCTCTTTTCTTGGCCGCGTCAGTCTCAAAGCCAAAATCTTTAAGGAATCCGCGCTTTGGTGCGTCTGCGCTAAACAATCTATTAACTATATCGTCTATCGCCTTGTTGCCGGTGTTCGCCGTAAATGTTGCCATCAGTCCTCTCCGTCCTCTTGGTAGTTCATTATGATTGCGTCTATCTGTGGGCTGTTTGTCTCTGCCTGCCTAATCTTGAAGCTGACGAAGTGCGCTCCTGAGAAGTTGACATTAAACGTAGTCAACGGCCCTTTAGTGTCCCCTAAAGATTGATAGTCCTGATCATCAATAGATATTTCAATTGCCGTGGTAACGCCCTCTTTGGCATACACCCATATTTTATTGATTGTCTTTCGCATCTGAGCTTCGCCAAAGTAGTGATTGACAGTCTGAACTTCTAAGGGAATTACGGTTCCATCATCCGATGTGCCGTTCTTCCAGCGGTGAACCTCTCCGTCAAGTGTTCCGATGTAGGCAAACTGTGAATCACCTGGTGCGGGAGCGAACTGAGTCGCTGCCGTAATAACGTCTGGGAGACTGTGTATCTGCCAGTTCTCAAATCGTGTGTTGTATTCAAGGACTACGTTTGAGTAGACTCTGCCATCAACAGTTAGCTCACCGACATAGACGTTGTATGAATCCCCATCCTCCCAGGCCACAACGCTTTCAAGAAACGATGTTGATACTGCATCTGTAAAGTCCTTGATGTCGTTGCTGACAAGAACCGGCTCACCTGTTCCCGTCCACTCCCACAAACCTCGTTGATTGAAGTAGTAGAGTCTTTGGTTCACAACCACCAGAGAACGGCCAGTTAAACTTCCCTCGCTAGACGACACAGGAACAGAGCCTTGGAACTTGTCTATAGCCCACATAGCCCCTTTGCAGGGAACCATCAGGAAGTCACCGTAGAGTTTAAGTCCGGTAATAACCTCACCGGGGAAATCAATAAAGTCTTGGAGGGGAACACCCGATGTGTCCCATTTGAGGCCAAGAGTTCCTTTAGTGTCCTCTATGTAGATGTCGTCGTTGTCGGCTACGTTTACGGCCGTTGAACTAAAGGTTATCGTGTCCTCATCGGATGGGGCGGTCATTGTAAGCGAGTTCACTATCTTGGTATCTGTAGCGTGGGTGTAGATGTCAATAACGTCACCAGACTTGATGTACTTGGTGCTGGTTACATCCAGCGATGTGACGGTAGCATTTACCGCCCCCCTAATATGGGCAATCAGGTCAAGCGGGGGCGATGAATACCAAACTCTATCAGGATTGGCAACAGTAAATGCGCCATATATCCTGTCAAAGAACCGTTCAATGAAAGTGAATACGGGGGCGTTAGCGGCACTTCCTGTTAATATTGGTGCTGTGCCATCCGTTGTTCTAAGAGCATCCGCCCCGTTAGCGATAAACAATACTTTCAAAAACTCCACCATTGAGGCTTCTTTGCCTGCCGTTAGCTGTGTTGCCGTAATGTCTGTATAGGTAGCGCCAAACAAAACATACACATCAGCGTTATTAACAACAACCAAAGTCTCTTTGCTTTGTAGTACGCTCCAATCACCCCCGGTGGCGGTTGCCGTGGCATTCGAGCTGCTTAGGAATGTATAGCCGTTCCCCACGCAAAACACATTGGAAGCATCTACCACCCATAGGGCTTGAAGCGCACTTGTTGAGTTGGTTGTCTGATCTACTAAGGTCGCACCACCATCGGGTGTATAGAGAATCCTTCCATTTCTGCCGCATATCCAGCCATCATCAGCATCAAACATCCTTATAGACGTAAATGACGACGATGCCCCTGAAAACAGTTCAACAAAGCTGGCACCACCGTCACTGGTTTTGGAAATCTTCTCGCCAGTACCCACCTGCCATGCGGTAGTTCCGTCAAGAGCATATATCGAGAACGCCGCATAGGACGGAGTAACTGTGCTTACCCAGTTTGCTCCGTCAGTCATCTTGTAGGTGTCTTCTTGAGGTGAACATAGCCATGCCACGCTTGCATCAACCATGTGGGCATAATACCGCTTGGAGGCAGTTAGCCCGGCAGAGTCAAGGTCTGCCCAGCTTGCTCCGCTATCGGAAGTTTTCCTGACTACACGGTTATCTCCCGACACTATGCCAACCGATGTTGAGATAAACGATATTGAATACAAGTTCTCGGTTGTCCCTGAAACACTCGTTTTGTCTGCCCAGTTGGCCCCATCATCGGTCGATACCATAATCGTCCCACCAGCACCACAGACATAATAGGTTGTGCCTCCCGAGAAACTTGCAGCGATAAGGGTTTGAGAGGTTAGCCCGTGGGCAATATCAGTGACAGTCGCAAACCCGTCATCGGTGGTGTATATCTTCCCACCGACACCTACCGCTATAGCGTTTGAAGAATCTTTTGCCGCCACACCACGAATGTCTATTGTGCCTGCGGCAAGCTGATATGATTCCATCCCTAATATTGGATTAGCAGAAATAGCCGCACCCAACTGGGTATAACCATCACGCCTCTTAATAGACCCATCACGCTTAGACAGGTCTGTGTTAAGAGCTAGTCGTGCCTCATTCTTCTCTACATTAAAGGGGCCACGGTTGTTCACCTGACCGCCGCTAAAGTTGCTTATCGTGTATTTGGGCATGTGGCTCCTAAGTGGTTATCTCCCAGAAACGTGATGGGTCACGATCTACTACAGGGATTCTTCTTACTCGTCCCGGCCCTGTGCTCTGTTTTGTGCCGTACTTCATCATTCTGACCATCGCTCTGTCTTTCTCGCCTTGCAGCCTATCCAGAATTTTAGTCTGCTTGTTCAGCATTATTGCTAGTTGGTGAGCTACGTCATAAACAAAATAAGTTACATCTGGAAAGTTAGACTGTTCATTCTGTTCGTCAAGAATGTCGGGAACCTTTGTTCCATAGAACGTCACATCGCTTGAACCAGAAGCGGATGGAACCGGAAAGAGCAAAATATTAAGCCCAACAATTGTGTAATGAGTAATTGCGTCCTGCGTAACTTCCAGCCCATCGTCAATATCTAGTGCTAAGAATGTATCTACATCCACATATTCAGGATGGTAGTTGGTGCCGTCTAGCAGAATGTTGAGGTCTGTTAACGAGCCGGGCTTCATGGTCGTTGGTAATGCAATAGTCTGTACTGAATCAACTGTACTATCGGTAAAAGTTGTTTCAAGGAACGGAAAGTCTCTGTCTGCGCTTAACGCCAGCTGAGAGATATTCAGCATATCCATCAACGTAGCGTCAGAGATAACCTTAAAGTTGTCTTTGATGTTCAACAAGGTTCGTATGCTGCTAATCATCGCGCCTGGTGAACGAACTTTGAATCGCGCCGGTTGGAACGCATCCCCTAATTCACCCGTTGTTGCATCTACTGAATGAGAGAACTGTGTCTTAAACCAAGCGTTTTCTGCGCTTACCTCATCGTTGTACCTGGTAAGTTTGCCCTCCCAATCAATATCAATTGGTGAAGCTGCGATCTCTGTGAACGTCCCTGTTTCTGTAGTAGCCGTCCATATCCTAATCTGATCCCAATCGCTACGAGTAATCGGGGTTCCGATGCTGTGAGCGAAGACTACAGCAGCAGCTACCGTTGGAATGGTTGTGGAGGTAATCGAGGTGCTGGCATGAACCAGTATTTCCTCAGTCTTTTCTTCACCAACGCCACCAATAACCATAGCATCGCTGGCCGTAAACCCTGTTGAGTTCTCAACCGTAATCGTGGCTCCTGAAGCTGCTAGAGCAGACGATACAAACGTGCGGGGTTGATAACGTAAATCAGGGTGTTCAATGTTCAGTATGGGCATTTATCCTCCTTAAAAGCTCAACAAAAGGGAACCGCAGCTCCCCAATGTTCAACCATTAAGCTACTTGTTCTTCTGGTTGCTCTTTTGCTTTTGGTTTTGTTTGTATTGCCTTAATCTTTTTTGCCTGTGGGCCATCTGCCGGGTCAAGCACCAGTTCTGTGGCGCGTTCCTTAACCTCCGCTGGCTTTAGCCCCTTTGACAGATGAACAATATCGTCCTTATTCATTTCTAGTCCCTTGGCTCTCTCGGCAAGCTCGGCCTTTGCTAGCCCAGCACCAAGTTCTCTCGACGCAATATGCTTTGCGAAGAAATGCGCCAACGGCTCAGTCCAATCCGAAAGACCCTTTGGAATCTTGTAGGGCTTGCCGTCAAAGTCATGTTCAAAGACCTTTCCGAGCGGGTTGTAAAGTTTGACTATCTTGATTGGGTCGTACGTTGGTGTTACCTGTGAAATTGGTGTGAACTTTTCTCCCATGTTTCCTCCTGGTTAAATGTCTACTGGCTGTACTTTTACTGTTGCTGTGCCTGTGCCTGAGTTCTCTGTTGCTAGAATCTTGATAAAGGCTGGACACCCTCTAAACGTCTCGCCACCATCTGCTGTTAATGCCCCAGTGCTCATAACCACGTTGTTTACATCTGTTAGTGCAACAAACGTTCCGGTAGACGTAAAAGCCCCCAATACAGTAATCGTCCAGTTCGGTGTGCCTGTCGCTCCTAAGTCAACCTCAACATAAATAGAGGGGAAGTCACCTAACGCGATTGCGGCTGACGTTGCTGTTGCGGCTATGGCGCTATGTGCTGTGGTTATGATTCCTCTTGTTCCTCTTGGCATTTATCCTCCTCTCCCAATAAGCTCTGTGTGTACGCTTCTCTTTGTCGTTTGTATCCTCTGTAGGTTTCTTCGCCTACGATTATTTCCCCGATGTGTCCTACTCTTGCGCCGGTATCAACGTGCATCTTAATTCCAGCTTCTAGCATCCTTATTGAGAACCAAATATCTTCACCTGTGTTTTCTTTGATGTAGAAGTACGGTTTCTCTAGCTTGTCGAATACCGATGTCTTAACCAGGAAACATGCGCCACCGATAGCATCTACTTCTGTTAGCTCATCTTCAGGCCAATCCTCTCTTGTGACGAATGTATAACTATCCTTTTCCTGCTTTTCTTGTAGGCGATAAACCAAGGGTAGATATGGGGCTGCTCTCTTAAAGCACAGCGCCCCAACACAATCCTCGTCGTGAGCCACAAGACGTTCAAATATGTCAGCCTCCACTACCATGTCTGAGTCTATGAACAGGATATAGTCACACCCCAGACTTCTAGCCATAGACACGGCCTTGTTTCTAGCGTCATAGACAAACTGGTTGTAGATCGTTCCAGGGAAGAACTCGTACTTCTTTTCCGTGTAGGTGAGCTTTGAACACCGCATTAATAGATTCATGTAGTTCATGTGGAACTGTGACTTCACATCACCGTAACTAGGGGTGATTATCAGGACACGCTCCATGCCTGTGCGTGGGTGGCGCTTATAGAACAAGTTGCGTCCGAACTCGTAATGCTTCTCAAAGAACTCTGTGCCTAGTTTGCAGCTCTCACCGCCCTTATGAAATACAACGGAATGACCGGATATGCGTATCTTGTAACCTTTGTTGACGGCTATCTGGCACCAATCTGTTTCTTCCCACATAAAGAAGTATTCTTCTAAAAACTCACCAATGTCGTCCCAAGCTTCTCTCTTGACACAAAAGACCGCACCGGACACCCAATTGGTTTCCATATCAATAGTGAGCGACAAAGGAACGAATGATGGCTTCTCTGCGTACTTGTCTGTTTTGTCGTCGTAAATAGTCGGGCCTGTTGCCGCCATCTTCTTTTCGCTTTTAAGCATATCTACGAGAGCTGTAGCCCATCCTGGCGTTACCCGACAGTCAGGGTTTATAAACACCGCATACGGGCTGTCAGTGGCTCTCATGCCTATATTGATGGCAGCGGCATACCCGAGGTTCTCTTTGTTGTAGATTACTTGGGCTTTGTCCTCTAAAGACTTGATGTAGTCCGTGTTGTCTGAAGCGTTGTCTACAATCGTAAGTCGGTAGTCTTTAGTGTGTTCCTCAATGGTTGGAATGAGAATCTTTAGTTCATCATCTGAATTAAAATTAA
>Ga0209976_10000870_pt1 | contig 18476 bp, 15 predicted proteins | sample SumtaG_FD_182806 | JGI IMG/M metagenome (GOLD analysis project Ga0209976, IMG submission 182806) | Deep subsurface microbial communities from Indian Ocean to uncover new lineages of life (NeLLi) - Sumatra_00157 metaG (SPAdes) (version 2) | ecosystem: Environmental > Aquatic > Marine > Oceanic >...
CGAAGTTTCACGAAGGGGTTCATTCAAACCTATACATTTTTCTTTGTGTCACTTTGTGTACATCGTGTTCAAAAATGTCGCTTTTATGGAAATCTGCTGTTCCAGCAAGTGCGTTGTTTAATGGTACACAAAGTACACGATCTAACACGAAGGGGTTGTTTTAATAATACAACCTCTTTCTCTTTGAACTTTGTGGCCTTCATGTTGATTTAAGCACTGTCTTTAAAGGAACCACTCTTTCCTCCAGTTTCGGGATTTTACCCTGTGTAACCCTGTGGAGCGGCCTTCAGCCGGCCGCGCTGTGTTCAATTAAATTTTACCGCTTTTAAAGGAATCGGGATCGCTTCACCCGGGTGACAGTTCGCGATGACACCAAGCGGATGCCGTTGAGGTGAACTTGACTTTATGGCAGGTGTTTGGTATCTGCATTAAGTCATGAATATCAAAAAGTATAACGGCGCATTCAATTTTTACTGGTGGTGGCACAATAGAGCTGCAGGGGAGGGTCCGTGCCGTTGATCCGGTAATTTTTGTACCAGATGACTAACCGCGGGTTCTCTTGAACCCGCGGTTTTTTTTTGGGGTCGCGGGTAACGCAACCCCAAAGTTTTTCAGGAGAAGATCATGGAATCAACCGCTCAAACTTTCAACGGGAGACTTTCGCTGACAGGCATTGCCATGGAGCTGCCCTACGATCTCGGTGAGATGCCCTATCTGTACAGGGCACTTAAGCCTTTTGATGCAATAGCTTTTCTTGAGAGTCGTGAAGGGACCGAAAAGTACGCCAGGTACGGTATCGTCGTCGCGCGGCCTCTGCTGACTGTCCACGGGAAGGGCAGTGATTATGTGGTTCTGGATGACACGGGCCTGGAAACCCTTCACAGAGTCCGGGATCCTCTTCAGCTGCTTCGCTCATTACAGCCGGATGTCCGGCTTCCGGACACGCTTGACAACTATCGCTATGCCGCAGGGTGGGTGGGATCGCTCGGTTATGAAGTCTGCGAGCAGTTCGAGGGAATATCGCGGGCTCCGAATGACGATCTTGACCTGCCGGACACCATCTTCTATCTGCCCTCGGTGGTGATCCTCAAGGATGCGTCGGCGAAGCGGCTCACCCTTGTGTGCATCGAAAGGAGTGAGCTTGCGGCCCGGCAGCTGCTTGACGAGGTATCAACGTCCCTGACAAACGATGTCCCTCTCGATGCTCCTGATTTGAACGGTCAGGAGTCAGTAGCCAGAACCAGCTTTCCGGAAGCTGATTTTTTAAACGCGGTATCAGAATCCAGGAGGCTTATTCACGACGGGGAACTGATCCAGGTCGTCGTTTCAAGAAGGTGGGAGGTGGATCGGGCCTCGGATCCGGAGGCTGTTTATGGGGCCTTGTCCGATCTTAACCCTTCTCCTTATCACTTTTACTTCAACATGCCTGGCGGGGTTCTTTTTGGAGCCTCCCCCGAGCTGCTGGTCCGGAAGGAGGACAATGTCCTCACCGTTCGGCCTATAGCCGGAACAAGACCCAGAGGCTCCAATGAGAAGGAAGATATTGCTCTTGAAAAGGAGATGATGGAGGATCCCAAGGAAAGGGCTGAGCACACCATGCTGGTCGATCTCGGACGGAACGATCTGGGTCGTGTATCTGACCCGGGCAGTGTTCAGGTTACCAGGAGAATGCTCGTTGAGCGATATTCCCACGTCATGCACCTTGTTTCGGAGGTCCGGTCCCGGATAGCGCATGGAAAAGACTCCTTTGATGTTGTTCGATCCTGTTTCCCGGCCGGGACCGTCTCGGGTGCACCCAAGATCAGGGCCATGCAGATCATCGCTGAATTGGAACCGGTAGTGCGGGGTCCATATGCGGGAAGTGTGGGCTATTTCGATGTCCGCGGCAATATGGATTTTTGCATCACCATAAGATCGGTCTTTTACTCAGGGGGAAAGGCTTTTATTCAGTCGGGGGCAGGGATCGTCGCCGATTCGGTTCCTGAGCGGGAGCGGGACGAGATTGCTCACAAGGCGGCCGCTATGATAAGGGCGTTCGGGAAAGTGAAATTTGAGGAATCCAGAAGCCAGAATCCAGGAGCCAGAATAAAACCAAAGAAATAACGAAGGATAAGTTTTGGTATTGTTAAGGAAATGAATTTCTACTGGATTCTGAATTCTGGATTCTGAATTCCTGAGCGACCAAAGGGAGCAAACCATGGTTTTCATAATCGATAACTACGATTCCTTCACATATAATATCTACCAGTCCGTAAGCACCATGACGGACCGTGTCGAGGTTGTTCGAAACGACAAGGTAACTGTCGGGGAGATGGAAAGGATGCCCATCACCCACATAGTGATCTCCCCGGGGCCAGGACGTCCCGAGGGAGCCGGGATCAGCTTGGAGACAGTGCGTACCTTCTCCGGCCGGATCCCGGTACTGGGAGTTTGCCTGGGTCACCAGGCCATAGGTCAGGTCTTTGGTGGTCGTGTTGTCCATGCCGGGCAGCTTATGCATGGAAAATCTTCCCTCATTTCCCATTTGGGTACCGGTTTGTTCGCGGGATTTCCCATCCCCTTCGAGGCCATCCGGTATCATTCCCTGGCGCTTGAAAGAGAGACGCTGCCTGAAATTCTGGAGGTAACGGCATCATCGGATGACGGTGAGATCATGGGTGTTCGACACCGCCTGTTTAACGTGGAGGGCGTTCAGTTTCACCCGGAATCCTTCGGTTCCGTTGGTGGCGATGCCATATTCGCGAATTTTCTTATGTTACATGGAGGTATGCGTCATGCTGCGTGAAAGTCTGGCCAGGATCGTGGAAGGGCAGAGCCTGAATATCGAGGCCATGACAGAGGCAGTCGGTATCATCATGGAGGGGCAGGCCACCGGCGCGCAGATCGGCGCCTTCCTGACCGCACTGCGTTTAAAGGGGGAGAGCGAGGATGAGATCGCAGGCGCCGCCATGGCCTTGAGGGCTAGATGTATAAGGCTTCCGGGAGCGAGCCCAGAGGATATCCCGGCCGGTGATCTCATAGACACGTGCGGAACAGGGGGGGACGGCGCTGGGACGGTCAACGTTTCGACCCTTGCGGCGATAACTGCTGCCGGCGCGGGTGCCCGTGTCGCAAAGCACGGCAACAGGTCGGTCTCGAGCCTGTGCGGGAGCGCGGATCTCCTGACGGCTTTAGGGGTCCGAATTGACGTGTCTCCAGAAGTGGCGGCGCAGTGCCTTAAAGAGTCGGGCTTCGCCTTTCTCTTCGCCCCTCACTACCACCCGGCCATGAAATCAGTGGCCCATGTGCGCCAGGAACTGGGCATACGAACCCTTTTCAACCTCATCGGTCCCCTTTGCAACCCGGCCGGCGTAAGGCGCCAGGTCATGGGTGTCTATCCCGAGGACCTGGTTGAGCTTATTGCCGGGGTGCTGGGCAAGCTGGGGTGCGAAAGGGCCATGGTTGTGGCCTCAAGGGACGGTCTCGATGAGATCTCTGTGTGCGCTCCGACTACGATCGCACATCTTTACCGGGATGGAGTTGTGGAGGTAAAAACATTGGACCCCGCCGATTTCGGGATAAAAATACACCAGCTTGATTCTCTCAAGGGCGGTGAACCACAGTTTAATGCTGCCCTTTCTCTTGAGCTTTTAAAGGGTGCACACGGGGCGGTAAGGGATGCGGTTATCATCAACACTGCCGCCGCCCTTGTCGTTTCCGGGAAAGCCTCTGCTATGGACGAGGGAATGAAAATGGCAGGTGAGTCCATCGATTCCGGTAAGGCGTTGAATGTCCTGGAGACGGTGAAAGGCATAACCGCCGCAGCGGGTCCTAAATGAGTAATTTCCTTGAAAAGGCAGCCGTGTCCGCGCGATCAAACGTGGCTGGCTGGAAACATCGGTTTCCTGATCCCGCTGCCATGGACCGGACTCGTCCTCCAGTGTTCCTGCCGCCCGGTCCTGGTAGGTGCGGTGTCATTGCCGAGGTAAAAAGGCGAAGCCCGTCCCGCGGCGATATCATGGGTCAGACGGATCCTGCCGGCTTTCCGGAACTCTACGCACGGGGAGGCGCTGAGGCTGTGAGCGTAGTTGTCGAGGAACAATATTTCGGTGGCTCTCCTGAGCTGTTCCGCGAGATCGCCCAGCGAACTTCCCTTCCCCTCCTGTGGAAGGATTTCGTGGTCGACTCCTACCAGATCCGACTCGCCTCGGGACTTGGAGCCTCAGCCGTACTGCTCATAGCTGGGATGCTTTCCGACGCCGATTTGACTGCCTATATAGGTATTGCCCGGGAGGAGGGTTTACGAGTTCTTGTCGAGGTGCACGGCTCCACCGAACTTACCCGGGCCGTTAGTGTCGGTGCGGATCTGATAGGGGTCAACAACAGGGATCTAGTTACCCTCAAAGTCGATATCGTGGTTTCGGAGAAGTTGGCCGAAAGGATTCCGATGGGGGTACAGGCGGTCTCGGAAAGCGGGATCCGGACTCCTGAGGATGTGGCGCGCATGGCAGCCTTGGGATACCGGGCAGTTCTCATTGGGGAATCCCTGGTCACAGCGGAGGATACGGAGGGGTTGCTGAAGGAGATGGTAAGAGCAGGGAGGGAGTAAGGAGGGGAGGAAGTGCGCCCGACACGGGGACGCGGAGACGCGGAGAAAACCCGGAAGAGGAGAAAAGGGGAAAAGGAGAAGAGGGGATAAACCTGGAACCCGAAACCTTAACCTGGAACCTGAGGCGCGGTAGCACCGAGCATATCAAGATAACTAAGTATCGAGGTAAAAACTTCAATCACCGTCATTCCGGGCGGAGCGTAGCGAAGACCCGGAATCCAGCATTTAAAAGCGGCATGGTTTTAACACGGCTTGTCCGCCGTAGCTGTGCGAAAGGCGTTAGCGAATGCGAAAGGGACGCTGAGGAATTCTTAGATCTTGGATTTCTTGTTCGCCGAAGCAGGGTGACAGGTATTAGCGAAATCGGAAGCGAATGTTATGAGCGGGCGTGAGAAATCCTTTTTTTGAGATTTGTGATCTGAGATCTGAGATCTGAGATCTGAGATCTGAGATTTAACATACCGAACGAAACGAGTGAGCATTATGAGTTGCATCAAAGTCAAGATCTGCGGGATCACCCGGTTACAGGATGCTCTGGATGCGTGTGACCTTGGAGCGGACATCCTGGGTTTTAACTTTGTGCCGGGTAGTCCCAGGTATCTGAACCCCTACACGGCGAAGGAGATTATCTCCGCGCTGCCGCCTTTTGTAACGACCATGGGCATTTTCGCCGATGAGGAGCTTTCGGTCATCAACGACCTGGCCATCTTTTTAAACCTTGACGCCCTGCAGCTTCACGGTAGTGAGGATGCCCGATATTGCCGGAATGTGAAAAGTCCGGTGGTCAAGGCAATCCGCGTATCCTCCCCAACTGATCTGGAAGGGCTGGACGAATACGATGTTTCAGCCTATCTTCTTGATGCCCGGGTGGACGGTGTCCTGGGCGGGTCGGGCCAGACCTTCCCCTGGAAAGCGGCAAAGGATTTTAGCCGGCTTAGGAAGGTATTCGTGGCGGGCGGCCTGACCCCGGAAAATGTGGGCGACGCCGTTAGAACCCTGGCCCCTTACGGAGTGGATACGGCCTCCGGCGTGGAGACCCGGCCCGGAATAAAGGACCCTGCGCTTGTGGAGCGGTTCATAAGGGCCGCCAGATGCTCTGGTTTCGGAAACGGAGGAGGATGCAGTGAAGTTGCTTGCTGAAAACCCTGGACAGGACGGCTTTTTCGGTCCCTTCGGAGGGATCTATATGCCGGAGATCTTGATGCCGGCCGTAAAGGAACTGGGCCGGGCTTTCGAGGAGGCCCGGGCGGATGAAACCTTCAACAGGGATCTGGTGAAGGTCATGCGGGAGTTCTCAGGGAGGCCGACGCCTCTCACCACGGCTGCTCGTTTTGCGGGATCGGGCCAGGACTTTGTATTGGAACTGAAGAGAGAGGATCTCAACCACACGGGTGCCCACAAGATCAACAACACTCTTGGCCAGGTGATGTTGGCGGTCAGGATGAAGAAGACGCGAATTATTGCCGAGACGGGCGCCGGGCAGCATGGCGTGGCCACGGCTACAGCAGCGGCTCTTTTCGGTCTGCCATGTGTTGTCTACATGGGAATTGAGGATGTCCACAGGCAGGCGCCTAATGTGGAGAGGATGAAGCTTCTGGGAGCCGAAGTCAGGCCCGTTCACCAGGGAGCGGGGACTCTAAAGGACGCTGTCAACGAGGCACTCAGGGACTGGGTCCGCACTGTGGGTGACACCTATTACGTTCTGGGCTCCGCCGTGGGTTCCCACCCATACCCGGTCATGGTCCGCCATTTCCAGTCGGTCATCGGCCAGGAGGCAAAGGATCAGTTCCTGGACAAGTATGGGGTTCTTCCGGACCTGCTGGTCGCCTGTGTGGGCGGGGGCAGCAACGCCGCCGGTCTTTTCCACCCTTTCCAGAACGATCCTGTCCGGATGGTCGGGGTGGAGGCGGGAGGGACCGGGTCGGGAACCGGGGAACACGGATCTTCATTAAGCCTGGGTAGTCCCGGTATCTTCCACGGGAGCCTCAGCTATATCCTTCAGGATGATGACGGGCAGATCGTTACAGCCCACTCGGTGTCAGCGGGTCTCGATTACCCGGGGGTGGGGCCGGAGCACAGCCATTGGAAGGAAGAGGGAAGAGTGACCTACGAAAGAGTGGGCGATGAAGAGGCCCTGGTGGCGACCGACCTGTTCACTCGCGAGGAGGGGATCCTGCCGGCACTTGAGACCGCACACGCTATTGCATGGATCCACCGGGAGCGGAACTCATTAAAAGGTAAAAAGGTCCTCCTGTGTCTTTCCGGGAGGGGAGATAAGGATATGGAGACGTTGCTTGAGAATCAGAACGCAGCACGCAGCACGCAGCACGCAGGAGAAAAAGAGTGATTCCTTTAAAAGCGATAAAAGCCTTAACGCAGAGAACCGCAGAGGCGGCCCATTGGTAGGCCGCTCGTCCCGCAGAGAACCGCAGTTAGATCTGAAATGTTTTAACCGCGGTCCCCTGCCATTCGACAAGCTCATGGTCCTGAGCAAACGCAAGTGCGTCGAAGGGCGACAGCGCCTGCAAGGTGGCGCTTCCTGCCTCTCCTGAGCTTGTCGAAGGGCGGCCCCCTGCGTTAATGCTTTTAATTACTTGAAATCTGGAAACGGAAGGAACACTGATGGATCGGATCTCGAATGTATTTTCTACGAGAAAAAAAGCTCTCATCATCTACCTTACGGCAGGCTATCCTTCAATCGGGCTGGACGAGGAGTTGGCCATTACCGCCATCGACGCGGGGGCGGATATTCTGGAGCTGGGGTTCCCCTTTTCGGACCCCATCGCGGACGGGCCCCTCATTCAGGAGGCATCCCATAAGGCGTTAGATAATGGAATGACTCTGGCAGGCGCCATCGACCTTGCCGCCCGAGTGAGGGCCAAACGAGACACCCCCATCATCCTCATGGGTTACGCCAACCCGGTCCATCACATGGGGTACGATACCTTCTCCGAAAATCTAGCCAGGGCCGGTGGTGACGGAGCCATCATACCCGACCTGCCCATGGAGACAGCGGTCCCACTCAGGGAACAGATGAGGAAAAGAGGCTTGGCCCTCATTCCCATGGCGGCGCCCAACACGCCCCCCGAAAGACTGAATTCCCTGCTCGATACAGGGGATGGATTCCTCTACCTTGTGTCCATGGCCGGGCTTACCGGTGATGCCCTTGACCAGACGGCCTCCTGGAAGGGGATCGCTTCAAAGGCAAGGGAGACAGGGCGCTTGCCGGTTTGCGTTGGCTTCGGGATCAGGACCGGGGAGGACGCCTCCGAGGCTGCTCAGTCGGCGGATGGGGTCATCGTAGGGTCGGCCATCACGAAGGTCATCAAGGAAGCAAGTGGGCCGGAGGAGGCGAAGAGGAGGGTCAGGGAGTTGGTGGCAGAGTTGGCGGAAGGGGTAGGACGGAAAGGAAACCGGAGAGGGTGAGTCGGAGAGGGGGCGAGTGGGCGAGAGAACAGTCCAATGCCCAACGTCCAATGTCCAATGTGAAAGCAAAGCGTGGGAGCGTGTGCGCATTCTCTTCGTCATTCCGGAAATCACGTGGACCACTGTGTGATTATCCGGAATCCAGTATTAAATCTTGATTATGAAATTTGAAATCAGGGGGTTTTATGAAGGTTTTCAACAAAGAAGAACTTGGCAAATATGACGGCAAGGAAGGTCGGCCGGCCTTTGTCGCCTACCTCGGGAAGGTCTACGATTTTTCCGAGACCAAGGAATCGGAGCACGGGGACCACTATGGTCATCCATTCGGCCTTGACCTCACGGAAGAGATCGATGAGGCGCCGCATGATGATAATTTGGTGTTCCTTTTCCCGGTGGTGGGGGAATATAAAGAATAGAATCCAGGAGCCAGAATCCAGAATCCAGAAGGAAGAGCAGTGCGGAGTGCGGGGTAAAACGGTATTTAAGTATCGAGGTGTCGAAGTATCGAGGTGAAAACTTCAATCGCCGTCATTCCGGACACGGCGGACGCCGTGAGCCGGAATCCAGTTTGGTTTGTCATCGCGAGCCGTCATCCGAGCGAAGCGATCCCAATTTCTATAAAAGCGGCAAAAGCCTTAACGCAGAGGGCCGCAGAGGCGGCTCGCTGGTAGGCCGCATATATCGCAGAGGAAAACCTGAGAATCTAAGGTGTGACACCAAGGTGTGCCCAATGAGAGTTACAAATCGAGGGAGATTCATTTTGGTGTTTTATATGAGCAAAGAATCTTTATAGCAATTGGTGTCTCTTTGGAGGAATATTGGAGAAAGAATAGTTGTTCTTCATTAAATTGCTAAGAACCCTGGATTGCTGATAATTACCAGCCAATTAATTGTCTGAAGATAGAAGCTAAGATTACGACAATGATGAAAAAGAACAATTGCAAGATAAAAGGCATACTATCTTTTTTCTTGGTAGAATTTTCATTTTGGCCAGTTTGATTCTGGTGCTGGATGTTGCTTTCAGGGCTGGCAATAGAACCATAAATTTTTTCTTGAATAGCCATGGTATCATTCGCAGGTTGTTGGAAGTCTTTAGTAACCTCCCATATTTGTCCCACAGTTGTTCCCTTTGGAGAATAGAGAATGCCATTTCTAAAGACATATTTTGCGTTGCAGTTCGAACAAGTATAGGTGTCTCCCTTTATCTCCCACGTCTTCCATGAGTTACATTGCGGACAAAGTGAACGCTTAAAGGAATCTAAATCGGATGAATTAACAGGGGCCCAATCCTTACTTTCAACGAACTTAAGATTGCCTTCTTCATCCATAATAGCAGTTTGAAGTTTATTGCCATCTTTGAGGTGCAATATAGATTGGCATCCTCATAAGAGTAGTGGCAAATGGGACAAACATTATTAATAGGCATAAAAGTGACAGTTGTTCCATCCTTGGGGCAGAAGTTAGCATCAAGTGAAAATATCTCTTTGCATAATTCACAATGTTTCATAAAGCTGGTTTGGTCAATTTTCATGGATGCTCCTTCTGGCCTTTGAGTTTCCCCTTGCCCTATACCCCTTTTCTATCTGGAATCAATGTATTGACTTCTTTTTAAGGATAGGAAGTGAAAGCTTGATTAGTTTAACTCTCAAAGAAGTAATGAATCAAGCGATGAAGATAGTCTTATGGCCATACTTAAAGCATCTTGACTGATGTGATAATGTGGTGTTGTGGTTTGGGCCATTCAATAAGATGCTGCCACAGATTTTGACATTAAAACGGGACTGATTTTATAGCTACCATTATGAGCGGAGCTATGATGAAAAGTTTTTTCGTACGGACACTGATATGTTTTTCCCTAATACCTCAAATTGCGTATGCTATCTCCGGTCGAAGTTCTGGAGCAAATGAGTTTTTTGGATTGCTATGGCTATTATTTATTATGGCAAGTGCTGTCGCATGGATTGTTCATTGGACCCAAAAGGCCAAAACAAAAGTGAAAAAGCAGTTCGAAAAAGTTGGGGCCTCTAACCCATCGCAATTTGTGTCTGCAAAAACGGCGAGGACCTTTCTTGGGAAAAGGGGTGGTGAAAGGATAATTCAGAAATTTGAAGAACTTTACATGAAGTATGCTTCCATAAGTCCTGACAAAGACCCTCATTACCACCTTGCAATGGCTTGGTCAGCTGGGATACTTCAATTGAATAAGAATCTCACAGCAGAAGAAATTCAAGAACACGCTTTCACCGAAACATTCTTGCCAGCCTGCGTTTCTCCACCCACATGTGCTAGAGCGCTAGGTCTATATGTTCTGTATAAAATAAATCCTGGCATCATTGAGAGCCAGCAAGAGTTCCAGATGGAATATGCTTACATTATGAGTGATGTATTTCAGGCCATGGAAGACAATGCTCTTGATAGGCTATACCAAACGAACAATCCAAATACGGCCTAGTTGACAAACTGTGGTACCGGACCTCAAATTCTCAGGTTTTTCCCTGTGTACCCTGTGGTGGATCAATCACCGCCTTCATAGGAATCGGGTTTCCCCGATTCTCCATTACTCCGATACGGGTTTTCAACTCTATGTAACCCTGTGGTGTAGTCTTCAATTGGCTGTGCTGAGGTTGGTTTGCTTTGATCTTCTACTGAATTCTGGATTCTGGATTCTGAATTCGGCCTTTTTCATCCCACTTTTTCCTTTAAAAGTCGTATGCCCTCCACCACATCCCCCTTGATATGGAACCGTATCACCCGCCGACCGGCGTCAATAAGCGCCTGCCGGTCCCCCATGGCCTGGGCCGCCTTGAGGACTCCGAAGGTGATGGCGGACGCTTCTTTACCCGGTTCGTCGGGGATGGGCAGGTCCCGAGCGTCATCCGCGGTGATCTGGACGAACAGTCCGTTACCACCATCGCCCTTGTGGAGCTGTCCTGTTGAATGGAGGAATCGGGGTCCGAAACCAACCGTCGTCGCGATTCGGTACCTGTCGCGTATTGCATGTCTGAGTTCGCCTAAAGCCAGGCCCGTTTCGGGGACAGGGTTAAGGTAGGCCTGAAGGGCTGCGTAATCCCCAGGCCGGGACAGGGACAGAAAACTCTCCATGAATACTCCGAGGCTGTCCGCTGAAAGATCGGAGTACACTTCGATCCCCTCGTCCGCCAGGGAGGGTGTCAAGATGGGCAGGCGGCCCGCTACGCTGTATTCATCCAGCATCCGTCTGGCCTGAATTTTGGCCGATTCCACATTCGGCTGGTCGAAAGGGTTGATTTCCATGACATGTCCCGCTACGGAGGCCGCAACTTCCCACCGGAAGAATTCGGCCCCTAGGTCGTAAAGGTCGGAAAGTTCGATGCGTACCACAGGGTGACCGGCTTCCTGAAGGGCCATCACCTGTGAATCATATGTTGTGTCGCCGGAAACCTTCAGATAAATGAACAGCCGATCGCTTCCGTAGTGGTCGGAACTGCCCGGCAGTTCTCCATCGACGGGCAGGATACCCTTGCCCTCTTTCCCGGTGCTTTCGGCCAGGAGCTGTTCGAGCCAGGCTCCAAGGGGCCCGATGGAAGGCGAGGTTATGAAGGTGAGCTTGTCAACACCGCTGTTGTGCAGGGTCCCCATGACACCGCCCAGTATGGCACCCGTGTTGTTTCCTTCCACAGGGCAGTTTGCAGGTTCACAGTTGCCGGCCATGTCGGCTGCTCTATCGAGAAGAAGATCGATATCGATACCCATGAAGGCAGCCGGGACCAGCCCGAAGTATGACAGTGCGCTGTATCTTCCGCCGATATTCGGATCGTTGACAAATGTCTCCCTGAACCCGAGATCCGACGCTAGAGCCTGAAGAGGGCTTCCCGGATCGGTGATAACGATAAAATGACTCCCTGCCTGGTGGTATCCAACTTTTAGGGCAGTTCGGTTGAAAAAATGTTTGAACAAGGACAGGGTTTCGGAGGTTGTGCCGGATTTTGTTGAAACGATGAAGAGCGTCCTTGACAGGTCAAGATCTTGAGTATGATCCAGGACCGCCGCCGGGTCGGTGCTGTCGAGTACCTTGAGGCTGAGATATCCTTCCATGACCCCGAAGGTCTTTCGAAAAAGGTCCGGTGCGAGACTCGAACCTCCCATGCCCATAAGCAGGGCGTCAGTATATCCCTCCTCCCGGACATGCCTCACCATGTCGCGGATCTGACCGGAAACACCCTTCATGTTCACAGGGCTGTTCAGCCACCCGAGGCGGTTTGAGATCTCCTCGGGACTTTCCTTCCAGAGGGTGTGATCGTGATCCCACAGACGGTCCATCACTTGGTGTTCCCTGAGACCCTCCAGGGTCTTGTCGACAGCATCCTGGTATTTGGCGGTATTTACCAAAAAGAAGGATCTGCCCGATCTGAGGCGGGCTGTCTTCAGGCTGATCCCCGCGATGAGGGAGTCGAAGGAGTCGGCGAATGATTTGACTCCCTTTTCCAGGAGATCATTGGTTATTTTTTCGATATCTATACCGATCTCGTCAAGGCGCTCCATATGGCGGGATGCCTCTTCCATGGCATCAGCCAGCAAAGCCAGAGGTGTACCGTGATGAAGGAACGCGTGGAGGGTGTCCATGGGCAGAGTGTTTACCGTATGCCGCCCGATAAGCGCATCCACATAAAGCGTATCCGGGTAGGCGGGATTTTTACTGCTGGTGCTTGCCCAGAGGGGGCGCTGCAACCGTGCGCCGGCAAGAGAGAGTCCCTCCCAGTCGTGTCCAGAGAAGATCTTGGTAAATTCAGCGTAGGCGAGCTTCGCCTGGGCGATGGCTGTGTGCCCCTGAAGGTCCATGTTGCCGGACTCATGGAGAAGTTGGTCGACGGCTGTATCCACCCTGCTGACGAAAAAAGATGCGACGGAAGCGATAGTGTCAATGGGCCGACTCTCGGCGGCCCGCTTCTTGAGCCCTACGATATAGGCTTGGGCGGCGTCCCGGTACTGCTGTAGGGAAAAAATGAGCGTGACGTTGACATTGACCCCCTTGAGAATGAGCTCCTCAATGGCAGGTATCCCCGCAACGGTGGCGGGCACCTTGATCATGATATTGGGTCTGTTGAGGGAAGTGAAGAGCCTCATCCCCTCATTCACCGTCCCCTCCGTATCGTTGGCGAGAGCAGGGCTGACCTCGAGGCTTACGTAACCGTCGCCTCCTTCTGTCCGGTCGTAAACAGGTCTGAGCAGGTCGGCCGCCATGCCGACATCCTCTCTGGTCAGTTCGTCGTAGATCTCCCATGAAGAGCGCCCCTCGTTCATCAGGACGGCAAGAGAGCTGTCGTAATCGGAACTTCCGGTAATGGCCTTCTCGAATATGGTGGGGTTGGATGTCATGCCCACCACACCCAGATCAAGGAGTTTCCCGAGTTCACCGGAGGTGATAAAGGACCTCCGGATGTAGTCCAGCCAGATGGATTGGCCGAGATCGTAGGTTTTATTAATATTGTTCATGAAGTTCCTTTCTTTAAGAAGCCAGTAGCCAGAATCCAGGATCCAGAAGGAATATACATTTCTATATAAGGTTTATATTGAGATTAGTCTGAATTCTGACTTTTGTATTCTGGCTTCTTGCCGCAATAGTGCGTTTCGATCTCCTTCACTTTCTCCAAACGTCTTACGTGCCTCTCCTCCCCGGTGAACCGAGCTGCCAGGAAGGTGTTCACCAGCTCCATTGCCAGTTCCGGACCGATGACACGGGCGCCCAGGACGAGGAGGTTCATGTCGTCGTGCTCGACGCCCTGATGAGCCGAATAGGTGTCGTGGCACAGTCCCGCGCGTATACCTGGAATCCTGTTGGCGGCTATGGAGGCGCCAACACCGCTTCCGCAGATAAGGATCCCCCTGTCAGCCTGTCCGGAACAGATTGCTTCCCCCACTGCCACAGAGAAATCCGGGTAGTCCACCGGCTTGGTTGATCCGGTTCCCAGATCAAGCACCTGCTGCCTTTCAGAGAGGGTGTCCAGGATCTCCTTTTTCAGATTGAACCCGGCATGGTCCGAGGCGACTGCGATTTTCATGGCTTTCCTGATCATGGTACTAAGAATAGTCCAACAGCGAGAGGCGGGCAAGGATGTAGGTAAAAAGTTGATGACTTCGCAAAAAGTCATCAACGCGCCCCTGGTGGGGCGCCCAAATCAATGACCGGTATGTAAGTCATTGATTTGTAAGGAAAGCTAAAATGACTTTTTTCGCTTTCCGAGGAGCAAAAAGCCGCGAATGGCCTTTTTGCGACCCTATCAAAAGTTATGAGGTAGTTAAATGTTTGATTGAGGCTGTGTGATATCATTTGTTAATCTTGATTTCATGGATACAGGCGGATAATCTTAATGTGTAACATGTATCCTCGGCCAGGATGTCGGGATTTCGAGATCCATGGTCATATTATATTCGGGAGGCAGGATTGATGAACCGTTTTGAAGAAAAGATCGCCGAAGAAGGGGAGGCCGGCCTTTACGCTGATGGGATCGATATAATACAGGTCAATGTGGGGTTGCGGTGCAACCAGTCATGCGCTCACTGTCACCTGTCATCATCGCCCGAAAACGAGGAGATGATGGATTGGCCGGTCATGGAGAAGGTTCTTGAGATAGCGCGCTCAACTGGCCCTGAATTCGTCGATATAACCGGGGGTGCACCGGAACTTAACCCTGATCTGATACCCTTTATCAAAGGGTTTTCCGCAATGGGCATCCGGACACAGGTGCGCACCAACCTCACAGCGCTTCTCGAACCGGGTTACGAAGGGTTTGCGGAGTTTTTTCGGGATCAAGCGGTCGTGCTGGTCGGTTCGCTTCCCTGCTACTTGGAGGAAAATGTCACGGCCCAACGCGGGGAAGATGTCTATGGTAAAAGTATCGAGGCGATAAGAATACTGAATTCTCTCGGGTACGGGACCGACCCCCAGCTTCAGCTCAACCTGGTGTATAACCCCGGTGGGGCGTTTCTGCCCGGCGACCAGGCCGACCTGAAAAAAGCCTACGGGAAGGAGCTCCATAACCGGTTCGGTATCTCCTTCACCAACCTTTTGACTATAACCAATATGCCTCTCGGCCGTTTCGAAGAACAGTTGAAAAGAGAGAATCAGCTCGGAAAATATGAAAAGCTTTTATCCGATTCCTTTAACCCGGCTACTGTTCCAGGACTCATGTGCCGCCACCAGATCAGCATCGGTTGGGACGGGGCTCTCTACGACTGTGATTTCAACCTGGCGCTTGACATTGCGATGAACCACGGTGCTCCGGACCATATTGATAAATGGAAACTGAGTGATATCGTTCAGAGGAGGGTAGTAACCGGTACTCACTGTTTTGGTTGTACTGCGGGGAGAGGGTCTTCCTGCGCAGGTGAATTGGTTGCTGAGCCACAATAAACGGCCATCTACTTCGTTCTCGCTCATCGCCAGTCCTCGACGTATTACATATACGCCTCCGGCCGGCTCTTCTCTCGGGCCTCGTATCTGACCATTTATTGTGGCTCAGGGTAAAATTCAAGTCTGAATTGTGAGGGAGAGCAGAGCGGAAAAGCAAGGCGGAGGGCACAGAGCAAAAACGGCCATCTACTTCGTTCTCGCTCATCGCCAGTACTCAAGGTATCCACAAACCGGCGAGACACGGGGACACGGAGACGCGGGGAAAGGACATAGGAGCGAACCCAAAACCTGAAACCCGAAACTTGAAACTTGGAACTCTCCTTCGACTAAGTTCAGGATGGTGAGCCTGCCGAACCACAACCGAAAGTTGGCCGTCATTCCGGGTAAGGCGGTGTCTAAGTATCCAGGTATCCAAGTGTCTAAGTAAAAGCTTCGCCACCAGCTTGCCACGGCGACGCTTCTTCATCTGTCCGACCTATTGGAACAAGTCTGCTACACTTTAACAAACTGTGACATCCAAGGAGGTAAGGTGGATAAACAGCAGAAAAAATTCATACCCGTAAAGCCTTTACTCCTGATTGCAGCGGTTGTCGTAATCGTAGTGATTTCGGCAAAAATGGGTGCGGGAGACAAGCTGGGCACCCTCCAGGACTGGATCGAATCTCTGGGTGTCCTGGGCCCCCTGGTTTTTGTCGTTATTTACTCTGTGGCTACAGTGGCCGCCCTCCCCGGGTCGGCGCTGTCCATTGTCGCCGGCGCCATTTTCGGCCCGGTACTCGGTGTCATTACAGTAATCTTCGCCGCCACCCTGGGAGCCGCGCTGGCCTTTCTGGTGTCGCGCTACTTTGCCCGCAGCTCCATTGAAAAATGGCTTGAAGGAAATGAGAAATTTCGTAAACTCGACGAGCTTACTGATCGTCACGGAGACATCATGGTGGCGATCACCCGCCTGTTGCCCATATTCCCTTTCAACCTCCTGAACTACGGATTCGGATTGACCAAGGTGCCCTTTCGGACCTACGTCCTGTGGTCTTTCGTTTGTATGCTGCCGGGCACCATACTTTACGTAGTAGGGTCGGCGGCCGTTGCCGAGGCGGTGCGTGAAGGCAAGGTGCCGTGGACCCTGGTGGTGGTAGTGGTCTTGATCCTGGGCATTATCGTTGTGCTTAGCCGGCAGGCAAGAAAAAAGCTCAAGGGAAATGATGAACCGGTTCCCGTTCCAGAACAGGCAAGGGAGGGGAAAAATGAGTGAGACGCCGATCCTTTTACCGCAAGATGAATTCAACCAGACCCTGGAAAGAAACGTCCACCCTCCCGATTGGGTAAACCCCGATCCGACTTCCCGCTACAACCTGGTTGTTATAGGGGCCGGGACCGCAGGGCTCGTCACGGCTGCTGGAGCCGCAGGTCTGGGGGCGAAGGTCGCCCTGGTAGAAAAATACCTCATGGGGGGAGATTGCCTTAACGTGGGGTGTGTTCCCTCCAAGTGCCTTATCCGGTCGGCACGGGCAGCGGCTGATGTACGGGACGCGGGAAATTTCGGGATCGATATCGCAGGTGGTTACCAGGTGGATTTCGGCAGGGCCATGGAGAGAATGCGCCGTTTGCGGTCCGGGATCAGTGCCAATGATTCGGCGAAGCGCTTCTCCGAGGAGCTTGGGGTGGATGTTTTCCTAGGTGAAGGGAGCTTCACCGGACCTGACTCTCTTGCTGTGGATGACCGCACGCTCAGGTTCAAAAAAGCTGTGATCGCTACCGGTGCCCGGGCTGTCGAACTTCCCATAGAAGGACTGGCTGAAGCAGGCTTTCTCACCAACGAGACCGTATTTTCGTTGACCGAAAGACCCGATCGTCTTGCCGTCATAGGAGCCGGCCCACTGGGGTGTGAACTGGCCCAGGCCTTTCAGAGGCTGGGCAGCCGGGTATCAATTCTGGAGATAAGCCCCCAGATCCTGTCGAGGGAAGACCCGGACGCTGCAAGGATCGTTGAATCAGCACTGAAGTCGGATGGGGTCGAACTGGTCCTGTCATGCGACATAAAGAAGGTTGAAAAAACCGCGGAAGGGAAGGTCATTTACCTGGGGTGCGAAGGGCAGGCAAGACAGGTGGTCGTTGACGCCATCCTTATTGGGGTCGGTCGGGCGCCCAACGTAGAGGGCCTTAACCTGGAATCAGCGGGAGTGCAGTACGATCCGCGCAGTGGCGTAAAAGTGGATGAGCATCTGCGGACAACCAATTCAAATATATACGCTGCCGGGGACATATGTTTCCCCTTTAAGTTCACCCACACTGCCGATGCCATGGCGCGTATCGTTATACAGAACGCCCTGTTCTGGGGCCGCAAGAAGACCAGCGCCCTTACGATCCCATGGTGCACCTTCACCGATCCCGAGATCGCTCACGTCGGGATGTACGAGGCTGACGCCGTGAAGGCAGGGGTACAGATCGATACCTTCACAATTCCCATGTCCGATGTGGACAGAGCTATCGCTGAGGGCGAAACGGAGGGGATGGTACGGATCCACGTGAAAAAGGGGACGGACCGGATCCTGGGCGCCACCATCGTGGCGCGCCATGCCGGGGAGATGATCAGTGAGGTCTCTGTGGCCATGAGCGCCAAAATGGGACTAGGCGCCCTGTCCGGCGTTATCCACCCCTATCCCACTCAGGCGGAAGCCATCCGTAAAGCTGCCGATGCATACAACAGGACGAAACTTACTCCTCTCGTCAAGAAGCTGTTTGAAAGGGTGCTGAGGTGGCAAAGGAAGTGAACTTGGTATATCTAACGGAATCCAGAATCCAGAATCCAGAATCCAGAAAGTTAAATCGCACTTGCTTTGATCTGGCTGACATATTTTTCGAGGAGTTTGCTGGTTTCCTCAAGTAATTCCAGCTGTTCTCTAGTTGCGCCATAATTAAGTTCTTGTGCAAGAATAAGGTAATATTGGCACTCTTCGACAGAGCCCTGTGCGATATTGTAATAGCGGGCTTTGTCCGGCTTCGTCCGTTTCTTGAATCCTTCAGCTATATTGGCCGGAACGGAAACAGCAGCCCTTCTTAATTGGGAAGTCA
>Ga0209976_10000871_pt1 | contig 18419 bp, 11 predicted proteins | sample SumtaG_FD_182806 | JGI IMG/M metagenome (GOLD analysis project Ga0209976, IMG submission 182806) | Deep subsurface microbial communities from Indian Ocean to uncover new lineages of life (NeLLi) - Sumatra_00157 metaG (SPAdes) (version 2) | ecosystem: Environmental > Aquatic > Marine > Oceanic >...
CCCGCGAGAAGAGGGTAGAGTGGGTCACCGGTGAAAAGGAGGTTCTTCAGGTACCAGGGGGAACCTACGACCAGGGCAGACAGGAGGAATATCCCCCATGAACCCGGGCGAAGACCTCTTTTCTCCATGAGGTCGTCCCAGATCCCCGCCGCCAGAGGCGCGGCAATAGCGAAGGCCAGGGCGTTGTACTTGCAGCCTGCCGCCAGCCCGGCCATGCAGCCTGCCAGCATCATGGTCCCGGCTTTTCGATCCCCTTCAGCGAGGATGGCAAGGGGTGCCAGCGTAAAGAATGCGGCGGCCCAGCCGCTCTCAAAAAAACCCACGATGACCATGAAGGGAGGGGTCAAAACCAGAAGGGCGATGCCCCAGGCCGTTCCCGCTTCCCCGAACCGTTCCTTCCCCCACCCCCACAAAAGGAGCATGGTGAGGAGGAGGAAGGTCAGGGAGATCATTCCCGCCAGGGCCAGGCCGTCGAGGGCCATTCCGGCACCGAACAGGATCTCGGCCAGTTGGGGATATCCTGAATACAGGTTCTCAGCAACGTGGAAGATCCTGCCTTCCAGAAGATAACGGGAGGGCAGCTCCAGGTGGTATGACATGGCGTCGAAGAAGACGGGGGGAACGAGGGCGAACAGGAGACTCACGAGGACTGCGATGCCCATCAGGGCCAGAGGTGTCTTCGTTCCCGGACCAGGTTTCCTGATCACGGGAAGAGTGCTGCCTATGCCTTTTCTCAAGATGGGCACAACAGCGATAAGAACGACAAGGACAAGGGCCGTTATGGCCCGGGTGCTGAAGAAACCCGCCAGTCCCAGAAGAAATAGCTCCAGGGAAAGGATACCCAACCCCAGACCAGTTACCAGAGCCGTTCTCATTTCCGGTTGCCGGGTCGGACCGTCAGCGAACAGGACACCCATCAGGAGGGTCCCCTGGCCCCACGACGCCGCCAGGATGATGACCCACCACAGATAGGCGCTCAAATGCAAGTTCAGGCCCCAAAGGGGCTCCACCGTCCTGGAAGCCACCGCCATGAGGAGCAGAAGGAGGAGCAGGACCGTTTTGACTCGACGGTCAGCCGAAAAGGTCATTTTATTTTTCTTATCCATCGCAGCCCCGGCAGCGTGTCTGAAAACCCCTACACGCTGCTCATCACCGCGCCCCGGGTGGGGCGCCCAGATCAATGACCGGTAATGTAAGTCATTGATCTGTGAGGAAAGCGAAAATGACACTTTTCGCTTTCCGTGGACCAAAAAGCCGATAACGGACTTTTTGCGACCCTATTATAGATTCATGTCGATCTTCCACAGCCAGAGGGCCGAAAGCATCAGGCCCAGGCTCACCGTGAACAGGGCGCCTGTGGCCGCACTTTCACTACCGTACACCATGATCAGCGCGACGGCGCCCAGCAGGAACGAAACACCGTAGCTAAGCAGCACCGTCTGCGCCACCGTGAGCCGCCACTTGCGCAGCCGAAGAGCGAAGTGATCGGGACTTCCCCTCAGGGGGTTGAGCCCGCGCAACCATCGGACCGTCATGACGAACAGCGTGTCGAAAATGGGGACTCCCAGGATGAGGATGGGAGCCAGGACGGCGACAGGGTTGGCCGTAGCGTAAATCCCCACCATGCTCAGCGCCCCCAGCATGAAACCGATGAAAAGGCTGCCCGCGTCCCCGAGATAGATCCGCGCGGGTTGATAATTGTACCTGAGAAAACCGAGGAGGGCGCCCATGAGGGCCAGGATCATGTAAGCTATCCCCGTCTGCCCCGAGGACACAGTCACGATGAAAAGAAAAACGCAGGCTATGGCCCCGACCCCGGAGGAAAGTCCATCCATGATGTCGATGATGTTAAAGGCGTTGGTCATTCCCATGAGCCAGAGAAAGGAGAGCGGGTAGGTGATGACAGGTGGCAGGAACACGATCTTGATGGCTATCCCCGCCTTCATGACAATGAGAACCGCCAGTGCCTGCCCCAGAAGTTTGGTCGCCGGCCTCAGGTTCCCGAGGTCGTCCAGGAGCCCCAGGAGAATGATAAGGGTGCCCCCCAGCATGATGGCCAGAACCTCCCGGTCAAGGTCGTAGAAGGGGGAAAACCCAACCAGGAACCCGACGAACACCGCCAGCCCCCCAAGGTAGGGTACAGGCTCTTCATGCTTTTTAAGGGACCCGTCCGGTCTGTCCACCATCCCCACACTGCGGGCGGTCTGGGCCATCCACGGCGTCAGGGCGATGGTGACTCCCAGAGAGAGGAGAAAAGTGAAAATATATTTAATAAGGGTCATATCCATCGACGACTGATTCCTCCTCACCGGCATCGTGTCGGTTAACCGCGATCACGCCATCCGTCCTCGCTGAAGCTACGACGTGACAGGCCGGGGTGACTGAAAATTTGTCGGAAACCCCAAAATAGCCACAACACTTCAAGCTTCGCGATCCTAGCAGCGTGTCGGATTTTACCGATACGCTGCGATAAGTTTGAATGGATTCTCCGTCAGACTCATTGGCCGGCCAGCTCCCGATAGTAGGTTTCCATCTCCCTCTGCACGCGCCTGAAATCGTAATGTTCCTCAACCCTCCTGCGCCCGCTGCGGCCCCAATCCCGGGCGTTCGGTCCCATACCGTGAACTCGTTTCATGGCTTCGGCAAGCTGTCCGGCATCTCCCGGATCAACCAGGATACCTGTTTTTCCGTCCTCCACCATGGAAGGGACGTCCCCGACCCGCGTCGACACAACGGGAAGACCCGCGGCCATGGCCTCCAGGATCACCAGCGGACCTCCCTCCCAGAGGGACGACAGGACGAAAGCGTCTGAAATTCCCAGGAGGGGCAACGTATCGGTTCTGGACCCGGTGAAGGTAACCCTGCGGCCAACCCCCATGCCCCTTGCCCGATCCTCCAGCATCACTCTGTCCTCCCCGTCACCGACGATGAGGAGAAAGGAGCCGGCGACGGCATCCTGAACCCTGGAAAAAGCATCTATCAGATAGTCAAAACCCTTCTGTTTTGTGAGTCGGCCCACTGCCGTCCAGATAAAAGCATCCGGGGGAATATCCAGTTCCGCTCTCAGTTCCCTCCGCCGTTCGTCCTCCGATCCACCTTCCGGCTCCTGACCAATGTCTATAAGATCCGGTATCTCGATCCCGTATTGTATTAACCTGATGGGACGTCTAAACAGGTTCTCCTTTCTTTCCTCATCCAGCACCCTCTGGGAAAAAACAAGGGTGCCGTCGCTTAAAAACCCGGTTGCCCCGTTTATGAACCGCCTGACAGGAGGGACAATATCGATGTGCCGCGTACTCAATACCGCCGCCTGCCTTCCCAGCGCGCCCGCTATCCGCACAAGGAGGTTGGAGTGGTACATGTGCCCCTGAAGGACCCGGGGCTCGAACTCCTTTACGGTGGCTATAAGCCTGGTAAAGGACGAGAGTGACAGCCGGCCCCTCCCCTGCATCAGTTCATATACATCAACCTTCTCCCGGCGGATCTCGTCGGCCAGTTCTCCGCCGGACATGAGGCTCACCACGCCCATCCTGATCAGGTCCCGGTCGTGATATCTGGCGGACCACAGTAGCATCTTCTCGGCTCCTCCCAGGCCAAGGCCGCTGATCACGTGAAGGACGCCTATGCGGCCGCCGGTTTCCACTTCTCTTCCCACAGTGCGAAAACGAGGAGGTTCCAGAGCTTCTCGTGGTGGTTGCTCTGACCCGTCAGGTGCTCCCGGACCAGCCTGTTCACATTGCCAGGATCGAAATAGTTCTCCAGCACCCTGGACCCTGTCCCCAGGTACTGGTTCAGAAGATCCTTCAACTCCCCTCGCAGCCACGAATCCAGTGGCATCGTGAACCCCATCTTCGGCCGGTCGGCGATGTACTTCGGAAGGTCCCTCCGGGCCAACTGCCTGAGGGGCGCCTTTCCCTTTCTCCCCTCGAACAGATCTTCATCCCCCGTTCTCCGGCTCCACTGGACGATCCTATGGTCCAGAAGTGGAACCCTCACCTCGAGCCCGGATGCCATGCTGGCCCTGTCGACCTTGGCAAGGACATCATCGGTCAGAAAGGTCCTGGTGTCGAGATCCATCATGCGGCGGACAAAGGAAGTATCGGATGGCCCGTTGAGGCACGAGATAAAAGTTTCCGGAAGAGCTGGGGCCTGTCGTCTGCCGAGCGTCTCACCGGCCTCTACTGCCGAAAATATTCCGATGGCTGTCTGGTAGGCGGAAGCAGGATCATTTTGAACCACAAGTTTAAGCAGTTTCTCCCACTTGCCTGGGAAATTCTCCACGGTAGCCCGGCCGGACACCTTCTTCAGGGAACTGTAGGCTCGGGCCAGGGAACTCGAGGGGACCCCGTTCATGATGGCCGCGGCAGAGCGCCTCATGGATGAAGGCAGGCCGACAAACCGCTTGAGGTAGCTGTCTACGACCCTGTACCTGTCGTAACCGCCGAAGAGCTCATCCCCACCGTCACCGCTGAGAATAACTGTGACGTGCTCACGGGCGAGGCGCGACAGCACGATCATGGGGAGAGCCGACGGGTCGCTGAGAGGTTCATCAAATATGAACGGCAGATCGAATATCCGGTCAAGGAGGGCGGAGCTATCGATCTTCACCTGGTGATGATCTGTTCTCAGGTGTCCGGCTACATCCGCAGCCACGAGCCCCTCATCGTAATCCTCCTCCTGATAGGAAACGGTGAAAGTGGATGGAGGACTCCCCCCCGTTCTGGCCATGGCGGCAACCACCAGTCCCGAGTCCACTCCTCCCGACAGGAAGGCGCCCAGGGGAACGTCCGACACGAGGCGACGGCGCACGGAATCGTCCAGGAGCCCGGACAGTCCCGGCTCGGTAGATCCGGTCCCCGTGGCTTCATCCAAGGCCTCGACATGATCCGGATCCCACCAGGCTACCAGGGTTTCACCTCCTGGATCGAGCCGCATGAAGTGACCCGGCGGCAGTTTACGGGCATCGGAATAGATCGTTCTCGGGGAAGGGATATATTGGAGCATCAGATAAAGCTCGAGTGCTCTGTGGTCAACTTTTCCGGTAAATCCGGGATGAGCGCAAAGGGCCTTTAACTCGGATCCGAAGATCAGGTCATCGCCGGCCCATCCGTAATAGAGGGGCTTAATGCCCATACGGTCGCGTACGAGATAGAGTGCCGCTTCACCGGGTATCCAGAGAGCGAAAGCGAACATGCCGAGGAACCGGCTCAGGGCTTTTTCGACACCCCAGGTGAGACAGGCGACAAGAACTACTTCCGTATCGGTTTCGCTAATGAATCGGCAACCCAGACCCTCGAGTTCCCCGCGGATCGCCTCGAAGTTGTAAACTTCACCGTTATAGACGATCCATCCCCTGCCGTTGGCATCGGTCATGGGTTGGGCGCCTCTGGGGCTGAGGTCTAAAACTGCCAACCTGGTGTGGCATAGACCGATACCCGACTCGGTTTCGCTCCAGGTACCCCGGCCATCAGGTCCCCTGTGAGACAGGGCGTCGGCCATCGTCTCCAGAAGGGAACTGTGAGCAGGCGGGAGCTGACCTCTGCGATAGATTCCGCCTATGCCGCACATTTCAGCACCTGAGTGATCCCAATACTCTTGACCGCCTTTCGTCCTTTCCCTTATATCTCGGCATCTAATTGATAGGGTCGCAAAAAGTCATTGATCTTGGATCTTGGATCTTGGATCAACTTTGATAGGGTCGCAAAAAGTCCATTCGCGGCTTTTTGCTCAACTTAAAAGCGAAAAGTGTCATTTTCGCTTCCCTCACAAATCAATGACTTTAATTAACGGTCATTGATCTGGGCGCCCCACCCGGGGCGCGTTGATGATTTATTGCGAGTCCATCAAATCCGGCGGGCTGAGATACAGGTGAGATAAGATGCCGCCACGCCTATACTATGAACATTTTTCATAGTATAGCCGACAAATCTGACTCTTCCAACACAAAAATGGTCATTACAGAGGAGAGAAGTGAAAAGTGATGAGTGCCAAGTTGCGGTCCACCTTTCACGGCAGCAGGTCGATGGATCAAGCAGCGCACGCAGATGGTCCTCTTCGTTTTCGGGTCTTGCCTCAGCTCACCTTACGGATCCAGAAGGACCCTGGTTCCCGATGCGGCATCTGTTCTCTGAGGACCGGGCAAACGGACAAGAGTTCATCGGGATGATGACGCATAAGAAAGTTCAAAGCACCTATAACCTGGAATCGGACGTTGAGGCTCAGGAAGGCCTCCAGTAGATACTGTTCGTTCCAGAACCTCACATCCTCGAGGACCCACTGCTCCAGGTAGTCCCTGGGTGTGAAGATATCGTGGACGTGGACCAACACACCTGGATTCAGGACAGGGAGGACCTGAAGATACAGGAAAAGGACATCGTTCTGCGGCTTCGTAATATGGGAGGAATCAATGAACAGGATATCGTTTTCCTTCAGGGAACGGAAAAATTCCACGTCCATCGTCTGGACAAGTTCTCTGCGGACGGAGACATCCAGATCCTCCAACCACCCGTGCTCGAACGGTTCGATGCAGGTCATCTCTCCGCGGTAAGATCCATCCTCTTGGCGGTTGGCTTCCATGGCCTGCAGAGCCATCATTGACGAAAAACCGCTTCCCACTTCAATCAGTTTTCGCGGTTTGAAATACCTCACCATGTTGTACAGGAACTCAGCGTCCCCCGAGAGAAAGGCCGGGTTGTCGTAATAAAACTCCAGTGCGGAGCCAGGCTGCCGGGGAAGCCGAACCAGTTCATCGTTGTATTTAAAGCACTTTAAAAGCTCCAGTTGACCCTGTGGGTTCAGATCGATTCCAGGCAGGTGCCTATCCTCCCAGAGGGGATGGCCCAACTCTTCTTTCCTGAAGAATGGATCGTAATAATGGTCGGTCACAGGCATGACACCCACCGCCCAGAATATACGTCTGCACAGGTTCAGCCTGGCGATACCGTATCTCCTTATCACCTTGAAGAACAGTGCTCCAGCAAGCACCAGAGGCGCCGCCAGGATATCCAGGATCGGCGAAATCGCAAGGATCAGTTTTTTCAAAGCTCTTTTCATCCACCTTCCTCCAAAACTGTAGTAGAGATACACTTGGATCCGGTCTGGAAGCAAGCCCTCTCACACCCACTCACGTGTTAGCACCCACTCGCGTTGACCACTTAGCACTTTATACCTTATACTCGGAAAGATCGTTCGGCGGCTCCATATCGGCAGAGCGTTTTACAGCAGCCTTCATTACTCGGGCTATCGGGCCTGGATTTTGAGCGTACAAATACTATAACCGACAGACTTGGCTCTTCCAATACCAAACGACCATCAAGGTCGGGCAGAGTTTCCTCCACCGATCCATACCGGCAACGGATGAGATCTGTCGATTAATATTGAGGGGATTGGAAACATCGGATGGGTTTTCTACCGGTCAGCAGAAAGATCTCACGTGAAATCACTAAATTCGTAATATCACCCCTGTTCGACCCGGCCATTCCGCCTCCCTCCGATCCACAGTGGCCCAGGATCACGGTGGTGACCCCGTCCTTCAACCAGGCCGATTTCCTGGAGAGGACCATCCTCTCCATCCACAACCAGAGGTACCCCAACCTCGAGCACTTCATCATCGACGGCGGTTCCACCGATGACAGCACCCGGATCCTGAAGAAATATGAGAATCGGCTGGCGTACTGGCACTCCAAGCCGGACCAGGGACAGTGCGACGCCATCAACCAGGGCGCGGAAAAGGCCACCGGCCTTTTTATGACCTGGATCAACTCCGACGATCTCCTCTTACCCGGCACGCTCCACAGGATCGGCAACCTGATCAGAGAGTACCCCGGTACGGACCTGTTCTACGGGAACCAGGTTGAGGTGGATGAATTCGACCGGGTCACCAAGCGCGTGTACACCATCGACTTCGATCTCAAGGATTTCCTATACGAGGTGAATATCATCATTCACCAGCAGTCGGCCTTCTGGAAGGTCGATCTCTTCCGGGAACTCGGGGGTCTGAACGATTGCCCCTTCGCCATGGACTACGACCTTTTCCACCGCATGATATCGCGGGGTATACGGTGGCGCCGCATGGAGGAGTTCCTTTCCGCTTTTCGCGTGTACCCCGACTCACTCACCGGTTCCGGTGAAGTGAGGAGGTCCCGGGAAGGGACCGTGGACCGGATTTTCGAGGAGGCCATGGGACGACCGAGGAACACCTGGGACCGCACGGTGATGAAGTATCTTTACAAGACCAGAAGGTTCGCCACAGAGCCAAGAACCCTGCTAGCCGCCGCCGAACACAGGGCGGGGGAAATAATAAGAAAGTAATCAGTAATCGGTGATCGGTAGTCGGCAATAATATCTCAAATCTCAAATCTCAAATCTCAAACATCAATCCTCAAATTATCTGAGTATTATATCTTCATATTCGCTCAGCGGCTTATACCCTGCCGCCCTTTCCCGCGCTTCGGCCAACTCGTCTTCAGCCCAGGGCACCCGGCCGGGGCCCAGTTTTGCCAGATAGGATATCCTGGTCCGATGGGCCTGGAGATAGTTGGGTTCTTTTCGCAGAGAATTTTCCAGCATGTCCAGTGCTCTTTCACGCCGGCCGAGATCCCAATACACCTCGGCCAGGTTCAGTAAGATGAGCACGTTGTGCGGTTCAATAATCGAGGCTTCCTTCAGCTTCCCTGCAGCGATGGCGAGAGCCTCCGAAGCTTTCATTTCACCCGCTTTGGCTGCTCTGACGTAGAGGGAAGCTTCAAGCCTGAGGGGTACGGTGTCGAGCCTGTTTAGCCTCTGTGCCATGAGAATGGTCGCCATGGCCCGGTTTAACTCCTGCCCATCGGTGTCCGGGCCGCTCATCATGTGGCGGATCTGTGCCAGGTCTCTCGACGCACCGGGGAGAAGAGGATTCAGCAGTGTGGCGGTCTTCGTCGCCATCAGCGCGCCCGGCAAGTCGCCATCCATGAGCCTCTTACCCGTCAGCCAGAAGGCTCTCGATGCCAGATCAAGGTTGAGCCAGACGGCAAAGCAAAGGATCACCACACCTGTGGCGACAGGCAGAAAACGCCTCGGACCGCTTCTAAACTCCACCATCCGGCCCTCCGCCGGTGTGAGATGCGCGAGGCACCATGACATCAATACCATGAGAGCGAGAACCTCTGTAATGTCATGGAAGAGGGCCTGATAGAGCACAATGCCCATCGCCAGGGCCGGTCCCGGCCTGCCTTCCTTAAGCGCAAGGACCGTCATGCGCAGCGTAATGAAAAGGAACAGGCCTGACGCGATCACCCCGATGACGCCGCCCTCGGCCCAGCTTCTCAGGTATTCGTTGTGGGGTTTCCTGGCGATGCGGCCGTATCGCACAGGCAGATCCTCGGTGGGGAAGGCGTAAACAGGGCCGTACTCATAAAAAAGGTTGGGCCCCACACCGATCAAAGGGTGGTCTGCCCCCATATTCAGGGACGCCTCCCATATCTGAAGCCTGGAAAAGGCGTGGGGGTCGACCTTGTAACCCTCGGTGACCCGGTACCGGATCGTGTTGGGAAGGAAGACGATCATGGCTATCACAAAGATCGCCACCCAGCGTAGGCGCCCTTTCCTGAAAATGAGGTAAGCCGTCCACAGCAGGATCATTCCCAGTCCCGCGGACCTCGAACCGATTAACATAAGACCGAGGGAACTGAACATCGCCGCCGCCAACATAACAGCCGTTTCCCATTTCCGTTCCCGGGAAGATATTAGCGATCCCAGGGCCATGGCCAGGCAAACCAGGAGAACGGTCGCTGTATAGTTGGGGTTGAGGAAGGGACCAGCGGGAGCGCGGGTTCCCATGAGCAGGGCCTGGACGGCGATCCACGGAACCAGGATGCCTGTCCACACAAGGATAACGATCATGGGCGCCACAACTGAGCCCCGTGACCACAGGAGATAGTACAGGGTCACGGCAACTGATATATGGACCAGGAACAGGAAGCTGCTGTAGGGTACCGGCGTGCGGATAAGGTGGACAAGGGAGAGGCCAAGCGCCATGGCAAGTGGAACCCAGACAGGGGCCGCAGGAACCCGGACACTTCCCCTCATCAAACTTTTCTGTGTAACAATCAGGAGCACACCCGCCACAAGAAGGACAAAGAGTCCCATGAGCCACGGTATTTCACCCCAACTGATGAAAGGGATGAGAAGCACTGCAGCGCTCAGAACGACATCAACGGTCCTGGAGGATTTTCCGGGCGTTAATACAGATGATCGCGCCGGTGGCTGGGCCGTCCCGGTCATCGATCCACACTCGAAAGGATCTCATCGGCCAGCTCCCGGGCCTGTGGATCGTACATCGCCAAACGCCTCGCCTCTTCAAGGAGTCTGTAGGCCTGCCCGGCATCTCCCAGGTTGAGGTATGCCCTTGCCAGATCGATCCTGATCCTGGGAGAAGTATCATATCTTAAAAGTGCTTTTTCCAGTGGGGGGATGGAGCCTTGCCATTCCCCCGCCGCCTGAGCTGCGCGCCCCATTTCCCAGGACGGATAGGGACTGGCCCGCATGAGGGAGTCCGCCTTCCGGAAGAGCTCATCGGCCAAAACCGGGTCGCCAGCGGCAAAGTGGACGCGGCCTTCATCGAGGGCGAACCTGCCGTTCATGGGAAGCATGCCCCTTGCATCTTTGTAAAGGCGCGCCGCCGTCTTTAACTCCCTTTCCGCCATGGCCCTGCCGGCGCGAAAGGCGAGGGATTCACCCTGGAGATAGACGAACACGGGCAGGACCAGTACCAGGGCTGCTGCGCCCATCGTGAGGGTGAAACCGCTTCGGGATATTGCTGCCCCGACGCCGTCACCTTCATCCTGGGCAGCCGCCAGACCGAGAGCCGCCCCGAGTACGCACCAGCCCAACAGCGCCGTCTCGGGGACGAAAAAATCCATGTCGAACAGGCTTTGTCCGAGAAAAGCCGCGCTTCCAAACACAAGACCCGCGTGCCCTATGGGAACCCTTCGCCGGCCTCTGACTGTAAAGGTCCGAATGACAGCTCTCACCCAGAAGAACAGAAAACCTCCGAGAAGCATGAGCCCCGGTAATCCCCATGAGATCCAGGCTCGCACCATGAAGTTGTGAGGATCAGCCACAGGCCGTACTCCTTCAGCCACAAAACCCATTAGCGCTCCGGGACTTGCCCCTGAGCCCCAACCCAGTACAGGGTGGGAAAGCGCCATTCGGATACCCGCGGCCATGTACCCACCGCGCTGGAGGATTGAACTGTCCGGACCGAACAGAAAATCGCCCCCTCGAATGGCAAAAAGTCCCGCCGCTAAAAGGACTAAAACCGCACCGGCAAAAACCATCTCGCGGAGATTAAACTCTCGCCGCACTAAAAGAACGGCACCCGCCATGACCACAGCAGCCATACTCCCGCCAATGGATCCGGTGAGAACAAGGACCGCGAACTGCGCGCCCGTAAGGAATGAGAAAAAGAGGAAACGCCTCCTGTCGGAGGCGGTGAGGAGAAGGTCGAGGGTTAAGCAGATGCCAATGGCCAGGAAACCGGCCAGCATATTGGGGTTAAGAAAACCTGCGAACACTCTATTGTCGGTAATGATCAGAGCCAGGTCAACCACATCCTCGCCCGATGTTTCCAGATGCCGGAGCGCTTCACGGATCTTTCCCAACCCGAAGATCCTCTGGTAAAAAGCGCTTACCAGAACGGGAGTCACAATCAGGCTTAGGATCAGGACCGATCCGGTCTTAAATCCCTTTTCCTTACGTATGAGCAGGAAAGCCATCGTAAATACAGTGAGGTTACCTAGAAGAGCGATGCTCTCCCTCACTCCCTGACCCGGGTCCGGTGTCCAGAAAAGAGTGATAAGAGACCAAAGCAGGAGGCCCCAGGGCAGTAGCAATGCCGGGAAGTACCGTTCAGGGATATCTTCGGTCTCTGACAAAGATAGCAAAAGCAGGGCAAGCCCCACCAGGATCGGGACCAGAAGAAGCCCCTGAGCGAAGGGATAGGCTCCACCCGCCAGGTGGGGCCTTAAGGTCAGTACTAATATAAGTAGTAGAGCCGGAACACCCCGCCCCTTGATCATTCTCGTATCCTTACCATAAGGTTCATTCGTTTAATGCGTACCCGGATGGTGTCACTCCAAGTCCTGTAAAAGCTTTTATCTCTCCTGTGATCCCCCACGCCTATTGTCGGCCGAGTATTTATTTTCCGCAAGAACCTAAAAAAAAGAAGACGGCGGTTCAGACCGCCGTCTTCTCTCAGTTCGTTCTCACGTTACCCGAGGGTTATTAGTGAGGATAGGTGTTCGGTGAAATACCCGAAGGGGAACCTATGATCGTGTCGGAGTCCCTGTCGGTTGCGGTAACGGTGATGGTGAAGGTCGTACCGTCCGTACCGGCGTAGGCGAAGGATCCCCACTTGGCGTCCGTCATGTTAGTAGGCAGGTTGGCCTCGGGCATGTCGGCCGAGATAGTAGCATAGTCCAGGGTCCCGACAGGATACCTGTTGGTAGCGGAATCCGCGGCGTAGGAAGCCAGGACCGAGCGGAGCACGTCCACGTTGGCCTTGGCGGTACCGAAGATCGCCTTATCCTTCAAATCAAGGAAGTTGGGTATGGCAATGGCTGCCAGGATACCGATGATCGCGACAACGATCATCAGCTCGATCAGGGTGAAACCTTTTTCGCCTTTTCTCATTTTCATCAACATTTTCTTCTCCTCCATTTTCACCGGCTTGTGAGATTAATGTTCTCTTGGTCCGGTATTTTGCATGTCCCGTGCCAAAACGTAAAAATTGACAAAAAACTCAAACACGCCTGTAACTATTTGTAATCATGCAATTTTTACGTATAGACAAAAAAACGGCCATAACAGCCGGTTTTTTTGTAGTGACAAAAAACGTCAGCCAAGTGTCCTATTACGTCTCATCATCGGCCCAACCGTATTTTTTCAAACGGTAGCGCAGCGACCGGAAAGATATACCCAGGTTCTCGGCGGCCCTCGTCCTGTTCCCACCAGTCTGATGAAGCGCCGATTCAATGAGCTGCCTCTCGTAATCTTCAAGGAGGGAATCGAGGTCCTGTCTTTCACCCAAAACCGCTTCGGTGGATATCCTGGCCGTTGGAGCCCTCAGTACTTCGTCAGGCAGGAGGTCCACCGTGAAGGAATCGCCCTCGCCAAGGGCGACAGCCCTTTCCACAATGTTCTCCAGTTCCCGCACGTTCCCCGGGTAGCTGTACTCCATTAGACGCTTCATGGTTTCAGGTGCGACCGAAGAGTAGGTTCTTCCCTGACGATCCGCCAACCGGCCGAGGAAATGCTCCACGAGCAGGGGGATATCCTCGCTGCGCTCCCTCAGAGGTGGGATCTGAATGTGGATCACGTTAAGCCTGTAGTAAAGGTCCTCCCGGAACCGGCCGGCCCGGATCTCCTCGGAAAGGTCACGGTTAGTGGCGACTATGATCCTCGCATCGACATTTATGGGAATCGTACCGCCCACCGGAAGCACCTCCCGTTCCTGAATGGCTCTAAGCAGCTTTACCTGGAGGCTGCTGGAAGTCTCCGTGATCTCGTCCAAAAACAGCGTGCCCCCCGTTGCGGTCTCGAAAAGGCCGCGCCTGTCGGAATCGGCTCCCGTGAAAGAACCTTTACGATGACCGAACAATTCGCTCTCAAGCAGGGTCTCCACCAAGGCGCCGCAGTTCACGGAAACGAAGGGACCCTTCCTTCCCGTGGCGTGGTGGTGAAGCGCCCTCGCAATGAGCTCCTTGCCCGTGCCGCTCCCACCGGAGATCACAACCGTACTGTCCATGGGGCCGACCCGGCGGATGATCTCGAAGACCCTCTCCATCTCAGCACTCTTGCCCACGATGTTTTCGAACCCGAACTGCTTATCGAGAAGGCGGTGGAGCTCAACATTCTCCTCGGCCAGTTTTCTGCGCTCCACCGCGGCGCTGATGCGGGCCTTGATCTCCTCAATACGGAACGGTTTGGTGATATAGTCCGCCGCCCCGAGCTTCATGGCTTCAACTGCCGAGTCAGGAGAACCGTACGCTGTTATCATTATGACAGGGATATCTTTTTCGAGCCGTCTGACGGTCCTCAGGAGATCCAGGCCGGTGAGCCCGGGCATGTTGATGTCGGTGATAATGAGATCAAAGTCCTGGTCCTCAGCTAAGCCCTCGAGGGCATCGCCGGCCAACGAATATCCCACGACCTCGTACCCCTCCCTGCCCAGGAAAATCTCGAGCATCTCCCTCATGGACCGCTCGTCATCGACGACCAGGATCCGTCCTTTTTTGATGCCTTTCATTGAGTTCTCCAGGGAGCCAAGTGGATCGAAATCTTCGTCCCCAGCCCCTCTTCCGTTTGAATGTCCACAGTACCCTTATGAATCTGCACCAACTGGTACACGATGGCAAGCCCCAGCCCTGTACCGCTGACTTTGGAAGTAATGAACGGTTCGAAGATCCGGGGCAGGACCTCCTCAGGGATGCCGGGGCCGTCGTCCGACACGGCGAGAATGCTATCCCCTCCAGGGCTGTTGTCGAGCCTGCTGAGTGATATGGTGATATTACCTTTCCGGTCGATGGCTTCGGTTGAATTCTTCACCAGGTTCATGATGATCTGGTGCACCTGAGACCTGTCAACAGACAGGATGGCCCTTTCCTCGGGCAGTTCGGTGGAGATGTTGATCTCGGACCCGATAGTGGTGTTATGAAGAAGCATGACCACGTCCTGGATGATCTCGCGCAAGTCCACATCCACAAAACGAGGAGTTGGGGGGCGGGCGTAGGCCAGGAAATCGCCCACCAGGACGTTGAGCCTTTCAGTCTCCTTCAGCACGATATCCATGAGTTTGAGATCCTCACTTCCCAAATCCAGGTCCTGTCTCAGCATCTGGATGGAACCGCTCATGGACGCGAGGGGGTTTCGCACTTCGTGGGCGATACTGGCCGCCATCCTCCCTATGGCCGACAGCTTCTCGGTGACTCTCAGTTTGTCCTCCATCTCCCTCAGTTCGGTAAGGTCCGTGAAGATCACCACATATCCGAGTTCAGGTTCCTTGAGGGGTGAGATGGAAAGGCCCAAGATTCTCTCCTGACCGCCATCGTCGGTAAAAAAACCCTCCCACCGGTTGAGCCCCCTGTCCGGAGCCTTCTCCAGCAGATCCTCAATGGGGATGCCCTGGAAAACCTCGGAGGTATTGGAACCTGCCATCGACGGTCCCTCCAGCCCGAGCATCCGGACCGAGGCGGAGTTCATGGAACGGATCTTGCCCCTTTCATCCAGCACAACGATCCCACTGGTCATACTCTCGAAAACCACATCGCTCAAGGACCGAAGCTTTTCCAGGTCCACCGTCTTCTCACTTAATTCTTTCCTGGCTGTGCGGTAACGGTACCCGATCTGGTGCCCCAGAAAAGCGACAGCGTAAAAAGCGATAATATTCAGAAATATCCTGCCCATGATGTCCCATGGGTTCACCATGAGGATGTCCATCAGTTCCCTGCCGTAAGGCGGCATTAGGATCCGATAATACTGAAGGTCCACGATACTTCCGTAGAGGATGGCAGAGAAGGATGCGGTCCAGTAACCGCCTCCCCTCAGGGCCAGGGCGGCCCAGAGGATGGAGAAGAGGTAGAGAAAGGGGAAGGGACTGCTGTGTCCGCCGGTGAAGAACACGATGAGCGTATAAAGCAGAAGATCGGTCCCGACCTGGTAAACAGCGAAAGTGGTCAGGTTCTGAACCTGGTTGAAAATAGCAGCCAAAAAGATAGTCAGGAGGTAAACCGCAACGATGATCAGATAAATCGTGACGAGGGGAGCAAAAAAGAAAACCTGGCTCCCCTTGATCTGAATCAGCACCGTAACACCCAGAAGCACGGTGACGGTCGCCACCCTGAAGACCATGAGGTACTTCAGCAGGAGTCCAAGTTCCTGCGTAGCTCGGGAACGGAGGTTCCCGGAAGCCGATACCATGGAAACGGCTACCCTAGGGTGGCCATCTTGAAGATTGGCAGGTACATGGCGATGACCACGAACCCGATGACACCTCCCAAAAATACCATCATCACCGGTTCCATCATAGAGGTCAGACCATCCACTGCGGTATCGACCTCGTCATCGTAAAAATCCGCGATCTTGTTGAGCATGGCGTCCAGCGCACCGGTGGCCTCTCCAACGCTTATCATCTGTACGACCATGGGGGGGAAAACACCCGTTTCCTCAAGTGGTTCTGCGATGGTCTTACCCTCTTCGATACTGTCCCTGGTCGAAAAAACAGCCTCTTCAACCACTTTATTGCCGGCTGTCCTGGCGCAGATATCCAGGGCATCCAACAGGGGAACTCCGGATGACAGCATAGTTCCCAGGGTCCGTGTGAACTTCGCTACCGAAACCTTTCTTATAAGGGTCCCTATGATAGGCCCCCTGAGAAAAATACCGTCCATTAACCTATTGCCCTTCTCTGTCGCGTAGAAGCGCTTAAAAAGAACGCTGGCTCCGAAAAAACCACCGATGGCGATGACCATCTTGAAGCTGGCCGCGAAATGGCTCATGTCTATGACTATCTTGGTAAGGACGGGCAGTTCTCCACCCATACCGGTGAACATAGTAGCGAACTTGGGAATAACGAAGACCATGAGGATGGCAATGACGCCGACCGCGACGCACATGATGGTAATGGGGTAGACCATGGCTGACTTGACCTTCGCTTTGAGCCCCATGGCCTTTTCCATATAAGCGGCCAGACGGTTCAAGATCGTGTCCAGGATACCTCCCGCCTCGCCGGCTGCCACCATGTTGACATACAGTTGGTCGAAAATTTTAGGATGCTTGTCCAGCGCCTCGGCGAAGGACGCCCCGCCCTCGACGTCGCTCTGGACCGTACTCAGGGCCTTGCCAAGAGTCTTGTTTTCGGTCTGACTCGAAAGGATCTCCAGACACTGGACCAACGGCAGGCCGGCATCGATCATAGTTGCGAACTGCCGGGTAAAGATGACGATGTCCCGATCCTTGACCTTCTCCGAGAAACCGGGGATGCTGATCTTGATCTCCTTCGGTTTGGCCTTGACCTTAGTGGGACTCAGACCCTGCCTGCGGAGAGCGGCGTGTACCGCTTCCGAGTTGGCGGCCTCCATTGTGCCCTTCTTCTTGTCTCCAGTGCTGCTTGTTGCTTCCCAATTGAACTCAGGCATGGGTCTCCTCCCAGTTCACCACCTGGTTATCTTCATCCGAAATCCCTATATAACCTATTCCAAAAATCTCATCAATGAGTCAGGATGAGTTCCCCAACAGAACCCTGGTATTATACCGGAAATTTCCGACACATCCTGGTCATCATCCGACGTTGACACCTGCCTGGGTCAACATCTGCCTCATCTCATCCGGGTTGGTCGTTCTGCCAAGCACCTCTTCTACCGGTATCGTCCCTTTGAGGTGCAGTTCCAGAAGCGACTGGTTCATGGTCTGCATCCCGAATTTGGTCTGGCCTACCTGCATGATCGAGTAGATCTGGTGCACCTTGTCCTCGCGAATGAGGTTGCGGATAGCCGCGTTGGGAATCATGATTTCCAGGGCTAAACACCGCCCTCCGCCTGTTTTTGGTATCAGGGTCTGGGACAGGACTCCCTCGAGGACAAAGGAAAGCTGGGCTCTGATCTGAGGCTGCTGAAAGGGCGGGAAGACATCCAGGATCCTGTTGATGGTCTGGACACAGTTGTTCGTGTGAAGGGTCCCGAACACCAGGTGTCCCGTCTCTGCCACGGAGAGGGCCGCCTCGATAGTCTCGAGATCCCTCATCTCCCCGATGAGTACGATGTCGGGGTCCTGACGCAGGACGGATTTGAGAGCCCGCTTGAAGTTGGAAGTGTCGGCCCCCACCTCACGCTGGTTGACCACGCAGCTCTTGTGGGGGTGAAGAAACTCGATGGGGTCTTCGATGGTTATGATGTGCTCGTGCCTCGTCGAGTTGATACGATCGACCATGGCCGCGAGGGTCGTGGACTTGCCGCTTCCCGTGGGACCAGTGACAAGGATGAGTCCCTTGGGCCTCTTGTTCAGTTCCTCAACGACCTTGGGCAGCTTAAGATCTTCAAAAGAGAGGATCTCGAAGGGGATCGTTCTGATGGCAACCCCGACCGATCCCCTGGTCTGGAAAACGTTGGCTCTGAAGCGCGACAGCCCTTTAACGCCGAAGGAAAAGTCAAGCTCCAGATCTTCCTCAAAAATGTGCTTCTGGGCATCGGTAAGAAGGCTGTAGGCTATCTTCTTGGTCTCAGGCGGGGTGAGTGAGGGGACGTTCAGAGGCCGCAGTGCGCCATCGATCCTGAGCTGCGGGGGCGTCCCCGGCGTAATGTGCAGATCGCTGGCCCCGTTCTCCACCATGAATTTCAGGAGTTGGTGGATACCCGGCGTTTTCTGTGAATCGTCAGCTTTTCCGG
>Ga0209976_10000874_pt1 | contig 18388 bp, 15 predicted proteins | sample SumtaG_FD_182806 | JGI IMG/M metagenome (GOLD analysis project Ga0209976, IMG submission 182806) | Deep subsurface microbial communities from Indian Ocean to uncover new lineages of life (NeLLi) - Sumatra_00157 metaG (SPAdes) (version 2) | ecosystem: Environmental > Aquatic > Marine > Oceanic >...
ACCGGTCATCGGCGGTGAGGTCGGCGGTATCCGGCTGCAGGTCATGGACCATCGCACCGGGTTCCTGGTCAACTCCCCGGAAGGCGCAGCCCTGAGGATCCGATATCTTCTGCACCGCCCCGACGTGCGGCTCCAGATGGGGCACCAGGCCAGGGAATTCGTGCGGGAAAACTTCCTCCTTACCCGCCACCTCCGAGACTACCTCGCCCTGATGGTCAGCCTCCTCAAAGGTAAGGAACAAGACCCCTACCTGGAGATCCATGTCCCATAGGCCCCTCCCACTACCCGGCGAAAAATTCTGGAAACGAATCGAAGTCGCCCCGGGCAGGGTGTTGTTTCTCGACTACGACGGCACCCTGGCCCCCTTCCGGAAGAACAGTCACGAGGCGACCCCCTACCCTGGGGTCCGGAAGGTCCTCGAAAAGATTCTGGAGTCCGGCGGGTGCCGGATGGTCCTTATCAGCGGTCGTTGGACAAAGGATCTACCGCCCCTCCTGGGGTTGAAAAAATTTCCCGAGATCTGGGGGTCCCACGGCCTCGAGCGGCTTACCCCGAACGGCCACTACGAGATGGCTACCCTGAGTAACGTGGAGGTCCGGGGACTGGCCGAGGCGAACGAACTGGTCATTAAAGCCGGTCTCGGCCGTCACAGCGAGCAGAAACCAGGCAGTCTCGCTCTTCACTGGAGAGGCCTGGACCAAAATATCCGGGTTCGGTTAATAAGCATCGTTGAGCAGAAACTGGCCCCTCTTGCGCGGAAAACAGGGCTGGTCCTCAAGGAGTTCGACGGAGGTCTGGAACTGCGCGTACCGGGCCGAAACAAGGGTGACGCTGTCCATACCGTTCTTTCAGAGGAGAGCCCCGAGGCGGTGTGTGCTTACCTGGGGGATGACCTGACCGACGAAGACGCCTTTAAGGCACTTGAAGGCAGGGGGCTGGGTATCCTGGTGCGCCGGCAGTGGCGGTCAACCGCAGCAACAGCCTGGCTGAAGCCGCCTGGGGAACTCATACGATTTCTTGAACGGTGGGCCGAAGTCTGCACCGTCGTACAAGGGAAAGAGTCGCGGGATCGCAACATGCATCGTAACCTATGTTGAGATATAAGTTACGACCCATGAGCGAATTGAAGAAAAAAGCAGGCCGCCCGAAAGCGGCCTGAAAATCCTGTCTGGTAATGACAATTTCTGGAGCTACTCGTCCTTTATGGCAGCCTTGAGCTGCTCCATCATCTCGGGTGTGATCTCGGTTATATCGTGCACCGGGGCATGTGCCTTGGCCATTTCGATGAGTTCTTCCTCTGTTTCCGCCTTTGCCTCCCAGGTGCAGTCGGTTACTCCGGCATCTTTGCACTTCAACGTTTTACCCATAACGAACCTCCTCCAGAAAAAAGCCCCCCCTTCGCACCTCCAACTAACAATGTATTAAGTGTACCACTACAAAGGGCAATGACAAGAAACGAAAGCCCCGGTTTCTGAGCACTTCAGCGGCTGTTCCTTCGGAACGAACCGAGGTATCGGTGAACCGGAGGAACGTAGAGAAACCGCCTGACACGGGGACCCGTCTTCGCTTTCAGCTACGCCGTGGTAGGCGCGGAGACACGGAGACGAGGAGGAAAGGCGAAAACGTGCCGAGCGAGCGACCTGGCGAAAGGGCAAGATTGATGACCTTTTGCAACGTCATCAACTATTGATATGGTCGCAAAAAGTCCAGGCGGGCCTTTTTGCTCCACGGAAAACGAAAAGTGTCATTTTCGCTTTCCTCACAGATCAATGACTTACATTGACGGTCATTGATCCGGGCGCCCCACACGGGGCGCGTTGATGACAGATTACTGAATCATCAACTGTGATTCGCGTCTTCCAAGTCCTTTTTCTTTCCAATTATGTAGGCGTCTACTATCCCGAAAACCCAGCAGATAACAATCAATAATAACCCGAGATTGTATATGACGCTGTCAGAGGTGGAAGATGCCTGGGCAGCTGCGTCTGTAACTGTTTTTATGTCAATTACCCCTCCCGCCATCTCAATCTTCTCGAGAATGGTAAAGGCATGTTGTACTGCTTTTAATCCAATTACCACCATGCCGGCGAATACCGTAAACATCAAAACAATGCCACGTTTATAATGTTTTAAACGAACCTGACCAAGGCCTGGAAATATTATACCGGACAACAGTGCCCCTTTTAACGAATTTCTCATCTTTTCTTTATTTCCCCATGAGAACGGAAGTGGCTGATACGAGGCCCAGGAGAATGAACAGAGCTCCAACTCCGGTGCGGATACGACTCAAAAACACATCGCCGACCTTCAGGTGAAATCTGGCCGCTGTGATGCAGATGAAGGTAAACCAGATCAGTGCTCCGAAAACGATCCCGCCGCTAATGGTGAAAGATTCCAGGGCGAATAGATGCGGCGACTTGAGCCCCAGCAAAGCAAAGACCGCCAGATAGAAGCCCAATGTAAGTGGGTTGGAAAGAACCAGGGTAAAGTTGAGCAGTCCGAGTTGCAGAGGTCCAAAGTCTTCCTTTAAATCCTGTATGTTCGTCCTGTGATGAGTATAGAGCCTTAGTCCCATGACTACAAGGATGACGCTGCCGATGAGCCTGAGCCAGAACCGGCTTCCCAAGATGGCCGTAGAGAGGTACCCGGTTCCCAGAGCCGCTACAACTCCGAAAATACCATTGCCGGTGACTGCTCCCATGGTGGGCAAGAAGGCTCGCCAGAAACCCTGGGACAAGGCGCGCTGGATCGTCAGTATGCTGATGGCGCCGATGGGGGCCGCGGCAGCTACAGCCACACACGAGGCAAGGAAGAATTGCAGTGGACCCGACGGGTCGCTCGGGATCAGGGTTTCCGGGATCATGGTAATGATAATACCAGGAGATAGGTGGTTGAATCCAGTGTCTGAACACGGACAGTGTCTGAACACGGACTCCAGGTAAATTTAACTTTTAAGGACCGTCCCCAGGGGATGCATGTTCCTTCGGAGCGAAACGGGGTATGGGAATGCTGGAGAAAGGGGGAAATCGAGACGCCGAGACACGGATAAAAGTCGGACTCATCCAGGTTGCGACCCTACGACCCCCAAAAATCCCCATGTTTTTTTGATTTGCTATAATTGTATTCACATCCTTCAGCAATTCGTGCCAATCAGCCGGAGAGTCAAGTCATGGGGGGAAAGATCCTTCAAAGACGTATCGAAGAAATACTGGCTCTCGCCGATATCCGGGTCAATGGTGATAGACCCTGGGACATTCATGTCCACAATGAGAAGTTCTACGGCAAGGTTCTAACCCAGGGCGAACTCGGGCTGGGCGAGTCCTATATGGATGGCTGGTGGGACTGCGCCTGCCTGGATGAGTTCATTTACAGGGCCCTCAAGGCAGGACTTCAGGAAAAGGTGACATCAAGGACTGCGGCCTTCGCTTCCCTGAAGGCCCGGCTTTTCAATCTTCAAAGAGGCGTTCGGTCCTTCAGGGTCGGGGAGCGCCATTACGATATCGGCAATGATCTGTTCGAGTGCATGCTAGACAATCGGATGATCTACAGCTGCGGCTACTGGAAGGGAACCAGAACTCTCGGCCAGGCTCAGGAGAACAAGCTGGATCTGGTCTGCCGAAAGTTGGGTTTTGAGCCAGGAATGCGGGTTCTGGACGTCGGCTGCGGCTGGGGCGGAACCGCGAAATTTGTTTCCGAGCGTTACCAGGCTGAGGTCGTTGGAGTAACCGTTTCCACAGAGCAAACCAGGCTGGCACAGGAGACCTGTCGGGACCTGCCGGTTCAGATCCAATTGAAAGATTACAGGGACATCAATGGGGAGTTTGACCGTATTTTTTCCATCGGCATGTTTGAACATGTTGGAGGAAAAAACTACAGAACTTTCATGAGGACAATGAGGCGCTTGCTGAAGGAGGACGGCCTGTTCCTGCTGCACACCATCGGCGCCAACCGTGCTACGAAGATCATTAACGCCTGGACCAACCGCTACGTATTCCCCAACAGCTATGTCCCTTCACCACGGGAAATTTCGTCTGCCATTGAGGGACTTTTTGTCCTGGAGGACTGGCAGAGTTTCGGGGCAGATTACGACCGGACTCTGATGAGTTGGTATCACAATTTCGAGAGTAACTGGCCAGGTTTGAAAGACCGTTATGGCGACCGTTTTTACCGGATGTGGAGATATTTTCTCCTCAGTTCAGCGGGCAGCTTCAGGGCCAGGCATAGACAGCTCTGGCAGATCGTTCTTTCCCCGAAAGGTATCCCGGGCGTCTACGATGCACCGAGGTAATCAGCGCGCAAGTCTGGTGTCAAAGCACTACGGTAAGAGCACTGCGGTACTGTGAAAGCGGCAAAAGCTTTAACGCATCGATGTTCCCGGCCCCAGGAAGTTTTTCTGCTCAAGCAGCTTAAACGGTCTTCATTCGTTAAAACGATCAAAGCATCTCCACCGGACATTCTTCATATTCACGGAAGGTAATGCGGTAGGCTGTACCCTCATCTCTATCCAGTTCGATCGTCCCGGCCAGGAACTCCACAAAGGATTGGACTAGCGTCAGACCAAGTGTGGTCGCGCTCTCAAAATCCACCTCGGACGGCATACCGATACCGTTATCACTTACTGACAACTCGTATACCCCTTTCCCGCTTGTTTTGAGCCTTATCCAGATTTCCCCAGTACCTTCAGGAAAAGCGTGCTTGAGGGCATTGGAAACAAGTTCAGTGATGATCAGGCCGCATGGGATGGCAGTATCCAGGTTGAAGAACACCTCTTCACATTCGGTTCGAACGAAGATATTTTCCGCAATTGATCCGTAGGAGCCCTTCAGTTGCCTTGATAGCTGATAGACGTAGTCGGAGAAATCGATCCTGGACAAGTCCTCGAGTTGGTAAAGCCGTTCGTGGATCAGGGCCATGGAAAGGATTCTGTTCTGACTGTCTTTCAGAATTTTCGAGACCCTGACATCGTCGCCGTAGGCCGCTTGCAGATTCAAAAGACCTGATATTGACTGGAGGTTGTTCTTAACCCGGTGGTGGATCTCCTTGAGGAGTATTTCCTTCTCCTCAAGATTGGTACGGATCTTTTCCTCACTCTGTTTTCGTTCAGTGATATCTTCCAGAACATTAACGATCTGAACTGTTCCTGTTTCGGTGACCTGACTGACGGATGTTATGGTTCCCCAGAAAACGGTACCATCTTTGCGTTTGAATCTGGTTTCAAAGTCCTTCACGATATTCCTGTTAACGGCTTGGAGAAAACGCTTTCGGTCCTCCGGATCATAGTAGAGGGTAGATATCGGGATCTTTAAAAACTCATCTTTCGATTCGTAACCGAACATTTCAAGTAAAGTCGAGTTCGCCTCAATCGCGGTCTCATCCGGTAATGTGATCGAAATGCCAACGGGAGCGTTTTCAATCAGATTTCTGAATTTTTTCTCCGATGCACTCAATTCGTATTCAGCCAGCTTTCGCCGCTTACGGTTCAGCAACAGGATGAATATGAGGATCGCTTCTATGATGCATAGCGCCAGGACACCGGCGATGAGCCATTTATAGGTCTCCCAGAATGAAAGTTCCCTGAAACGCACATCACTGCCTGCAGGCAGAACATGCCGGCCTATTTTCCAGCGCTTCAGTTCACGCCAATCGAACATGTTCACATTCGGGGCTTTGGTAATTTCAGGAATATATTGCACATCCTCTCCGGACAGTATGCGCGCCCCGAGATCGCCGGCAGTCCTTCCCAGGACTTCAGCGCTGTTCAACTTTCCACCTACAATTCCACGACCCAGAAAAATATCTACAAGCCCATATACAGGTGCATTTGAAGCCCTGGAAATATCCTGCACAACATCCCTGGCAATAAAGAACCTGCCTGAACCATCCTGGAAATAGAGCAGGAATAAAACAACAGTACGTTCCGGTAACTCGGAGACCTTCTTTAACAGATCGTTGATGGGCAGTTTCGAAAGGTAGATAAATTCGATGTCTTTAGCGAGGCGCGAATGAACCTTGCGAGCCTTGGCCTCCCAGGTTTGAGCAATCGGCGAGGCGCCCGAGATAACAGCGATCTTTTTTGTGTCAGGGTGTACCTGGAGAATCGTATTTACGGTTCCCTCTATATCTACCTCGGCGTAAACCCCGGTTGTTTGAGGCCTGAACCCGATCCTCTCTATGTCCTCTTCGATTAAAGTGTAAACAACAGGTACATTCGGGAAGAGGTCATCGCGATATTTCAGTGTAAAATCGAGGGCGGGCTTCAGGAAAGTTATAACCAGGTCGATCTTTACTTTTGAATATCTGTGCCGAAAAAGTTCAACAAGTTTTTCTTCGTAATCTTCATCAGCAAAACGCGACCACTCCAGAATTTCCGTGAAATAATTGATCTGAGCTGGGATGCGGGCCTCAAGAAGGGAACGAAGTCCTGGTTCAAATATTCTGTCGATCGGTTTGCCGTATCCAAATGAATACAGCATTAGTATATTTAGCGTTCCGGGACTGTCGGGAGTGCCGATGTCAGGGCTTGAACGGACCGTACCTGCAAAGGCAAGAAGGAACAAGACCCCCCAGACAAAGGATCTTAGATAAGGGTATTGTAACCGGTCTGAACACATGATCCAAGTGAGCGCTTTCTGAGATTATTCAGCAATCTCATCCCGCCCCCCTCTGTAACTCGATTCACCCCTCACAATGAGTCTTTGGCAAATGCAGGTTGATTCACTACAAATTCTTTGCCACAGTGACTATGATAGGGTCGCAAAATGTCCAACCGGGACTTTTTGCTCAACGGAAAACGAAAAATGTCATTTTCGCTTTCCTCACAGATCAATGACTTACATTAACGGTCATTGATCCGGGCGCTCCACACGGAGCGCATTGATGACTTTTTACGAGATCATCAAGCTTAGCAGGAAAAACTACTGTTTTTAAGTAGCATCTTCGCCATCAGGACAAACTGACACCTCGTTCTTGCTACTTCTACCAGGAGTCTGTTGAAGAACCCATTCAGACTCCCAGGTCCAGATTAACAGTGGCGATTGAGATCCCGGACAGGGGGTACCCTCTCCCATGGCGGACAAGACCTTTCACGATCTTCATCCGCATGCCGACAGACCGAAGTGGGTCCTGCGTAGTGCATGGATCTTTGGCATCCTGATCCTGGTCGCCCTGATCCTGATCGTCCTGAGGCTGGGTGAGCTTCAAAACTTCGTGCAACTAGCCGAACAGGCCCGGCCTCTGTGGCTGGTCACGGCCGCTTTTCTTCAGATCCTGACCTACGTGAGCGTCGCCTCAGCCTGGCGGGCCACCTTGACGAGAACCGGCCACCCCGTTTCCCTCATCCGTCTGGTGCCCCTGGGGCTGGGTAAGCTCTTCACCGACCAGGCCATTCCCAGCGCAGGTATGAGCGGCAACATTCTTGTGGCGAGAGGGCTTTCGAGGCGGGGTGTCCCCGCCCACCTGGTAATGGCTGCCCTCCTTGTAAACATCATCGGCTACTATATCGCCTACCTGATCATGGTTCTGGTGACCCTGTCGATCCTCAGAGCCCATTACCATGTTCACCCGGCTTTACTTTCCGCCTTTACCACGTTAGCCGTGCTGGCCATCGGCTTCCCCACACTCATCGTGTGGCTTAAACGCCGCAGCAGCCGACCCCTGCCCAGCATCCTTCAGCGTCTCCACTTCTCGGATTTCCTGATGAGGAGCATCAGGGAGGTGCCGTCCGGAATCCTGCGAGACCCGGTACTCATCTTTAAAAACACCTGCTTCGAGGCGGGAGTTTTCCTTCTGGATGTAGTCACCCTCTGGGTAGTACTGTTTTCAATCGGCCAGGACGTCTCTATCCTGGTTCCCTTTGTCTGCTTTATCGCCGCCTCGGTGGCCGCCACCGTAAGCCCCTTTCCAGTCGGCCTCGGCACCTTCGAAGCTGTCGCCGTGGCCACCTTCGGGATGCTCGGCGTCCAGATCGAGGTGGCCCTCACCGCCACCCTTCTCCTGCGCGGCTTCACTTTCTGGCTTCCGATGCTGCCCGGTCTGGTGCTTGCGCAGAGGGTGATCGGGGGGAAAGGGAGATCCTAGCAGCGAATCGTAAAACCTTCGACACGCTACCGGAAAGTTTCCGCTATGCCTGTTTCCCCAGGATCTCGATTGATTTTTCATCTGTGATTTTGGGGATTTGATGCATCTCGCATATTCTCTGCTAAAATTACACTAATGTGAGTAATCAGTTTTTTGAAATTCTTATCAAGTTCCAAGGAGGTCCTCATGAACAGAAAATTACTTGTCGCGTTCCTGGTTGTGGCCATCACCTCATTTCCAGGGGCATTCGCTCTTGCCGTCGATGTTGATAAACAGGAGCCGGAGATTACTCTGAAGAAAGGGATGCCGGCTGCTGACGGTGCCACACTCTGGAACTATATCAGCGACACGAAACCCTACACCGGGTGGGCGCTGTGGCCGGGTAAGGGGAAACTTTACAAGGGTCAGGAGCCCCACGGTATTCTCCTGACGACATATATTACCAAGGACGCGAAGAAGGTCATCAAGGGCAAAAAAGGTATGTTCAAGAACGGCGCTATCATCGTCAAGGAAAACTACATGCCCGATAAGACCCTGGACGCAATTACGGTCATGTACAAGGTGAAGGGTTTTAACCCCGATGCCGGAGACTGGTTCTGGGCGAAATACACTCCAGGCGGGACCGTCCAGGCGGAAGGCAAGCCGCAAGGTTGTATCAACTGCCACGGTGTCAAAAAGGCAAACGACTGGGTCTACACCGGAGAGATCAAGAAGGTCAAGCCGATGTCCGGATCTACATATTGAACCCGATCAGCCGTGACGATCATTTCATGTAAAGGCTTCGCTGAAAAAGGGCGGTGATCAACAGGAAAACGGTAATCGGTAACACTAGCAGCTTTCCGAAAAACTTGATCCAGGAGTCTGTCGAGGTTCTCCGACAGACTCCTGGTCTTAACGAAAAACACCATAACTATTTTGAAAATCGCCTGTTGGCAGTGTTGCTTTTTTAGTGTTGCTTTTTTGTATCTGCAATTAGAAAGACAAATGATATCATTTTCGAGAGGAAATGTTATCACTTGTGGGAGGGTGCGATTGGCCGTCATGAAAGAAGACGGCAATATGAAGAACTTACCAGTACGGAAAGGGGCCGAATTGGCGCCTTTTTTTGTTTTATGGCCGCGAAAACCATTTATTCACTGAAATACTCCTGCCCTCTGGAGAAAATTAATATGGAATGTTTATTGTGATCACGGTGTTTCACAGTACGTTTCCAACCAGCCCATGGCGAAAGACCTTGACCCGCGGCCCGGATCAAGCGGCATGAGCGGGTGGAAGGGTTCTCTCTACCCCGCGCCCGACCGCTGGCAGGACCTTATCCCGTGCCAGGGGGCGTGCCCTGTCAGCACGGATGCGCGCGGCTATGTTACAGCCATATCCGACGGGGACGTGGAGCGGGCCTACCTGATCGCCCGTGAACCGAACCCTTTCGCATCGATCTGCGGGCGCGTCTGCGCCGCACCGTGCGAGGCGGCCTGCCGCAGAGGGAAGATTGATGAACCCGTGGCCATCCGGGCTCTGAAGCGGTTCGTCACAGAGAGGTACGGGCCCGAGGCCGGCCCCGAACGCTCATGGGCCTCGAGGATCCCCGAGAGGCCTGTGCCCTCCATCAACGACACACCCTGGAACCGTCGTCTCCTCGGGAAGCTGCGTTTCGACTCCGCTGGAGAAAGGAAGATCGCCGTGGTGGGATCGGGCGTGGCAGGAATGACCTGCGCCCATGACCTGGCATTGCTCGGATACCGTGTCACCGTCTTCGAAAAGCAGAAAGTGCCCGGTGGGATGCTGCACCTGGGTGTCCCTGAATACCGCCTGCCCCGGGACCTCGTTCGCGCCGAGATCGATTCGATCCTGTCGCTGGGCGTGGACCTTAAACTCGGCACGGGTCTCGGAGAGGACTTTACCCTCTCGGACCTGCGCCGGGACTACGATTCCGTATTCCTGGGCCTCGGCGCCACCAGCGGCCGCGACCTCGACATCGAGGGTGCGGACCTGGATGGCGTTTTCAAAGCGGTTGAATTCCTCCTGAACGTCCACAAAGGATTTCACGCTGAACTGGGGGAACGGGTCGTGGTGATCGGCGGCGGCGACGTCGCCATGGACGCCGCTCGGACTGTCCTGAGGCAAAGGGGGCAGCCGCAGCCTGATGTGCCCGAACCCGCTTCAAGTGAAATGTACGAAACCCTTGATTCGGCCAGGGAGGCGATCAGGCGTGGGGCCAAGGAGGTCCACGTCATCTGCCTTGAAAGCTGGGAGGAGATGCCGGCTCAGAAATTCGAGATCGAGGAGGCTCTCGAGGAAGGGATCACTATCCATCCGCGGCGGGGACCGGTACGGATCATCGGCAGGAGCGGCCAGGTCACAGGGATCGAGACCAGGGAGGTTATCTCAGTCTTCGATGCCGACGGCCGTTTCAATCCCACCTTCAGTACAGGCGCCGAGATGACCTACCTGTGCGACTCGGTTATCATGGCTGTGGGTCAGGCGACTGATCTGACCTGCTTCTCACCGGAGGACAACCTCGAAACTACTCCCATGGGGACGATCCGGGTCGACGCCGATACCCTTGTCACCTCTCTGCCTGACGTTTATGCCGGAGGCGATGCCGCATTCGGCCCACGGATCTTCATCGAAGCCGTTGAGAATGGACACCGCGCCGCACTCTCCATCCACGAAAACCTCACCGGAGAAAAGCGCGGATCCGATATCGTAGGGGGATGGATGCGGCTCGACCCTTACCCGGCATACCTCGGAGAGGGTGGCCGTGAGCCGGGACAGCTTCCTTCCGCCTGGGAGCGCCAGTTCGACAGGATCGAACCGCCCAAGATCCCCACGCACCGCAGGGTCGGGCTGGCCGAGGTGGAGATGTGCTATGGGCCTGATGCCGCCGCGGGACAGGGGGAACGCTGCCTGCGCTGCAGCGTCCACCCGATCCTCTCGACCTCGCTCTGCATCCTCTGCGGCCGCTGCGTGGATGTCTGTCCCTCGCGCTGCTTCCGCATCGTTTCACTGGACCGCCTCAGGGTGTCCGGCGAATCACAGCACCTGGAAAAGATCCGTCAGGAAGAGAACGTACCTGACCAGGCCGTCATGGTTGTGAGCACGGACGAGTGCATCCGGTGCGGCCTGTGTTCCGTCAGGTGCCCGACAGGAGCCATAATCATGGAGCGCTTCGAGTTCACCCAGGACTGGGATCATCAACAGTTGCCTTGAGGAGTATGCGCCATGGAAGAAAATAAGGTTTCCAGACGTTCGATCCTTAAGATGGGATGGGTCGCTTTCCTGTTATCCACCATCGGTGTTTTCTGGACAAACATCCGTTCACTGATGCCCAATGTCCTCTACGAGCCGCCGGCTAAGGTAAGACTCGGGCTTCCTGAGGATTACGCCCTGGATTCTGCCACCTTCGTGCCGGAGAGGAAACTCTTCCTCGTCAGGAGTGAGGGGGGCTTTGCATGTGTCTCGGCCATATGTTCACACCTGGGGTGCACCATCAACAATTTCGATCCCGCCGACGCGGAATTTACGGAGCCCCACTCACACTGCCCCTGCCACGGAAGCGTCTTCGCCCTTTCGGACGGACGCGTCCTCCGATCTCCCGCTCCAAGTCCCCTCGATTTCTTCCAGGTCTCGTTGTCGCCTGCGGGGAGGATCATTGTGGACACCTCCCGTAAGGTCGCACCCGAGCAGACCTTCAAGGTATGACAGGGGACCGTGATGATGAGTTTGAAAAAACAGACCGGTAACAACTCAGGTTCTTTCGTCGTCCGCGTCTGGAGGTCGATCTTCCGCCACAGGCTGCCGCAGACCGAACTGGACCGGATGACGACCATCGTCTCGAACTTCTTCCTGCACATCGTGCCGGCGAAGGTCCATCCCCACGCTCTGAGAGCGACGTTCACCCTGGGGCTGGGCGTCCTGAGCGCCTTCCTCTTCGCCTTTCTCACAATCACGGGCATCATCCTCATGTTTCACTACGTTCCATCCGTGGAGCGGGCCTATTTCGATATCCTGGACATGAAGTTTGTCATATCCTACGGCCAGCTCCTGAGGAACCTCCACAGGTGGGCCGCCCATGCGATGGTCGCCATCGTATTCCTGCACATGGCAAGAGTATTTTTCACCGGTTCATATAAGCCCCCCCGCGAGTTCAACTGGGTCCTCGGGATGTCGCTGCTGTTGATGACACTGCTGCTCAGCTTCACCGGCTACCTGCTCCCCTGGGATCAGCTGGCTTACTGGGCCATCGTCGTGGGATCCAATATCGCGAAATACACCCCCGTCTTTGGAGAGAAAATCAGGTTTCTCCTCCTGGGGGGGAACGTTGTGGGACAAGGTGCGCTGCTCAGGTTCTACGTCCTGCATGTCGCCTTCCTGCCCGCTGTCGCCCTCGTCCTCATCGCCGTCCACCTCTGGAGGATCAGGAAGGACGGTGGCCTCTCAAGGCCCGATGCGGGGGAGCCGGGCGGGGAACTAATACCGGTGGATCTGCCCCCTGATGGGGAAGGTCAGGTCCTGTACGGGGCCGTCCCCTCCTCGTCGACCATGGTCAACGTCCAGGACCCGGATGTGTCCCTGCCCAGCTGGCCTATCTGACCTGGCGTCTGACCCTCCTCTGCCTTGCCGCTTTCATTCTTCTGATGATCGCGGGCCTCTGGTTCGACGCTCCGTTGCTGGAAATAGCAAATCCCGAGCACCCCGAGAACCCGGCCAAGGCGCCATGGTATTTCCTCGGGCTCCAGGAACTGGTCAGTTACTCCGCCCTCACTGGAGGAGTGCTCGTTCCGGGGCTTATTTTACTGGGGTTGATCCTCATACCCTACATAGACCGGGACCGTTCCGGCACGGGCCAATGGTTCTCGCCGGCCGGAGCGGCGCGGGTCTCCCTTTTCAGTTTTCTGGGAGGGGTGCTCGTGTCGCCTCTGCTGACATGGATCCAGATACGCTACGGTGTCCGGGTCCTATTCCCCGACGCGCCTCAGTTCTGGACCGACCTCATCAATCCGGCATCCATTTTCGTGTTTCTTATCGTCGTCATCTCACTGTTCGTGATGAGGACCACCCGATCCACCAGGATGGCGGCCCATGTAGTCTTTTCCGCATTCCTGGGAGGCTCGCTGGTCTACACAATAATAGGCGTCTTTTTACGCGGACCGAACTGGCTGATGACGTGGCCGATGTGACATGAAACCGGCCCGGTTCACAGGAACAGGTATTAGGATATGAACATAAAATGGCATCTGACTTTCCTGATTCTCAGTCTGCTGTCTGTCGTCTTACTCCTGCTGGCAGTCGGTCAGGAGAGGCGGGGCGAGTGGAAAACCTACTAGGCCCAGTACATCTCGTTCCTCGAGGAAATGGCCTCGACACCCGAGGAGAAGGAGAGCGCACGGGCCACCAGACCCCGGATCGCCCAGGTCGTGGTCGTGGACCGGTCGCGCACGGACAGGTGTACGACCTGCCACGCCGGTGTGGATGATCCACGGTTTGCCGACGCGCCGCAGCCGCTGACCTCGCACCCGGAGATCCCGAGCCATCCCTTCGAGCGGTTCGGCTGCACCGTCTGTCACAGCGGCATAGGCCAGGCGGTGGCGAGCGGCGACGCGCACGAGGGTCTCCTCCGCGAAGAGGGGATGGTTACACCCTCTGGAGATATCAGGTACGGAGAGGAGAGAATCAGGCCGGTACTGAAAGGAGACCTGATCTACTCCTCCTGTGTCTCGTGCCATTTCGGGGAGGATCGCAAGGACCCGAAGATCATCGCCCGCGGCAAGTCTCTCTACCGGGGCAAAGGCTGCATGGGCTGCCATCGACTGGGCGGTGTCGGCGGAAAAGTGGGCCCCAGCCTGGACTTCATCGGCAACAAGCGAACGGATCCCGAGTGGCTTTTGAAACATTTCACGGATCCCAGGGAGGCCTCTCCAGGATCGGTCATGCCTTCCTACAGGGAATTGGGTGAAAAGCGCCTTCGGTCTCTGGTGGCATTTGTTCTGAGCCTCCGGCGGGTCCCATACGAACTCGTGTCCGGAGTGCCCCTGGTCAAGAAGAACCTTGGAACCCTGGTCACCCCACCGAAGGTCAGAGACCACTGGGATCCGCCACGGAGCCTGGAGCTTGAGAAAAACCCCTATACGGTGGACGATGAACTCCTGGACGAGGGTAAGGGCGTTTACATGAAATACTGCGCCGCCTGCCACGGCATGGAGGGCAAGGGGGACGGAACTGCCGGCCCCAACCTGAAACCGAAACCGGCCGATCTTTCCAAGCCTCATACAGGTATGGATCACCCTATCGAGGGGACCTACTGGAAGATCTCCACCGGCCGAGGCCTCATGCCCGGCTGGGGGCAAACATTCGAACACCGTTCACTGTGGGCTGTGGCCGAATTCGTTTTCGCCTTCGGCGGCGGAATGGACCACGGCATGGAGGACATGGCGGGAGAGATGCAGAACACGAAAGACCAATCGATGGAGAGCCGGGAGGAGGACGGTCACGAGGGCAGCCCCGCAATGAATATGACAGAAGAGCACTGAAAAGGAGCCTCCGTATGTAGAGCAGAAAGTACCCCGGTACATTTTCCTGTTCCGGGGAAGACGTAAACCATGATGGAGGTAGAAGATGAGAGTTAAATTGATCGTTTCAATAACACTGATGGGCGCGCTGCTCCTGTTCCTGCCGATGACGGCCCTCGCCGCCGGGGCGCATGAAGAGGAACACTCTCTGGTCGAGGTCGTCGAGGGGGCAATCGAAAAGCTCGAGGAAGGTGAGTTCGTGGAGGCTGAAGACGACCTCCGGGGGATTGTGGGGTCCGAGCACGCCGAAGGGGTAAACATCGAGCTTGTCAAGCAGGCCCTCGAAGCCCTTGAGGATGCCGAGGAGGACAAAGCCGTTATTCTGCTGAAGGAATCCATTGAAGGCGCGGGGGGCGACGCGCACTGAGCTGATTCCCTGACTTGGAGGTAGTGATACCTTGCAACCAATGAACTACGTAAAAGTCGACCTGAACCAGGTCGACTTTTCTGCGGGGTCCGAATTGTAACCTCCACCAACTGATAACACCAGAGATTGACCGACTCATGGCAAGACATTAAAGTGTTTCCTATGCTGACGCATACAAGAAAGCTTTTGAGTGTTCTTCTGGGCATGCTGCTGGTCGCTTCGTGCTCCTGGGCACCGCGTCCGGAGAGCCCACCGCCCCCACCGGCATCGGCATTGGCGCCGGTAGCCTGGAGCATGGTCGAAGGCTGGCAGGAAGATGATCCCGGACTGGTCCTGGGGGCCTTCCGAAAGAGTTGCATTGCACTGAATCGACGCCCTCAATGGCAGCTGGTCTGCCGCGATGTGACCATGCTTGACGATCGTTCCGAACCGGAGGTGCGGGCCTTTTTCGAAGAGCGCTTCACGCCTTATGAACTGCGCCAATCCGACAACGACCCGGTCGGCATGGTCACCGGCTACTATGTTCCTGACCTGCGAGGTAGCCGTCAACCGTCCCCGGACTACCCCTACCCCCTTTACCGCCGGCCCGACGACCTCCTGGTGATCGACCTTAGCGACGCCTACCCGGAACTCGGTAAGTACCGGCTGCGCGGCCGTCTCGACGAGGGACGGGTGCTTCCTTACTGGGATCGCGCGGCAATCGACGGGGACCAGCTTCCCCTTGCGGGGAGTGAACTGCTCTGGGTCGAAGATCCGGTTGAACTTTTCTTCCTGCACATTCAGGGGTCGGGTCGCATCCATTTTGAGGACGGCAGCCGGTCCATGGTCAACTACGCCGGGCAGAACGGCCATCCCTACCGCTCGGTCAGCGAGTGGCTGATCAAGCGGGGCCTCATGTCACGCGATGAGATGTCGATGCCAAACATCAAGGCGTGGGCGCGGGACAATCCGTCCCAGGTCAACGATCTGCTAAACACCAATCCGAGCTACGTGTTCTTCCGTGAATCACCGGGAGATGCTGACAGCAACCCTCCGGGCGCCCTTGGCGTGCCGCTCACCCCGGGACGCAGTGTCGCAGTCGACCGGCGTTATACACCGCTGGGCGCGCCAGTCTTCCTGGCGACTACCTGGCCCAACAGCGACCGCCCACTCTACCGGCTGATGATGGCCCAGGATACCGGCGGGGCGATAAAGGGGCCGGTGCGGGCAGACTTCTTCTGGGGGATGGGGAATGACGCCGGGATCGAGGCGGGCCGGATGAAACAGCCGCTCAAAATGTGGGTGCTGATGCCGAAGCAATAATCGGGGGAAATGGTAACAGGTAGAATTTAGAAAGTAACAGGTAACAAGAAAGAGCTTTCCTTCAACTTTCCACTTTACTGTATTTACCCTCATCCCAGAGGGTTGAAAATCATCTAAAGCGAATTAAATTATGATGACTAAGGCAATTAGGTCTGAGATCAAGTTCCATTAAACAGATTCTTCAAAATGGAGGTGTGGATATGAAACGCTTTATGCTCCCCCGTATTGCTCACTGCGGCGAAGGTCACGCGTAAAGTCCTGAGCAGGACGTTAAAAGGCCCAAAAGAAGCCCTCAGGAGAGGGCTTTTTTTTGGAACGTGGAAAATGGAAACGGAGATCTTCCTTAGTACTTTCTACGTTCTACTTGATACTGTTTTTCGTTCAACCCGCTACCCCCAGAAGATCGTCAGAACAAGATCATACATTTTTGCGGATCTAAAAACAGGTGGACCTCCTGTCCTTCGTCTTGAGGCAAGTTATGTTGAACCTGGGCCTGGATCGTTGTTCCGTTCACGTTTACGAAAAAATACAGAAAATTACCCAGGTACGCCTTGTGGGCAATAGTACCCTTGAACACGTTTTCCCTGTCTTGAGGCGGATCTGTAAATACTTCCACATCTTCAGGACGAATGGATACAAATACTTTTTTGCCTGGTGTTGCTTCCATGACGCCGTCCGTTTTACACAACACCCTCTCGCTGAATTCAGTGCGAACGCAAACCGCCCCGGATACCGATGGGGTGTCCTGGGGAGATTGAACGATCTCGCCGGATATAAAGTTCATGGTACCGATGAAATCGGCGACAAATTTATTTGCCGGGCTTTTATATATCTCCTGGGCAGTGCCGATCTGCACGATGTCCCCTGAGTCCATTACGGCGATTCGATCAGAGATGACCATTGCCTCTGCCTGGTCGTGGGTAACGTAGACAGCTGTGATCCCCATTCGTTTAACCAGACCCTTTATTTCAAACCTCATCTTTTCCCTTAACTTCGCATCCAGGTTGCTCAAAGGTTCATCCAATAGCAAGACTTTGGGATTTCTCACCAGGGCCCGGGCAAGTGCCACACGTTGCTGTTCTCCACCGCTCAACTGGGATGGGTACCTGTTCCCCTTGCCCTCCAAACCCACCAATTCAAGCGCCTCCTGCGTTCTTTCCTGTACGATTTTCCTGGATATCTTCTGAAGTTTCAGGCCGTAAGCGACATTATTGGAGACCTTCATATGCGGCCACACTGCGTAGTTCTGGAACACCATGCCGATCCCCCGGTTTGACGGATGGACAAACCCTTCCGAAATCATCGGCTTGCCGTCAATCACGATGTCTCCATCATCCGGTGTTTCTAATCCGGCGATGCAGCGTAAGGTGGTTGTTTTGCCACACCCGCTGGGCCCGAGAAGCGTCAGCAGTTCTCCCTCTTTCACCTCGAGCTGTATGTGATTGACTGCCACCACCTTCTTGAAGCGTTTAAGCAGGTTTGTGATCTCGATAAATGCCATTGAACTTTTCTCCTTCAATAGGGTCGCAAAAAGTCCTGGCGGGACTTTTCGCTCCACGGAAGACGAAAAATGTCATTTTCGCCTTCCTCACGGATCAATGACTTACATGACCGATCATTGATCCGGGCGCCCCACACGGGGCGCGGGTCGACCGCTTTTTGCATATTTAGCGACCATCACTTGTCTCTTCAGCACTTGTTTTTTTAACACTTATTCCTTCAGCACTTATCCCTTCAGCACCCATCTCTTCAGCACTTATCTCTTCAGCACTTATCCCTTCAGCACTCATCCCTTCAGCACTTATCTCTTCAGCACTAGTTTTTTCAACACTTATCTTAGGCGCATCGTAAGTGCGATTTTTTACTTTTCGTCGACACCCCATGCGGCTTTCAGCATTTCTCCTCCGACTCTTGATATGATCAGCAGAAGGATAAAGGTGATCACGATCATCAGAAAAGCCATGGCGGCGGCGATACCAAACTCCATCCCGCGGTGCCAATTCAAATAAATCCCAATGGGCAGCGTTTCCCACCCTCCTCGATAAAGGAATATCGCGGTAGAGATCTCCTGGAA
>Ga0209976_10000875_pt1 | contig 18382 bp, 22 predicted proteins | sample SumtaG_FD_182806 | JGI IMG/M metagenome (GOLD analysis project Ga0209976, IMG submission 182806) | Deep subsurface microbial communities from Indian Ocean to uncover new lineages of life (NeLLi) - Sumatra_00157 metaG (SPAdes) (version 2) | ecosystem: Environmental > Aquatic > Marine > Oceanic >...
ATTCTTGAAATAATATAAAATAAAGAAAAAAAGTTATAAGTTTACATACTTTTCTGCCAGCTCTCTATAATGTGGAGGACAACCCGCAACATGCGTAGAATCTGGATATAATCGAGATACTTTTTTTGTACAATTTCCGCAAAATAGAAGTACACCATGGCCTTCAGGAATATCTTTTTCCTCGGTTCTCCCAGCAAAAAAATCAATTCTGTCGTACTTTTTATCCCTCTCCTTTAATTTCTCTTGTAATTCTGGTGTATAATATATTTTTCTATTCATTCGAGTTAAAGTCATTTGACATCCTGTACACATCCACATGGAGGTGTGATGATACATATTTCCATAGGGTTCAGTACGGTGGACTGGTCTTTTAAAAGGTTCTTCACAAATTAAAGGTAGACTACCGGGTGCTAAAGTGACCTCAACCTCTGACAAGTGTTCTACAAGATCCACAGGGATTCCCATAACTTGACAACTAGCATTGTCTACTTCTATCATATCAATTCCTCCGATGCAGATATCCAATTTTTTTACCCATGTTGTACCCGGATTTGTTGTAGGACCGTTTCCTTCTAAAGCAGTGGTAGCATCACAAATAGTAAGTTCGGGTTGTACTAAATTCCCCAATTCAAAAATACACTCATGTAGATTACTATGATAAACATCGTTGTCATCTCTATATCCAAGATGGAATTTTTTCTTATTTCTTAAAAGGAGTAGACCTTTTTGATTTTTAACTCCTAAAGTAACCATACATGAACCATGTGTTTTCATCTTAGGAATATTAATATAACTGTGAGTTTTTATTATAGAAGGAAGCTTTAATTTATATGGTGGGAATTTCCATTTATACTCATCCATCTCTACAAATTCTAAATTAACCATTTTTAAGGGAATACCATACTCTTCTTTTAATTTCTCAACCATTTTCCCATAACCAGAGGTTTCAAGAAGTCGTTGAAAGGTTTCTGGTTTTTCAGAAAAATACCCCGAGTTTTCCCCAATAACAAATTCTTCTATATCAAATTTGTCTTTAAGTGCTAATATTAATCCCGCAGTTACTATAGGATTTACATCTACTGCATGACTTGGTTCTAAAGCATCAACAACGTTTGGTTTCAAAAAGATTCGCGGTTTTGATGGTTTATAACCAAGCTGATCAATCAATTTTCCCATAGCTTGCTTTACATCATCTAAAGAATCTGGATTTACTTGAATAATAGTTATCATTTTATTATCACTATTTCACAATATATTTTCAAAAATTAAAAGATTTCCACTATATGGATTAGGCTTAAGCTTTAGATTTGAGATAAGGTTTAGTAAAATTGGACTCCTATTCTTTAACATAGTTTTATTTATTCTTAAAAAATAGTGATAATAATATGGATGGAAATAAAACTCTTATAGCCTATGTAACCAAATCAGGAGTGACTGGAGAAAATGCTGAAATTATTTCGCATGTTTTAGAAGAGCATTATGGATTTGAAGTTAACTTGGTTAATCTAAAGAAGAATTCTAAACCTGATCTTTCTCAATATGTCAATATAATTATTGGTAGTGGAATTCGAATGGGAATGTGGTATGGAAAAGCGAATAGGTTTTTGAAAAAGATCTTTGACAATCAGAAAGTTGCAATTTTTTTATCTTCTGGAATGGCTGGAGTTCCAGAGAGTTACGAGGAGGCTATTTCAAAATTTATAAACAAAAAATTAGCTAAAAATCCTCAGGTTAATCCTGTAGCAATCGCAGCTTTTGGTGGTAGAGCCTTTAATTTTGATTATACTGATCCAGAGAAAGTTAAAATATGGGCTATAGAACTTGGAAAGAAATTAAGCGCTTAAATAAAATCTAATAATTCCCTATCTTAGACAAAACTTTTGTAAATAACTCAAATTTAACAAAGGTTTAATTGTATAATATGCATTAATTTTAGTAATCAATTCAAATTAGGTGAGAAAAATACCACCACATTGTGATACATTAGATGGTCCAGTAGTATTAGCAGCTAAAGAAGCAATAGAAAAGCAAAATGTTAATCTAATTCTCCCTTGGGTACATTTGGAAGGAGAGGAAGAAGTTAAAGATGCTTTTGCAAAAACTATAAAAGTATATAATGATGGGAATGAGGATACGAAAAACCTCGCCGAATACTGGTTTTTTGAAACAGTTGTTCGGATTCATCGAGAAGGGGAAGGGGAAGGTTACACAGGTTTAAAACCTGCGGGATTAGATCCAAGTCCAATTATTCCAAAGATAGATAAAGCAATTAAAGAAGATGATGCCTCAGAAGTAATTAAATACATTCAAGAAGCTGTCGCAGAAGAAATAGCGGAACACTTTAAACATGTAATGCACTCAAAAGACTATGGAGTTGATGATGTTCCTTCTGCCCGAAAACATATTAATGCCTATTTACATTTAACTCTTTATTCTCATCATTTATATCAGTTTATAAAGAATCCTGTTCTACACGAGAAAGATGAACACTAAATATTAATTTTTTTTTTTATTTTGTCAGCTAACTCACTTTTAAAATTGTAAAAAATGTTTCTCATTAATATTAAATGAATTAACGGAATTATAATATTAAAAAATACAGATATGAAACCAAAGATAGGAGGATCTTTACAAGCTCCTTTAACTTCTGACAAGCGAGAATTAGAGTCAGATTTACAGGATTTTAACGCAGCAGGTTATGATTTTGCAGAACTAGCTTTAGGTTTATCGATAAAAACAGATAAAACTTTTGAGGACAGGGTAAAAACACTTAGAAATTTAATCCCCATCTTATCTGCACATTTGCCCAGTATTGATCATAAAAAAGAAGAAATAGAAAAGTGTAGAAATTTTATAGAAGTCTTATCTGATCAGGGAATACCTATATTTGTAATGCATTTATTTAGTCCAAACTTACAAACAGAAGATTATTTCGATACTAAAATTAAGACATTAAAATATCTTGTAGATATCGCAAACGATAAAGATTCCATTATTGTTCTGGAAAATACAGAAGAAGATGTGATAGCTTTAAAAAGAGTTTTTGATGTAATCCCTGAATTACATTTTTGTTTAGATATTGGACACGCTAATATATTTGTAAAAAAAAATAGTTCAATTGACTTTATTAATAGTTTTGGAAAACTTCTAAGACACATTCATATTCATGATAATTTTGGGGGAAACTCTGAGGAATCAGATATTCATCTTCCAATAGGGGAAGGGAACATTAATTTTAAACCAATTTTTGAGAAATTACACGATATTAATTATTCGGGAAATATTACCCTTGAATTATACAAAGCCGATTTGAAATCAAGCAAATTGAGTATGAAAAGATTAAGAGAATTATTTTAAATAAAAAATTTTTGTTGCATTTTTACATATTGATTATAATCTAAAAACTCTTTTTCAACATATTCGAAAACAATCTTGTATAACTGCCTAAAAAGTTCCTCAGGGAATGCTCTTTGTTCGAAAATGACCTCATAAACTAATTCTTCAGTAAGGATTTGAGAATTAATTGGCTGATGTCTGAGTAAAAAATTCATCATAGCTCTATCTACTTTAGACTTGATAAGTTTTTTGATTACATTCAAACTAATATCTCTTTTGGGATCGACAAAATAAGGAAAATTCATGTCATCAAGAATTTTAATATAATTTAAAGAGGTTGTTACCTTTTCCACGCAATATTCTAACGAACTTACAGGAAGACCGAATTTTTGACAAAAATCCTTTTTAGACTCATGGGCAGGGAAACTAAAAGGATGCCTTGAAATTATATAATATGCTGCTATAAAGAATTTATATAAATTATGAGGGATTTTTCTGTTGTTTCTTAAATATTTGTAGACCAACGAGACCGTGTCGAGTAAAAAATCAGAATTAATCTCAAATTGCTCTAAAAATTCTTGACCATCTTTTAGTAAATCAATGGTAACACGTTCTTTTGTGTTAACCAGTTCATATTCAGGGGTATAAAGTTCTAACATTTCACACACACTACCATATAATATTGAAATGACATACAAATGATATTAAGATATTATATGATCATCCTCATTTATAAACCTATGCATCTTCAGTGATGCACTAAATGATCATCAAAGACGAAGATTTAAATACGCGATGAAAAATGATAATACTATCAAAAAATATTTTGTCGGGTTTGTTTAAAAAATGCCATCAGAAACAAAGAAATCATCGGATTTATCTAGAATAACATTCAGTCTAGATGCGTTTGATGAAAGAGTAATAATGTTGATGGCACAAAAACGTAAAAAGTCTCGCTCAGAAACCGTTCGAAATCTCATACATAATTGGATTGAAGGGAATCCTAACATTTTAAAAAGTAATTACGATATAGATTTAAATGATATAACGAGAGAAATCGAAATCACAGATTATAATCAAGTCATTCAAAGCACAATTCAAAAATTAATTAGATACTCAGAGCTATTCAATGAGATTGAGTTTGATATTTTAGCAGAGCAATTAAATGTTAGTCGTAAAATTTTGAGGGATATAATTTTTGAGCATAAAAACAAGTTGGAAAAACTTGGGGTTAAGCTCCGAATTAGAGGTAAATTAATAGTTAAGGAATAATTAGGTGATAAATAAATGAGTTCAGGAAAAATAGAGGGGATGTTTCATGAGGATTTAGGGAAATTGTTTAAGCATGATTTAGAAAGAGAAGTTGATATATCACAGCTTGTTATTCCTTTTTCTATAGCGTTTAAATCTTTTAAGCTAAAGGATATTTATTCTGGAAATGAAAGAATCCCCTTTAAAGAAAGAGAACCCGAATTTATAATGATTTTGCGTCAAGAATTTGGGAAAAACAAGGGCCAGGGCAATTCGTTATAGATGAAAAAGGAATTATAATCCATGCAAAGAAGGGATGGCTTGATATTGACAGTTTAGTTGCTGCTTTATGAGCTTGGAGAAGGTTTACTATAATGGTTCTAGCAAAAAACCATTTTAAGGTTTTAAATGACAGTTGTAAGTAAATTATCTTTTATCCATTAAGATTAGGAATTGATATAATTGTTTCCGAAGATTTTTATAAACTAAAGTAAAAATTCTAGCTCATAAGCATTATCTAATCCTTTAACTTATATAAATGCCATTGAATAACGAGCAATCCAAATATTCGTGCTCTCTGAAGGTGTATTTAAAAATCCAGATACAAATAAATCGTGCCCCTCGGTAGAAATTATGTCATAACTTGTATCATATCCATGTGATAGACCATCAAACGTATCTTGCAGGATTATATCTAGATTTGTATTGAATTCTGCAATCCAAACATTAGCACCTCCTGCATTTTCACTGTAAACTCCTGCTTGAAATAGTCCCCCATTTTCATCGAGAATTAGTGTATATCCGATGTCTTCTGCATTTGCTGGTCCATTTATAGTTACATTTTGCAGTTGATTCAGACTAGTATCATATTTAGCAAGAAAAATGTTATTTCCTTGTGAGTTATGAAACAAAGTTCCAGTTATATAAATAGTATCAACTCCATCATAGAGGAGACCATAACCTTCATCTTCACCAGTAGTCGAGGAGGCGACAATAATCTCATCTAAAAGTGTTAAATTAGTGTTAAATTTACCAAGCCAGAGATCACAACCTGTTCCTTCTCGGGATTTTGAACCACTCACATAGAGATTACTTGCGTCATCAAAAACTAAGAATCTTCCTCTATCAGTTCCATTTGCAGGACCATTCAGAGTGATATTTTTGATGAGATTAAAATTTGTGTCAAATTTTCCAATATAAATATTATAACCTTCATTTGGTTCTTGGACTGTTCCTACAATATACAAATTGTTATTGTATTCATTAAAAATCATCTCATATCCTTCATCAGTGCTATTATCAAGACCATTTACTGTTAAATTTTTGACTATTGAAAGGTCAGTACGATTAATTTTTGCGAGAAAAATATCGCGCCCTGTGTCAGGTTGAGATATGTATCCAATTAAGTAAAGTGAATCATTTTCGCCTAAAAGGAGAGCATAACCTACATCGTCTCCATTCACAGCACTGTTAATAGTTGCATTTATCAACATGTTTAGATCTTGATCAAATTTTGCTAACCAAATATCTTTACCTTGACCTGGTGTAGTAATGAATCCGGTTGTATAAAGAATATCATTTTCATCCATTACCATTCCAATAGCCCCATCTGCTCCCTTTGCTCCACCATCAATGCTTATTGATTGAGCAACTCCAAATAAAATTGGGGGAAGTGATCCCATCATAAAACCCCAAACCAATACTGCGATTATTACCCCAGCAATACCGATGACAAATGGTACACATCCCTTACGATTCATTTATAATCAAACACTACTACTCTAGATTTCTAATCAAATGTACATCGGTAATAATGATATTTATATATATAATAATTTGCTTAATCATTCTAAGTTATTAACGACTAAGATTGGCAAGATTTAATTTTTTAATCTAATTGAATTTAATGAGCATGAGTTTACATGAACCATCTATCACTTCTAAACATAATTAAGATGTCTATTCTGGGAATGAGAATATTCCCTTTGAAGAAAGAGATGTGGAATATAAGCTGATTTTAAAGCAAGAATTTTCAGATCTTCTAAGATAATTAGCATCTTTCTAATCATTTTACTACTTGGCTTCGATCTGGTTTTAGTATTTGATAGAAATTATATTTTGAGAAAAAAACCATTCAAAATTATACCATATTTCTTAATATTATAAAAATCGTACTGGTAACATAGTTGATATGTTTAAACTATAACTATTAATTTTCAAATTAAATTTTGTAATTGAATAAACATGAATAAAGATATAGAAAATTACGAGCCAAGTACTTTTTCAGAATTACTTTTTAATATTTCAAGCGCAATTATTCCTTATTCCAAGATAATTAAACCCTCTAATGCATCATATATCTATTCAGGTGAAGAGAAAATCCCCTTCCACAAGAGAAATCCTGAATATGTATCGATTTTAAGGCAAGAATTTGCAATTATTGCGTAATATCAAAAGATTGAACTAAGTCTCAATATTGAATTCTTAGTAGAATATTTCATAAAAAACTGACAACTTTCTAATCTTCCGAACCTTCTTTTTCTTACATATATCTAATAGTTTTTTTACCTTATAGAAAAACATGGAATAATATTTTTAATCCATTGAACATTTTGTTTTAACGCATAACTGTAATTAATAATGTGATTAAAATGAAAGGAAATTTTCAAATTCGTAAACTAACTGAAAAAGATCGTGAAGCATATAGAAAATTAATGCGATATGCTTTTGAAACTTCAAAAAACAATTATGACGAAATACGCTATCCTTCTGATAAAACACCTATGGATTGGTTCTATGCGGCATTTGATAACGATTTGATGGGTGCAGGAGCGGGAATTATCCCATTTGAAATCAGAATGCGTTCTCAAGAATTTAAGATGTATGGTGTAGGCGGAGTTGCCTCAAAACCAGAATATCGTAACCGTGGGATCGTTAGAGAGATTATGATTAGAATGTTCAAAGACATGTATGATAATAAAATCCCGATATCTGTTCTATATCCATTTAAACACTCATTCTATGAAACACTTGGATATAAAGTTGTCGATGAAATCTTTTATTATCAATTCAAAATCTCGGATATAATTTACAAAGAAACAGATTATTCCATGAGCGAAGTAGTAAGAATTGATGATGATATTAGAAGTGTCTATGATAAAGCTATTCTCAATTTTGATTACATTGCAAAAAGACCTGAGATAGGTTTTTGGAGAGGACATTTTAAAGGAAATTACAAATTTATTTGTTATAACGGAGTTCAACCTGTCGGTTATGTAATAATGTATTTTGCGAATTTAAATGAGTCATTTCTAAAAAGTCCAGAGAAAACGATTGTGATACGAGAAACTTTCTGGCTTGATCAAACTGCTAAGCAGACAATATTTAACTTCCTTTGGAGCCATCGAGATCAACGGAAATATATAGCTGGGGGGTTTTCCACACAAGAGAATATAATGGACTTGTTAAAAAAACCTCGAATTGACCGTCGAAATATCGGAGACAATTCTCAATTGAGAATCATAGATGTAAAAACTGTTTTAGAGAATTTGAAATATCCAATTGATAATTTTTCGATAACTTTCCAAATTAAAGATGAGTTTTGCCCTTGGAATGATGGATTTTTCACAATAGAATCAAAAGAAAAAAAAATTAATGTAGAATTTCAAAAGTCATCAAATGAATCTGTGGATATTGAAATTAATATTACTCACCTAGCTCAATTACTTGCGGGATTTAGAACCGTTAAGAGTTTATTAGAATTTGGTTTTATTTCCGTTAATAACAATAATATTGAATTACTACATGATTTATTTCCCTTAACCAATAATTATCTCCACGATTTTTTCTAGACTTAATACTTGGGATTTTCAACCTTTTCTTTTTCCTTAGATTTTCTATATTTATCCTTAAAATCATAGGAAAATAGGGAAAAAACGATGTTTTTTATATAAAAACCTTTGGTTTTCTTTATTATTATATATAACGACTTCATTAGGTGTTTGTATTAACAAATTTTAAACTTAAACTCACTCTAAGAGAAAGTCATAATGGCTATTGAAGGGAAATATACATTTTTTCAAGAAGTTATTGATCAATATGAAAATGAGTTCTATCCAGATATCTCAGAAGCAGTAGTTCCATTCTCCAATCTCGTAGGTAAAAATGAATGTAATTGCATTTATTACGGTCATGAAAAAATACCTTTTAATGAAAGAGATCCTACTTACAAGAAGATTTTAATTCATGAATTTTTACATTGATAAAGTACCTCTTCTCCCTAATTAAAAATATAGAAGAAAAACTGGCTCTTTTTATACATCAATTACGATATTTCGTAAAAGATTTAATTTTATAATGACAACAGTGAATTCAAAGACTATTGAAGAGCGAGTTGAGGATTTCTTAGATAATTCTTTTAACACAGAAGATTGTTTCAATAACACTGAGGTCCAGAAGAAGAGGTTTGCTCTGCTTTCAAATCTCGTTGCAGATTTATTTAATTGTAAAAATTCAGCAACATGTGTTCATAATATTTCGAATCTAATAATCCTAATTTTGAACATCTATAATGAAAAATTTCCAGTAGATCTGTATACTAACGGGAAGACTGATCCTTTAAAAAAAAGCGGAAATGACTTTAAACGCATAATCAAAGAAAATTTAGTTTAGAAGCTTGGAAAATCTTTTTAGATAAATTCAAAATATCACTAAATTCGTCGGGTGTTTTCTCTTAAATAATAAAAACATTATAATGAAAATAAAAAAGAATGAATAAGGGATTTAAATTGAGCTTAAAAGTAGAATATAAAAAAATTGTTGGTGTGGAACAAGAAATAGAGGAAGTTGATGGGTTTAAAGATATTTCCCAGTTAATCATCCCATTCTCGGTATTGTTTAATAATAATCACGCTCCAGATATATATTCTGGGGAGGAAATAATTCCATTCAGTGAGAGAAATCCAAAATTCCAAGAAATACTAATTAATGAGTTTTTAAATGATAACAAAGGAATTGCAGAAAAAAGTAAATAATTTAAAAATATCTTCTTTTATGTTTTAGCCTTAATGTAAGTAAAAATAAAATATTTGAAGTTAAGTTATTCTCCTTTTATAAAAAGTTCTTTTATCCAACGAGGGAGCAAGAAGCCACTATAGAAGGCAATCCCACTAAGGATTAATATTATTCTATTTATTATTAATATCATATCCAGAATGGATCCAGGAAGAAAAGGTTTTAATCCATCTAAAGCAGCCCCTACAAAAAAAAGTATAACCGCAAGTAAAATAAATTTACCTTTTAAACTGATTTCAGCTTTGTCAGATCTTATTGATTCAAGCGCAAAATTAATCCCTGTTATTAAAAACACTAATAACACAGAAATTAAATAAATTAATGCGAATGATCTATATTCTGCGTCAACAGAATTAAACATTACTCCGATTATTGTGACATCAGTTAAGACAAAATAAAAAAAGACAACATAATATACTAATCCCGTGACGGTTGCTATTAACAAAACTAATTTTTGTTTATTTTTGTATAAAAAATCTGTATATGCTATCAACCATAGTAATAAAGCTACAGGAACAAATAAATTTCCTAATATAAAATAGAGTTGAGGATTGAATCCTGTTCCCGTAAAGAGTGCTGCGAGAAATGAAAATGCCGAAGACCACCATATCTCACATAACAATATCCAGGTAAATCCTACCAAAAGTAATTCTCTTCTCTTATGAACAAAATACTTTGAAACAATTCGTAAACCAATTATTGTCGAGATTACAACAGTAACTAAGCTTAGGGAGCCGGTTAATACTTCAAGAGGTGTTAATACCATATTTTTCAACTTGTATTTTTTAATTAAATAAATTTAGAAGAACTAATTTTAATTCTTTATCAATTTATTGGTCATCAAATTGTGAAATTTATTTCTAGAAAACCTCTATAGTACTCAAAAGTAGAATTTTCTTCTTTTTCAATATCTTAAAGTGGTTTTGGCATTAGAAATATGTTTAAACACATTGGACAAGAATTATATTTTAACAACCAAGCACTTATACATTTAGAATGGTATTGACTGCCACAAAATGAGCATTTTATTGTATTGTGTTTATAAAAACTGACGTATTCATGACATATTGTACACTGAATCTTTGATTTTGAATGTTTCTTGGATTTCTTCAAGCTAATGCCACAAAAACAACAATAATTCAATTGAGAAATGCTCAATCCTTGAATTCTTTTCCCACAATTCGGACAATAATTTATTTTTGCTAAAGACAATTTAAATTCTACTCATTTCTACACTTTTAATTAACACTTATTAAAAAGCCTAAAAGAATGTTATTGAGTCCAATTTTTAATTAAATAAACTAGAAAAAAAGGGGTTATACTTTCTACTTGTGAAGATTGATAAATTCTTTCAAGGGTGTTAAATACTCATCTTCGTAAGAGGAAATATTATTATGACCTGCACCTTCTATTAGGATTAATTCTTTCTCAACATCTTTAGGTATGTTGTCATATATTAATTGCCCCTGATAGGAGGGAATAATAAAATCATTGGTACCATGAATTACTAATACTGGTTTTTTGAATTTTCTTATTCTCGTATCGTTCGAATATTCACTTAAAAATTCGGGTGTTATCTGGGAACCAGTTACTCTAAATAATCTTGACATCATGTCATATATACTTGCAAATCCACTTTCAAAAATAACACCGTGCAAGCTCTCAGGATTGTGTGAACCAATCTCTGATGTGCAAATACTCCCCAATGAGCGCCCTAGAATAAATAAAGAATCCTTAATACCGTTTTTAATCAACCAGTTATAAAATTCATTATATATTAGGAGGGCATCTGTAATTAAACTAGTATAATAAGGTTCTCCGGTGCTAAATCCATATCCACGAAAATCTACTACTGCCAAATTAACGCCACATTGAAAGAAAAATTCTCTAAAGTATTGATAATCTGCTGCAATTTCTCCATTTCCATGGAATAACAGAATTGTCGGATAATTAGGATTATTTAAATAAAAAAAACCACCAATTAGGATATTCTTTTCAATCTGGAATTTAAGAACTATAATATTTGGATCTGTTTCAGCAGGGATCGGAATTTTTCGAGGATAAAAAACTATATTCGAAACACCGGGATTATCGATTAATAATTTTTTTACCATGTTATAAAATCTCTTAAAGAAAGTTTAAAAGATTTACTCTAATACTTTGTTTTTTCTCAACATTTTTCCGATAAAAATGTAAAATCTTATATTGAATAAAAAAGAAATAATTACTTACCTTTAAATCCAATTTAAAAAATATACGAGGTGTAAATCAACATGGGAATTATAATGATAACTGTTTGGGTTTCTCCCCATGATGCTATTGAGATGGCGAAACTGTATATGAAACAACCTAGAGAAATCCCTTTTGTAACTAAATGGCGTGCTTTCAATACACCAGGCGGATTACACGGTCATAAGCAATACCATTTAATTTATACAGAAAGGGGAAAAGCAGAAGAAGCCGGTTTGGAGCTTGCTAAATACTTCTTACCATTTACAACTAAGATCGCAAGTTTTCGTTGGCAATCTGAAGGTTTAACAGGGGTAACTGAGACTTTTAAATTAATTGGGGAGAATTGGTAGAAATCTAATTATAAACTTCAATTTTTTTTTTTAGAATCTATGCTTTTTGTAATACAGTAATAGAGCAGCTATTGTTCCGAAGATAATCAATACAAATGGGGTCAACGAGTAACTAATACTCGGTTGAGGGGTATTATCTGTCCATACAGGATATCCTGCGGCAATCCAGGCGTTTATTGCACCCTCCATATTAAACACTTTTGTAAAATTGTGATTACCAGCAAGATTTTGGCTTGCCGTAGCACCCCTACCCCCAATTCTACAATATACAATTATCTCAGTATCATTATATGGCATTAACTCACTAATCCTTAAATCGATTTGATTGAGCGGGATCAAGGTTGAGTTATATAAGTGATTTATATCATATTCACTTTGTTCTCTAACATCAAGTATAAGTAAGTTTGGGTATTGAGTATGATTGTTTATCATGGTATAAGCTGTAGATACATCAATTTCTGTATATGTATATGTTGCAGCCTTAACAGAATTTATTGGAATAAACATTAGAATGGGTAATAATATCACCAAGAAATATATAAAAACAACCCTCCTATGCTTAAAAATCTTTGATCTTTTATTTAACATTAATTTTAACACTTCTATAATAGAATTTAATTAGTAGAATTTTAAACCTTCTCTTATTTTTATAAACTTCTTTTCTATAGTTTTTCTAAAAATTAAAAATTTTAATTGTATTATTGTGCTTTTCCTTGATCAGCCACAGCTTTAATTGCCTCTTCAACTTTTTCAGAGTCTGCAAGGTAATAGTGATTTAGGGGTTTTAACTCGTCATCTAATTCATAGATTAGTGGTATTCCTGTTGGGATGTTTAATTTAATTATTTCTTCTTCGGGGACGTTATCAAGATATTTGACAAGAGCTCGTAAACTATTCCCATGAGCAGCGATGAGTACTTCTTTTCCAGATTTGATAGTAGGTACAATGGTATCATGCCAGTATGGTAATACTCTTTCGACGGTGTCTTTCAGACATTCTGAAAGAGGAGTGTGAACTGCATTTAATCCTTTATATCTATTATCATTCCCAGGATATCTTGGATCACTCGTTTTTAGTGCGGGAGGGGGAATATCATAGCTTCTTCTCCATATAAGTACTTGTTCCTCTCCCATTTCTGCGGCTAATTTTGCTTTATATAATCCTTGTAGAGCACCATAATGTCTTTCGTTTAACCTCCAAGAACGATGTACAGGTATCCACATTAAGTCCATCTTATCTAAAACAATCCATAATGTTCTTATACCTCTTTTTAATACCGATGTGAATGCAATATCAAAAGTGTATCCTTCTTTTTTTAATTGCTTAGCCGCTTCTTTTGCCTCCATAATACCTTTTTTTGAAAGATCAACATCTGTCCAACCAGTAAATCTGTTTTCCTTATTCCATATACTTTCCCCATGCCTTAAAAGAACTAGTTTATACATTTTATTTCATTTTTATTTTAAAATAGTCTCATTATTTGAATATTTTAGAACTTAGTATATATCTTTATCTCTTTTTTTAGCTTAAATTTTGTTAAAAATTTAATTTTTGAAATTATACAATACCTAATATTACTGTCAATAATTCTAATTAATTGTATACACAATTAGACATCTAAGTACATTAATATAATTTATATTCATATTATATATTATATTTAAAGAATAGCATTCTAAACCTAGTATTTTCTATGAACGACAAAATATTCAAAAAGAAAAGTAAGCCTGAGGAATTAATTCTTGTAAAACAACTCATTGATGGACGTAAGTTTGACGACGCGTACCAATTAATTAGTAACTTCGAGGAAAAAGGAGGACACACTCTTCATGATAGAGTGTCATGTCATCTCCTCAAGTGTGAACTCTTACTTTGGCAAGGTTTATATGAAGATCTTGTCAAGCTTGCTGAACAAACATATAAAGAGAGTTTAGGATTAGGAAAAAGCATCCTATCAGTTGATCTCTTACTAATAATGGCTCATGCTTTATTATGGGATAAGAAATATGATAAGCTTCAGGATATAATTAAACAGGGAGAAGAACTGCTAAAAACCTTACCACAAGAATTACCCGCAGAATACAAGCGAAGAGAAGCTTATATAGATTGGATTAAAGGAAGGTTATACGGGGATTTTAGAGATGCAGATCTGGCTTTAAAGCATTTAGAGCGCAGTTTAGCATTACGAGAAGAATTTGGTACTAAGCAGGAAATTATTATTTCCTATGGAGCAATTTCCAATATATTTGTTTTTTTAAAAGTCGATTATAACCGTGCTATAAAAATTGGGGAAGATTGTTTGCTACTTTGCAAAGAAATTGGTGATAAATGGGCTATAGGACAACATTTTTATTCTATGGCAATAATCCATAAGGTTAAAGGGGAATTAGAACGTAGTATTAAACTTTCTGAGCAAGGTTTGACAATTTTCAACGACATTAACAACCAATTAATGGCGGCGCGTACTCTTAGCAATATGGGTCAAGCCTATAGACAGAGAGGAGAATTAGATCGTGCCTTAGATTGCTTAGAACAAGCTTTAGCATTAACATACGAAAGAGGAACTCAAAGAGATAAAACTCTCATTCTCGATCAATTAATTCAGATATTAATTGCTAAGGGCGATCTTGAACAGGCTCAGCAATACCTTCATCGCTATAAACAATTGAATAATCAATTGAAAGATAAAGAACTAAATTTAGTATATCTCTTGAATAAAGCTTTAATGCTGAAAAAAAGTTCTCGAACTCGTAAAAGGGCTGAGGCTGAAGAAATATTAACGCAAATCCTCGAAGATGAGGATTCAAATTTTGAACTTATTTTAACAGCACTAACTAACTTATGTGAATTGCTCTTTACTGAGTTACGCATGACTAACGATTTAGAAGTGTTAGAAGAGATTAAACCTCTTATTACTCGACTATTAGACATTGTCGAAAAAACAGGCTCATTCTCGATTCTATGTGAAACTCACCTATTACAAGCAAAAATATCACTATTAAACTTTAATATAAAGAAGGCTCAGCGATTTTTAACCCAAGCTCAACAAATCGCTGAAAAATTCGGTCTAAATTTGTTGACAAAAAAAATAGCTACAGAAAACGATGATTTGCTCAAAAAATTAGATTTATGGGAAAAATTAAAGGAAGAAGGAGCACCGATGGTAACTCGTTTGGAATTGGCTAGATTAGACGAAAAAATTGTAGGAATAGTTTACAATCGTGCAATTTTAACTCCTCAAGTTACAGAAGAGAAAGTTGCAATTTCTAAAGAGAAGAAGATTTGCTTAGTGTGTCGGGGAGAAGTGTTAAAATTCTCATATATATGTGAATGTGGTGCGATTTATTGTGAAAATTGTGCACGGGCATTAGCTAATTTGGAAAATGTGTGTTGGGCTTGCGATATTCCAATTGATTCTCGAAAGCCTGTAACACAGTATAAGGAAGAAGAAAGAGTGAAGGTTGATAAAAAAGCATCTAAAGAAATTAAGATTGAAAAACAAAAATAGAATTAGAAAACTGAGCGTTTTTGATAAATATATCTAAAAAAAATTGAAATTATTCAGCACAAAGAATTGCACTAACATGAAAAATTTATATAAACAATACTTCTTTACTTCGGTTTTGAAGCCCATATGAATGCATCTTTCAAATGCATATATCGCTTTACTTTTTTTATTTAATTATTTCTATTATTATTATTTTTTAAAACCTACAGTTGTTTTATCAACAGTTTAAAGGGAGATGTATTATGAAAGAAGGAGGAATATTGAGAGGTTAAATTTGTATTAATAAAGATAAATCTTCTATACATTGATAAAAATTTCTATGTCAAACGGGAAAACATAAATAATAAATAAACAGGGAAGGTTTTACTACCTCTTTTAATCCATTTTAAAATCCTTTATTTGCTTTACAGAATTATTGAGGTCGATAGTAATGGCAAGTAGTTTAGCGTCTTCCTCATCTTCATATTCTGGGTCAAACATTACAAAATAAAAGCGATTGTCGTCCATTTCATATCCTACTTCCATTTCCCCGCAATCTTCAGGTAATATCTTGCTTATATCTTCTCCTGCATTTTCTTTAAGGATTTCATAAATAGAATCTTCAGCAATCTTTTGTTTGGCTCTAATTTCTTTGATAGTAGCAAAGTCAAACTGACCAAGAGATTGTTGAGTTTTAAGATTTAATTCATTCCAATCATTAAATAAATCTTTTATATTAGGTTTTGATGCCATATGATATCATTTCATTTGAATAAAATAAAACTTCTTATTACTAAGGAAATAAATATTAATTGAAAGTTTAGTATAATTACCAAAGTTTACCTAAATAAAGGAAGTAAAAATGGAACTTAAACTCCCAAATCCTATATTGGGCGGAATTAAAAGCCTTGAAGAATGTATCTATGAGCGTGAGAGCGTGAGAAAGTATCAAGATAAGATAATTGAGACTGAAAAAATCTCACAGATTCTGTGGGCAGCTCAAGGGAAAAAGGGTCAAAAAAGGACAGTACCTTCAGCTGGAGCAACCTATCCTTTAGAGATTTACGCTACCTTAAAGGATAAAGGATATTTTCATTACGATTTCAAAAATCATGTTTTAAATTTAATTACTGAAGAAAATATCTGTAATAAATTAGCTGAGGAGTCTTGGAATCAAAAATATATAGTAGATGCTTATTTAAATATATTAATTTGTGCGGATTATTCACGAACAACAAAAAGATATGGGGAAAGAGGTATCAGATATGTGTATATGGAAGTAGGACACTGTGCTCAAAATATTCATTTGGAAGCAATTGCTTTGGATTTAGTCTCCGTTCCAATAGGGGCTTTTCAAGATGCTGGTGTAAAGAAAGTGATGAAACTCCCTAAAAACGTTGTTCCTCTATATATTGTTCCAATAGGATATCCATGACATTGGAGTTGATTTTAAAATATGAAATTACTACCTGGTACTTCAACAACTGAATTAGGAATGAATATAGCATCAAATCTAAAAATTCCTTTGTTAGAGCTTGAATTTAAATATTTTGTGAGTGAAGAAACTTATCTTAAGATTAACGGTTCAATTAAAAACCAAGAAATAATTTTGATTCAAAATACTGGACCACCTCAGGAAAAAAATTTAATGGAATTACTATTTATCGCATCCACCTTAAAAGAATTGGGTGCGATTAAAGTCCACTGTGTTGTTCCTTATTTGTGTTATGCAAGATCCGATAAAAGACGATTAACTGGAGAAGTAACTTCCCATCAAATTACTTTAGATCTAATCCAAAAATCAGGAATTGATTCATTAATTACAGCAAATGTGCATAATTCAGAAATCTTTCTAAACACAAATGAAAAGCTTAAGAAATATGATTTAGATTGTACTCAGCTTCTTATTGCGAAACTTGAACAAGCTAAAGAAAAGAACTGGTTTATAATTGGACTAGATAAGGGAAGGTATAATGAAGTTAGAAATATTGCTCAGAAATTATCTAAACCTTTCGACACCCTAGATAAATATAGAGATCCACATACTCATAAAGTCTCGGTCCAGGATACTGGATTTGATTGTGAAGATAAAGACTTGGTTTTAGTAGATGACGAAATCCTTTCTGGGGGAACTGTTTTTGCTGCGATTGAGATTTTAAAGAAAAAAAATCCTGCTAGCATAACGTATTTTTGCGTGCATGCTCTGGCAAAGATGGAAGTATTTGATAAAATGAAAAAAGTTGGAATATCCGATATTGTCTCGACAAATACAATCCCAAGAGAAGATATTGAACAGTTAGACATCTCATCACTCCTAAGCGAATTCATTGAGAAAGAATTTCTGTAAGTATTTAATAGGAATGCTGGATCATATATTCTTTTTTATCAAGAGTAAATAACATAGTTTTATGAACAAAACATTTGTGTTTTATTTGCCCCATATATTTCATTCCTATTCTCTCTGCTACTTTCCAACCTTTACTATTTTCTGGGTGTATATATGCAATAATATGGGGGATTTCTAACATATTAAACGCGTATTCTATTAATTTTAGCATTGCCTCGATTGCAAATCCATTACCTCTAAATTCTGGCAAAAGTGCATACACACAACCTACACTACTACTTTCACTTATCGGCTTTAAACCACAAA
>Ga0209976_10000879_pt1 | contig 18348 bp, 17 predicted proteins | sample SumtaG_FD_182806 | JGI IMG/M metagenome (GOLD analysis project Ga0209976, IMG submission 182806) | Deep subsurface microbial communities from Indian Ocean to uncover new lineages of life (NeLLi) - Sumatra_00157 metaG (SPAdes) (version 2) | ecosystem: Environmental > Aquatic > Marine > Oceanic >...
CAAAAGCTATTTGCTCTTTAAATCGTTTTTTCTTGAGTACTATCAGTATTACACCCACTACTGCCCCTGTCAAGAAAGCTGTAATATAGCTGATTAAAATTAAAGGCCAGCCTAAAACTAATCCCAGTAAAAATCCCAATTTAACATCACCAAAACCCATTCCTTTACCTTTAGTTAATAAAAACAAACCTAACAAAAACAGGCTGCTGGCAAACGCCACTGGCACTACCTGCCACTGATGCGAAAAAAATAAACGCAGAAATGACAAACCTATCAAAGAAAACAATACTTCGTCAGGAATCAACATATATTTAAAATCATAAATAGCAATCGTTAAAGCTCCGGAGAACAATAATAGCCAATAGATCAATAAAGCCAAACTATAAAACCCTTCTACTTGTCCAAAAAAAGCAAAATTAACTTTCAACAGCCAATAAATCCACACAAATTCCAATCCTATTAATAGCTCTATCAAAGGATAGTCTTTAGAAATCTTTTTTTTGCAATATCTGCATTTGCCTTTTAAAACAAAAAAAGACAGTAAAGGAATATTATCATACCAACTAATCTGTTTCTTGCATTTATCACAATAAGACCGCCCTTTCATTGGTGAATCATTAAAACGCAATCTATATATCACTACATTTAAAAAACTTCCCACCCCTAATCCAAAAACAAACAACAAAAAGTACAACAACAAGCCTTCCATATATTTCATATATTCCATACCTAAATATACCACACCCATCTATATTGAATATTGCACCCCGGGGTGCTAAAACAGAGGGGATTGCACCCCGGGGTGCAATATTGCTATAATATAGACAATGCCTTACCGAAAAAATCCACTAATAACTAAAAATACTTATCACATTATTAATCAGGGATTCAAACAGCAAAAAATTTTTATCAAACAAGATGACTATTTTAGAGCTCAACAAACAATTAACTATTATCAATATCCCAAACCTCCTTTAAGATTTTTCTACTTTTATCAACAATCTCTTAAACGTCAAAAACAAATCTTAAATCAATTAAGCAAAGATAGTCTTACTGCTGTAGAAATTTATAGTTTTTGTCTTATGCCTAATCATTTTCACTTACTCGCTAAACAAACTCAAGACAACGGAATTTTACATTTAATTAGCAATTTTTCTACCAGTTACTCAAAATATTTCAATCAAAAATATAAAAAACAAGGACCTGTTTTTCAAGGCCGATTTAAAGCAGTTAAAATTAATAGCAATGAACAGCTTCTTCATGTAAGTCGCTATATTCATCTTAATCCCTACTCTTCTTCTATTATTAAATCTTTTAAAAATCTAATCAATTATCCTTACTCTTCTTTTTCTCAATATCTTAAACATTCATCTAGCAATATTTGCAATGTGCAACCAATTCTAAATCAATTTTCTTCTCCGAAACATTATAAAAAATTTGTTTTAAATCAAGCTGATTATCAAAAACAACTCCATTCAATCAAAAAACTCACTCTAGAATAATTCCGATAATTCCGATCCGGATCGGAAGATTAACTCTACTCTTCAGGAATACACACAAAACAAGAAGCTGCTGTATCTTCCCAAGTTGGTACTGGATCTGAGCAAGGAGAAACAATCCCACTTGCATTTGGTGTTCCAGCTTCATCATTTTCTGGACTAGCTCCTGTAACTGAAATCTGTTTTAATTTAGTATATTCATTTCTAGTTGATTTAGAAGAAGGAATAAAACAAACACTAACTGACGGATCAAGTGCTGGTTTTAAAACATAAAGAAAATCTTCCATATTTGCACCATCTCTAAAGCCTTTTCTTTTAGCAAACTGGGCTTTAAACTCCTCTGCATCAATTAAAATTCCTCTCTCTCCAACATCACCAACACTACAACCAGTCTCATCTTTATCTGTAGCTGTTAAAGTTTCCCCATAACAAATACCAGCTCCTGCTTTATCTGCTGCTGAAGAAAATATAGCACCAACAGTAGTTATTCTATTATCTCCAAATCTACTATTACTCATCCATGGATATTCTTCAGTTGAAGCATAATATCTTTCTATAGCTTTTAACAATTGGGCTGAATCTCCTCGTCTGCCTGCATCTCTGGCTTTATTTACCTGCTCAATTGGATTAATAGCCGAAAGTACAGCAATAGCCAAAATGCCAATCAAAGTAATAACCACTAACAATTCTATTAAGGTAAAGCCTTTATTTTTTAATAATCTCATACTTTTTCTCCTATATTAAAACTGACTTGTAAGATTATAGATGGGCAGGACTATGGCTATTACCAAAAATCCAACTCCAATACCTAACATAATCATCATAAGTGGCTCTATTGCTGTTGTCAAGCCTTTAATAGCCTGTTCTGACTCTGATTCAAAATATCTAGATACATTCATTAATACTTCATCTACTTTTCCTGTTTCCTCACCAACTGCAATCATTTGCGATACCAAGGGAGGAAAGTGCTCATACTTGCCGATTGCTGCTGCCAAAGGCAAACCTTTTTCTACCTCTTTAGCCGCAGTTTTTATTGATTTAGCAAACAGCACATTTCCTGCTGTACCAGCCACAATTTCTAATGCTTCAATTATAGAAATACCTGACTGAACCAACAAAGATAATGTTCTGGTCATTTCTGTTAAAATAACCATTGTTTTTAACTTGCCGATTATCGGCAAACGCAAAACATAAGTGTCAATTATTTGCCTACCTGCTTTTGTTTGACTCCATCTCCAGTAAGAAAAAACAGCAGCAATTAATAAAAACAACGCCAGATACCAGAATTTCACCATAAAATTAGAAATTGATATTAAAACCTTCGTCATCCCTGGCAAATCAGCTCCAAATTCATCATACAAATCAGTTAATTGAGGTATTACAAACACCATCATAATTACAGCTACTATCACCATTGCTACTGTTACAATCGCCGGATAAATCAAAGCATTTTTAGTTTTAGCTCTGAACTCTAATTGTTTTTCCAATGTCTTAGATAATCTTAACAAAACTTTTTCCAATACTCCGGCTGTTTCTCCGGATTTAACTAAAGCTAAATACACTGAAGAAAAAATTCTTTTAAATTTGCTCAAGGCTTTAAAAAATGAGCCTCCTCCCTCCACATCTCTCAAAACCTCATCTACTACTTTAGCTAAGGCTATATTTGACTGATATTTTAAAATCGACAAAGCGTCAGTTAAAGGCAAACCAGCATTAATCATCGTTGCCAATTGTCTGGTAAAATGAACCACATCTTTTTGTTTTACTCTCTGAAATCCTTTTGTCCACTTTAGCCAAGCCGGAAGCACTTCTATTTCTTTTAGTTCAACAATAAAAAAACCTTTTGCCCGTAAAATATTTATAGCATGAGTCTGATTAACTGCCTCAACAATACCTTTATTTTTCTTTCCTTCTTTACTGCTGGCTATAAAATTAAACTTCTTCATTTACGCCCTAATAATCTGGACAAACTTTGTGGAGCAACTGCATATTCCTGAGCAGTCTTTAATCGTATCTTTCCATCATTGACTAATCTGGCTAAATCCTGTTCTAAAGACTGCATTCCTATCTGAGCCGAAGTTTGAATAATATTATTAATTAAATGAGACTTGCCTTCGCGGATTGTTGTTTTCACTGCTGAATTGCCTAACAAAATTTCTATTGCCGGCAGTCTGCCGCCTCCAATTGCCGGCAATAATCTTTGAGATAAAACAGCCTCTAAAGTGTTGGCTAATTGCATTCTGATTTGAGCTTGCTGAAATTCCGGAAAAACATCTATAATTCTGTCAATTGTCTGTGCTGCATTATTAGTATGCAAAGTTGCCAGCACCAAATGCCCTGTTTCTGCTACTGTTATAGCTGCCGCAATAGTTTCATAATCTCTCATTTCACCTACTAAAACTACATTAGGATCTTCTCTCAACACACTTCTCAAAGCCATCTTCCATGAATGAGTATCTCCGTGCATTTCTCTTTGAGAAATAATGCTTTTTTTAGGCATATACACATATTCAATCGGATCTTCAATTGTCACTATATGATCAGCTCGGCTCAGATTTATTTGTTCAACAATTGCCGCTAAAGTAGCGCTTTTTCCACATCCTGTCGGACCTGTAGCCAATACAAAACCTTGCCTTAAACTGGCAATTTGATGACATATTTTCGGTAAATTTAATTCTTCTACTGTTTTAATTTTACTGGGAATTAATCTTAAATTTGCCGCCATTGTCCCTTTTTGGTAATACACATTAACCCTGAATCTACCCATATCCCCAAATTCAAACGAAAAATCCAATTCTTTATTTGTTAAATAAAAGTCTTTTTGTTTAGGCATTAATAAAGGAAAAATCAACTCTTTAGCTCTTTCAGCCACTAATACTGCTTCTCCTTCAACCGGTCTCAACACTCCATCTATCCTTATATTTGGCACTGTCCCCACTATAAAATGCAAATCCGATGCTTTTTTATCAACTACTAATTTTAATAAAGACTTTATATCCATTATTACCCCTCCACTGTTTCTGCTATTCTTAATACTTCCTCCAGTGTAGTAATTCCTTCCAAAGTTTTCAAGTAACCATCTTGCTTCATATTAATCATTCCATCAGTTTCTGCCTGAAGTTCAATTTTAGATGCTGGTGCTCTTTCCAAGACTAATCTGCCGATCTTCTCTGTTATTGGCATCACTTCAAAAATACCTATTCTGCCTGAATAACCAGTCTCACTACAGCTGGCGCATTTTTTCCCACGATACAATTGAAGTGCTTTTAGTTTTTTACTTGTCAAAAAACTGTCATAAAGTTTTCCTAATACTTTCCTCATATCTGCTTCCACTTCCGGCGGGGGAGAATAAGCTTCTTTACAATGTTCACAAATCCTCCTGGCTACTCTTTGCCCTACTACACAAGTCATTGAAGATACCAAAAGAAACGGCTCCATCTCCATATCTAAAAGTCTTGGCAAAGCTCCGGCTGAACTATTAGTATGTAAAGTAGAAAACACCAAATGTCCTGTTAAAGCAGCCTGAATAGCTAATTCTGCTGTTTCTGTATCCCGAATTTCTCCTACCATCATAATGTCCGGATCTTGACGCAAAAAGGACCGTAAACCTGAAGCAAAAGTCAAACCTGCCTGATTATTTACTTGAACCTGAGTAATCCCTTTCATTTGATATTCTACCGGATCTTCTAAGGTAATTACATTTACTTTTGGAGTATTAATTTTATCCAACACTGAATACAAAGTTGTAGTTTTACCTGAACCTGTTGGACCGGTTACTAAAATAATTCCATGAGGCACTCTGATGGCTGCTTGTAAATTTGTTAAAGCTTTTCCTCTTAATCCTAATTCTGTCAAATCCGGCACTTTAGCTGTTTTTTTCAACAGCCTCATTACTATTTTTTCTCCAAAAGAAGAAGGTAAACAAGACACCCTTAAATCAACTTCATCTTCACCAGCACGAAAATTAAATCTGCCATCTTGAGGCAATCGCTTTTCATCAATCTTCATATCCGATAAAATTTTAATTCTGGATATTACTGAATCATGCACTGTTTTCGGCAGTACCAGTTTTTCATGCAAAATACCGTCAATTCTGTATCTCACCCTTGTCTTTACTTCCAATGGTTCAATATGCACATCTGAAGCTCTGGCTTTAATAGCAAATTCCAATATTGTTGATACAATTTTAGCTATTGGTGCTTCCCGGATAATTCCGCCTTGCACAGTCCCTATAGTTGTCGGCAATCCTGCCTGAGGCCTGGCAGCTGTTGTCTCTTTCAAAGCCTGAGTTACTTCACTGGACAAACTTTGAGAATATCGCTCCTCAATCACTTCCTTTAATTTAGTTTTTTCACCTAAATAAGGAATTACTTTTTTACTTGTTTTTTTCTCAATAAACTCTAAAGCCTGCAAATCAACCGGATTAGCCATAGCTACTGACAATATTCCTTTTTCCTGATCCAAAGAAAACGGCAACACTAAATACTTTTTAGCTACTGCCTCAGGCAGAAGATTTATTGCCTGAGGAGCTACAGTAGTAGCCATAACATTAACATAAGGTACATGCAATAACTCTGCTCTTGCTTGGGCAACATCAGACTCTGAAATAATATTATGTCTTAATAGCAATTCTTCTGCTCCTGCTCCTGAATTAACTGTCTCAGCTCTTACCTTCTTATATTGCTCGTCATTAATCAAGCCTTTCTTTTTTAATAATTCCAATAGTTGCAAATCCTGAGGGGCAGGCATATATTTATCAGTATATTAGAAATTAAAAATTAGAGCAACCAACTATTCATGACTCACTCTTTGCTTATTATTGGTGCTGATCTGCAAACCAGAACTGCTGTCGCCGAAAAATATGCTAAAAGCAAACTTCTTCCGTCTCCTGACATTTCTATTATTACTCCTGAAACATCAATCGGCATTAAACACATCCGTCAGATTGAACATTTTCTTTCTCTTAAACCATACCAATCTGAACAAAAAATTGTTTTTATTCCTCAGGCAGAAACATTAACTATTCCTGCTCAAAATGCTTTATTAAAAACTCTTGAAGAACCGCCGGCTCACTCTCTTATTATTCTCACTGTTTCCCATTCTCATCTTCTTCTTCCCACAATTATTTCTCGCTGTCAAATTATAAAAACATCTAAATCAGATTCCCGTCTTCTTACTCAAAGCGATTGCCAATACCAGCAAAAACTATTCAATTCTATTTCTCAAGCTTCAATTGCAGCCAAAATAAACATCAGTCATCAATCAGCTTCTTCTAAAGAATCTGCTGTTGATTTTTGTGAACAGCAAATTGCTTTTATTCGCCAACAAAAAAATCTTCATATGTCAAAATTACTTCGCTGTTTAAGCCAAACTACAAGTTATCTTCAAGCTAATGTTAACCCCAAACTATGCCTGGAAAATCTTGTTTTCCACTATCCTTCCTCTTGAATTCTTGTTAAAATAGGTAATGCCTATTAATAAAAAACAGCCAAAAAAATCTTCTTATACTGCTCGGGACATCACTGTTTTGGAAGGCTTAGAACCTGTCAGAAAACGCCCGGGCATGTATGTTGGCTCTACTGATGAAAAAGGTCTTCATCACATTCTCACTGAAATTATTGACAATTCTGTTGACGAAGCTATTCCTGGTTTTGCTAAAAATATCTGGATTACTATTGATAAAGAGAGCAGAGCTACTGTTATGGACGACGGCCGCGGTATTCCTATTGATAAACATAAATCCGGCTTATCAGCTTTAGAGGTTACTATGACTAAACTTCATGCCGGCGGCAAATTTGGCTCAGAGGCCTACCAAGCCTCATCCGGTCTTCATGGTGTTGGTTCGTCAGCTGTTAATGCTTTATCTTCCTGGATGCGGGTTATTGTTAAACGAGATAAAAAAATAGTTTATCAGGATTATAAACGCGGTAAAGCTACTACTAAAGTTAAAAAAATTAAATCTCCCGCTGATTTAAAAAAACTTCTAATTGTCAAACATTTTCCTCTGCCAAAATCACCATCATTTACCATTAGTTCTTTTTTACCAGACAAACAGGTTTTTAAAAAAACTCAAGATTGGAATCTTACTAAAATCAAAAATCTTACCAGAGAAAGAGCTTTTTTAATCGGCGGTTTAACTTTTCATCTTTATGATGAACGCATTGACCAAGAATGTCATTTTTATTTTGACGGCGGCATCAAATCATTAGTTAAACATTTAAATAAATCTAAAAAAACTTTTCATCCTATCATTCATTTTTCCAAAAAAGTTGATCTGCCTGACAGCGAGGTCGGCGCCATTGGTGTTGAAATTGCCTTGCAATACAATGATTCTTTTAATGAAAATGTTCAGTCTTTTGCTAATGTTATTAACACATCTGACGGCGGCACTCATTTAACTGGCTTTCGCATGGCTTTAAACCGGGTTGTTAAAGATTATGGCATTAAAAACAATCTTTTAAAAGATTTAAAAGCCGGCAAAAAAAACAATGGCCTTACTTCTGATGACTTAAGAGAAGGCTTAACTGCTGTTGTTTATATTAAAATGCATTCCAATGAAATTCAATTTGAATCTCAAACCAAAACCAAACTTAATAATCCTGAAGCTCAATCCGCAGTTTTCTCAGTGGTTAAACAGGGTTTAACCACATATTTTGAAGAAAATCCAGCTGAAGCCCGCAAAGTTTTAGGTAAAGTTTTACTGGCCGCCAAAGCCAGAATGGCTGCCAGAGCCGCCAAAGATGCTGTTGTCAGAAAAGGCGCTCTTGAAGGCTCTACTTTACCCGGCAAATTAGCTGACTGTCAACAATCAGATCCCACTCAATCAGAACTGTTTATTGTCGAGGGTGACTCAGCCGGAGGCAGTGCCAAACAAGGCAGAGATAGAAAATTCCAAGCTATTCTGCCTTTAGGCGGAAAAGTTTTAAATACTGAAAGAGCTCGCTTAGATAAAATCATTCAATTCCAGGAATTAAAAGATTTAATTATTGCTCTTGGCATGGGAGTAGGGGAGACTTTAAATAAAGAAAAGCTCAGATACCATCGCATTATTATCATGTGCGACGCTGATGTTGACGGCGAACACATTGCTACTTTGCTGTTAACTTTTTTCTACCGCCATTTAAAACCAATTGTTGATGGCGGCTATCTTTATATTGCCCTACCGCCGTTATATAAAATTAAACATAATAAAATAGAAACATATGCTTATTCTGAAGAAGAAAAAAACCAGTATCTAAAATCAATTAAATCCAAAAATTACACTTTACAAAGATACAAAGGTTTAGGTGAAATGAATCCAATTCAATTATGGAATACTACTATGGACCCTAAAAACAGAATTCTTAAAAAAGTAGAAGTCGAAGACGCTCAAAAAGCAGATGAAGTTTTCACTATGCTTATGGGTGAAGAAGTTCCACCCAGAAGAAAATTTATTCAAACACACGCCAAGATGGCGACTCTTGATATATGAAAACCTATATTATCGGACACCAAAAACCAGACACAGATTCAGTTGTAGCTGTTTTAGCTTTTAAACATATTTTTGATTCTGATAAGTGCTGGGGACACACAGATTCTGTTGCCTGCATTGCCCACAATCTAAATCCGGAAACTGAATTTGTGTTTAATAAATTTAAAGCTGACAAACCTCAGTTAATTAAAGCCTCTGATATTCCAGTTGATGCCAAAATTGTTTTAGTTGACCATAATGAGGAATTACAAAGATTAACTGGTTTAAATAAGAACCAAGTCACTGATATTTTTGATCATCATAAAATCAATCTTAATTTAAACAAACCAATTTTTATTACCACTAAAGACTGGGGTGCAACTAATACCATTGCTTGGCAAATAATGGATACTTATAAATATTCTATTCCCAAAACTTTAGCTGCCTTAATGCTTTGCGCTATTTTATCTGACACTGTTGGCTTTAAATCTGTTACCACTACTGATATTGATAAGCAAACCGCTCAAGCTTTAGCAAAAATTGCTGCTATTAACAACATTGATCAACTGGCTCTGGAAATGTTAAAAGCCAAATCAGATATTTCCAAATTAACTGATGATCAAATTGCTACCAATGACTATAAAGTCTATGATTTTTCTGGAAAAAAAGTTTTCATCAGTCAATTAGAAACAATTGAGCAAGAAAATTTACTCAAAACTAGAAAACAAAATCTACTCCAAGCTCTACAAACACTCAAGCAAAAAGAAAATTATGACTTGGCCTTTGTAGCTATTAGTGATGTTTTAAAAATAAACACTAAACTATTAATTTTATCTGATGAAGAAAAAAATATTGCTGAAAAAGCTTTTAATCAAAAACCTGAAAACAATTTACTAGATATTGGACCTAAACTATCAAGGAAAAAACAAATTGCCCCGGCAATTGAAAAAGCCCTCACTTAATTAAATTAACCCTATGACAAATATTGGCAAAATTAAACCAGTTCAAATAGTTGATGAAATGCAAAAGTCCTATCTGGACTATGCTATGTCAGTTATTGTTTCTCGCGCTCTACCTGATGTACGCGATGGTTTAAAACCAGTTCATCGCCGCATTCTTTTTGCCATGCAGGAGCAGGGGATTACTCATGCTTCAGCTTACAAAAAATGCGCTCGTGTTGTTGGAGAAGTTTTAGGCAAATATCATCCTCATGGCGACATGGCTGTTTACGATTCTTTAGTCCGCATGGCTCAGGATTTTTCTCTCCGCTATCCTTTGATTGACGGTCATGGCAACTTTGGCTCTGTTGACGGTGATTCTCCGGCCGCCATGCGTTATACAGAATCCCGTTTAGCTAAAATCAGCAGCGCTCTTTTAAGTGATATTAAAAAAGACACTGTTGATTTTATTGACAACTTTGACGGTTCCCAGCAGGAACCAACTGTTTTACCGGGAAAACTGCCAAATCTTTTACTCATGGGGGCTGATGGCATTGCTGTTGGCATGGCCACTAAAATTCCTCCTCATAATTTAACTGAAATTATTGATACTATTAATGTTTTAATTAAAAAATCATCTGTTGAACCTCATCCTAAGAAAAAACAAGAAATTGATGACATAGAAACAGAAAAACCACCAGTCTTAGCCGGTATTTTTACCAGTGATGCTCTTATTGAAGACTTAATGGCCACTTTACCCGGTCCTGATTTTCCTACCGGCGGTACTATATATGATCAGGAAATTATTAAACAAGTCTATACTACCGGCAAGGGCAGCATCACTTGTCGGGCTAAAGCCAATATTGAAGAAGATAAAAAAGGTCGTTTCCGTATTGTAGTCACTGAATTACCCTATCAGGTTAATAAAGCCAGATTAATAGCTAAAATTGCTGATTTAGTTAAAAATAAAAAACTTAGCGGCATTAAAGATTTACGGGATGAATCTGATCGCCGGGGCATGCAGGTTGTTATTGAGCTTAAAAAAGATGCCCGACCAAAATCTGTTTTAAATAATCTCTATAAACATACAGAACTGCAAAACAATTTCCCTGCTAATATTGTGGCTTTAATTGACGGTACTCCTCAACTACTAAATTTAAAACAAATCTTAACTGAATATATTAAACACAGACAATTAATTGTTATCCGTCGGTCTCAATATGAATTAAAAGCCGCTAAATTAAGAGCCCATATTTTAGAAGGCTTAAAAATAGCTTTAGATAATCTTGACGCTGTTATTAAAACTATTAAAAAATCCAGAGATGCTGATACAGCCAAGCTTAATTTAATGAAAAAGTTTAAACTATCAGACATCCAAGCTCAGGCTATTTTAGATATGCAATTAAGGCGACTAGCCGCTCTGGAAAGGCAAAAAATAGAAGATGAATATCAGGCTATTAAAAAAACTATTGATAAATTAATTATTCTTTTGTCAAATCCTAAAAAAGTAATGATCACTATTTCCCAGGAATTAAAAGAATTGCAGGAAAAATATGGAGATGCCCGCAGAACCAGAGTTGTTAAACGCTCCTTAAAAGATTTTTCTGATGAAGACCTTGAACCTGAAGAAGATTGTTTAGTTACTATGACTGAATCTGGTTATATTAAACGCATGCCTATTGGCACTTATCGGGCTCAAAGAAGAGGTGGCAAAGGCGTCACCGGCATGGCTACCAAAGAAGAAGATTCTGTTTCCCGACTTTTTTCTGCCAATACTCACGATACTTTACTTATCTTTACTGACAAAGGCAGAGTTTTTAAACTCAAAATCCACGAACTGCCTCAAAGTTCTAGACAAGCCAAAGGTCAAGCCATTATCAATCTTATTAACATCAACACTGAAGAAAAAATTCAATCAGTTATCAGCATTCCTAAAAATAAAATAGATAAAGGTTATCTATTAATGGGCACCAGAAAAGGCACTATTAAAAAAACCCCCCTCAGTCAATTTACCAATATTCGCACCTCAGGTATTATTGCTATTAGATTAGATGAAGAAGACGAACTTGTCTGGGTTTTACGAACTAAAGGACGGGATCACATTATGATTGTTTCTCATCTGGGACAATCTATTAAATTCCCGGAAACCGATGCTCGACCTATGGGCAGATCTGCTAGGGGAGTACGAGGCATTAATCTTAAGGAAAGCGATTATGTTGTTGGCATGGCTATTTATAGTCCTAAACGAAAAAAACAAAAAGGTAGAAGAAAATTTTTCCATGATTTATTAGTAGTCATGGAAAAAGGTTTAGGCAAAAGAACTGCCATTGAAGACTTTCCTATTCAAAAAAGAGGCGGCAAAGGAGTAAAAGTAGCTAAATTAACTCCTAAAACCGGCAAAATTGTTTCTGCCAAAATGGTGACTGAACAAATAGAACAAGTCATTCTTACTTCCAAAAAAGCTCAGGTAATTAAACTGCCTTTAAAAAACATTAAAAGAATCGGCCGCACCACTCAGGGAGTTATTTTAATGCGCTTTGCCAAACAAGGTGATGCTGTTGCCGCCATCGCCCTCCTCGAAAAACAGGAAGAGTAAAAACCAAGCAAGTTAAATGTACTTCTTGAAAACGAAAATATTTAATTTATCCCCTCCTGATAAACACAAATCATGACCATCTCTGCTCATCTCATGCCAACATAAAAGTGAATTAGAAGGGCTAATAAGTCCTCTATTTACAGCTGCAAGATCATGCTTCAAAGCCATTTTTGCTAATACATGAATCGCTAATTTACCCAATCCTTTTTCCTCTATTTCTTTTTTTCCTTCCCAATCAAAAAATATTTCCCTAACAGTACTTCTTACCTCTTCCAATTTATCTTTATCAATTCTTTTGCTAAATTCTATTAAGGTTTCACCAATCTTTCTTCCCTCAGGAGAATATTCTTTTAAAAATATGGCTTCAGATAAATCGTCAACATTCCATTTACTGCATTGAATCTTGCTTGGATTTATTTTTTTATTTCCTGGAAATTCTTCCTCTAAGCTTTTTTGCCAAAGTTTTAATCTATCTGTCGAACTTAAAACACCATCAATCGATTCAAAAAAATTTTGATATTTTAACACACTCTTCTCTTTATCTAAATTAATAGCTTCTCGAGCCGCTTTTCCATAATCTCCAAAAAAAAGGTTTCCAATTTCTTTTAACATAGCTTAAATCCTATAATATTCAATAATTTCCCTAATATACCATTAATTCCTATTAAATCAACCTTAACCTTCAACCTTCAGGGTCGAACCCTGAAGGTAAAGGATTACGATGAATATACTTAGAAATATAAGTTAATTGAGACTCAGATCTAATTTCAACCGCTTTATAAATTCCTTGGAAAACTGGACCAACTCTTTTATATCTTCGATTAAAATACATTGAAAATTTTATCCCTAAAGATTTCATAAAATAATTTATTGAGTCAATCTTTTTCTGATAAAGTAACAAATGAAAATGATTGGGCATTAAACAATAAGAAATAAGCCTTATTTCTTTTGAATAATTCTTTAACTGCCTAGAAAGGGAAACCTTCAGGGTTGAACCTTGAAGGTCCACTGAAGTTAAATAAAACTTTAAGCAACTTATTCGCTACTCCTCGGTTATAAACATGATAATAGCTTTCTGGTTTATATTCTTTTATAACATTTTTTCCTGGCATATATTTAAACCTTCAGGGTTTATCCCTGAAGGTCCTTTTTACCGATTTCCCCAGTGATGCTTGCTATGAATCTTCTTAAGTTGTTTATTAGTTACATGCGTATATATCTGAGTTGTAGCGATATTCTTATGCCCCAGCATTTCCTGCACTGCCCTAATATCTGCTCCGGCTATTAATAAATCAGTTGAAAAAGAATGTCTTATTCCATGTGGAGTAATTTTTATTGGTAATTTGGCTTTTCTCACATATTTTTCTACTATTCTCTGCACTGATCGGGGAGTCAACCTCATATTCTCTCCTTCATCTTCATGATCAATTTTTCCCCGATAACGAATAAACAAAGGCTTCCAATCATCTGTTCTTTGCTCAATATATCTTTTAATCCATTCCACTGCTCTATCTGATAAAAATACTACTCGTGGCCTGTTGCCTTTGCCAATCACTCCAAATTCCTGTCTTTTTAAATCAACTTCATCTTTATTAAGTTTAACTAACTCTGATACTCGCAAGCCAGTAGAAAACAATACTTCTAAAATAACCTTATCTCTTAAATCTGACTCCTTAGATATTCCCGGTCCATTCAATAATCTCTCCATCTGTTCTGCATTAAGAAATTTCAATGACCTGCTTTCTGTTTTAGGCAACTCTATTTTTTCTGCTACCAGAGTAGAAATGTCTTTTTTAGCTAAATATTTTAAAAAAGACCTTAAGCTAATTACATGATACGCCTGAGTTGCTTTACTCAAGGTACTTTTATCCTTGACAATCATTCTTGATAAATATAATCTATACTTTGTTACTTGATCTAAAGTTAAATTTTCAATCTTAAATCTTTTTAAATTTCTCTCTGTCCACTCGAGGAAACGATATAAATAATGTTGATAATTTCTTTGAGTTAGCTTTGAACAATTACGCTCAATCTCTAAATATTCTAAAAAATCTTTAATATAATTTTTAAGCATATCTTCGGAAAATATTTGTCTTTTTTACTTAGCAAACCATATTTTTTACTGCCAATTTGTGGATAATTTCTAGGTAGGTTGATATATCAATCCTTTTTAATGGCTCAGAATTTAAAACTATAGGCAATTCTGTGGATAAATATATTTTTATTTTATAAATCTATATTTTTTTGTTAATTTTTGAGAGTAGGCAAGCATTCATTATCTTCAGCATAACAATCTCATTAATTATTGTCAATATTGTGCGACATAAAACATTTTTTTTCAAAAATTAAAAAATTAAATTTTCAAATAATCACTGTTTAATCAATTTTATAAAATTTTAAAAAAAATACTTTATGTATTCTTAAATAATTTTTCTAAAAAGCAAAAAAAGAATTTTAAATATAAATTTTTTAATAATAAATCTGATATCTTTTGATGTACTATGATAATGTTTTCAAGCTCTCAATAAATCACAAAAAGGTTAATAAGCCAATACAATCTGCTTATTTGAATAAAAAATATAAACCTCCTCTTTCAAGAATCAAAAAATACATTTCTACCTCAGGAAAAAGTATTCTAAGCGTTTCTAAGCAATGTTTTAAAACTTAGTATACATTACATATCCAGCTTTTAATAATTCCTCCTGAATTTTGTTTATTTTACCTAACTTCGCGTCAAAAAGGGCTTTTCTGCTACTAAGGCAGCAAGGGGAGTTTTTTCCGCAGCTAGAAGACACATAAAGCAAAGGTTTAAATAGGTTTGATATTTTCGGAAAAACTTTGGAAATTGAAAAATTACATAAAACCCTCAGATAGAGAAGTTTTGCCAGATTTATTCCTAATTTAAAAAAATTTCATCCGCCTTAATAAATCAATCCGCTATATTAACCTAAAAAACACCTCTTCTCCTGAGCTCTAATCTTTAGTCGCAAAAGATACATTGTGCGACATAATGCAAACCCAAACATTATACCAATCCATTATTTCTCTTATTAACTTTAAGCAGGGAGTAACAAATCCTACTGTCTTGCTTACTTAACCTCGCATAACAATCAACTAAACTTTCTTATTCCTTTAACCGTGTTTATTATCACTCCCTTCTAACTGGCACTATCGCTCCCTGAAATTATCCACATAACTATATCAATCTAGCACACAAAATTAGCCTGATACAACAGTCTAATCTAAGGAGTAACAGAGGCAACATCTGTTAAATTCATTATCAATCTTTTACTGCTAATGCTAATTCGTGAAAATTTGTCCTACTTTTCGTGAAACTTAACATGAACACTATAGGTCTTTTGCTTATTATAGTTTAAAATCTTTTAACCACTCCTCTACTTCGAACCTTAGCTGCCAAAAAAAATTTAATATGACAATAAAATAGTAATTATAAAAACAATCAAGCCCACTCCCAAATATTCTTTTATTGTTTCTTTAAATAATCTGCCTGACAAAGCATGCTGAGTCAAACCAAGGCCAACATACAATCCTGACACTAAAAATAAAGATGCCACTGCAGTTGTTACTTGCCAAAAACTAACCATTACTGTCAACCATGCTAAGCTCCAGCTTAAAACCAAAGAATAATTTAAAAGTTTCTTAGTTATATTAGGCTCTAAATTAACACTCCATAATCCCTGAAATACCAAAGGCCAACCTGTTATTAAAACAAACAACCCATTCCACCAACCAGCTAATTTAAATGAAAAAATTGTATTCCAAAGGAAAAAAGCTACCAACAAAGTCAATAAAAAACCCACTGCCTGAGCCGCTCTCAACAATTGAATTGTCCGTATAGCTGCTACATTAAAAATATTTTCTGTTAATAACAAAGCATACATGCCTATACTAAATAATCCCATAATTATAATTCTGCTTAAAATACGCTCAGGTAATAAAAAATAAAATAAAGCCACTGCCACTGAATACATTACCGGCAAAATTAAAACTGTAAACCATTCCAATCCCTTCAAATCCTCAAATAAAGCCCAGGCTGACAATCCATAGGATACTCCTGCCAATAAGCCAATTGCCTGATATCTTGACTCAACATCTACCAATTGAGTTCCCCAAAGACCTAAAGTCAATAACACTGAAGTCAATACCATTTTGCTTCGCTTATTCATAAATCAGCATTAGTAAAAACATTTTGTACATCATCTAAATCATCCAATGCTTCTAGAAATTTTAAAGCCCTACTCTTCTCTTCGTCCTTTAACTCCAGCATATTTTTCGCTACATAAACTAATTCTGCCTGCTTAACCACAAAGCCCTCCTTAGTTATTTTCTTACTTAACTCAAATAACCTATCCGGCTGAACCAATACTTCAAAAAACTCCCCTGCTTTTTCTACTTCTTCTGCTCCAAAATCAATTAATTTCAAAGTTTGCTCTTCTTCATCTCCTTTGACCTCAACCAATATTTGTCCTTTTCTGTCAAATTGAAAAGCTACAGATCCTGACTGGCCAAACTTCCCCCCCATTTTATCAAACATTTTTTTAATTTCAGCACTGGTTCTATTCTTATTGTCAGTCACTGCTTCCACTATCACTGCTGTTTGCCCAGGTCCAAAACCTTCATAAACTACCTCAAATAATCCATCATCTCCTCCCTGACCTGCTCCTTTGTCAATCGCCCGCTCAATATTACTCTTAGGCATATTTGCCTGCCTGGCTCTATCCATAGTCAACCTAAGTTTAAAATTTGTCTCTAAATCTCCACCGCCTTCTTTAGCCGCTATAGTTATCGCTTTAGCTAATTTAGTAAATAATTGACCACGCTTCTGATCATTAGCTGCTTTTTGATGCTTAATCGTAGACCACTTACTATGACCTGACATAACAATATTTTATCATTTTACATAATCTCTGCCTAACATCACTACAATATCCGCTCTATAATCAATCACCTCTCCTACTGCTATTTCACTTATTCCCAAAGCCCTGCTTAAAACATAACTAATAGCACTTTTTTTAAAATCTTCATTAGCTATAATAATTTTTGAATTTTCCAAATCTTCCTCACCATTACCCAGCCAAACAACTTCACCCCCTAAATTACTCGCTAGCCTACCTGCTATCCTGGCAACATCATCAACTTCTGTATTATTAACAATTGCTATTGTTAACCGTTCACCAATTATCTCACTATCAAAAAATTCCTGATTAATTAATTCATCCAGTCTGCCTTGTTCAATTTTAAAAACATCTGTATTGTCATTAAGCTTTTCTTTAATAAAAGCCGGCTCAAATTCCAATTCATATTCTATTTTTTTATTAGTTCGCCATTTTTTAACTAACCATAAACGCCATTGATCCAGCCAGCTCAAATTTGTATCTCTATCCTCTCCTTTTAGAACCCAACCTTGTATCCATAATCCCATTGTTTCCTGCATGGTTCGTCTTAATAACTCCCCTCCCTTTCTATCCAGCTGCCCTAAATCATAGACATTTTTTAATTGATATTCACCATAGCCAAACGGTACTTTTACCAAAGTGTTTAAAGGAATCTTTAATTCCAGCCAACGCTGCTCCTTAGGTTGATAACTTGTTACCACTGCCTCATCTTTTTCTAAAAAAACTACATTAAATGTTGACTTTCCATCCCAAACACTTAATTTGGCCTTTTTCCATAAAACAGCCGCTAGCACTAACAAAAATATGAAAAATATAAATAATCCTCCCAGCCACAACCATTGTTGAGCATTTTTCTTTTTTCTTTGTTTTTGTTCTTTCTGCCATCTGGCTAATTTAATTTTCTTCTTTACTTTCATACTCTATCAAACTATATCAATTTAATTATTCT
>Ga0209976_10000881_pt1 | contig 18324 bp, 11 predicted proteins | sample SumtaG_FD_182806 | JGI IMG/M metagenome (GOLD analysis project Ga0209976, IMG submission 182806) | Deep subsurface microbial communities from Indian Ocean to uncover new lineages of life (NeLLi) - Sumatra_00157 metaG (SPAdes) (version 2) | ecosystem: Environmental > Aquatic > Marine > Oceanic >...
ATGGCTTTTTCGACGGCGTTTTCGGTCGAGATGATAATGTGCGTGTCGGTAATAGTGAAGGCGAATTTCGGGAATATTTGCCTTGTCGGCTGAGGGGTAGCCTGTACGGGCATTATGTTTGCTGTGAGGAAGGGGATTGGGGGCAGGTTAATCATGTAAATGGTATGGCCGAGTAGTTCTCTTCTTGCGTCGGACTCCATGTTGTCATAGATGAGGGAGATTGATTTTTCGAGTTCGAGGCGATTTCCGAGAGCCAGAGCGAAGATGAATTCTGGGACAGAGTCTTTGTTGAGAGGTTTTTCGATGGTCTGTGAGAAGAGGATTTGGTTGCCGAGGTTGTCGATGATACCGGTTTTCAGGTCGACGCCAGGTTCGCCGTTTGGTCCCGGAGGCAGCAGCGGCATTTGCATCATGGCGGCGCTCATTGGGTTGAAGCTGTAGAGTATGTTGTAAATTTCCTGATAGATTTTTTTGATATCGAGGTTCATCAATGTCACGAGATAGGTTGATGGTGGTATGAATTGAGGTACATTCGATGGAGTGGGGTCTGCTTCAAGCATTTTGCAGATGCCTTTTTTAGTACCATTGATTTTCAGTAGTGCTTTTGCGTGGAACTGGTTATCGGGTTCTCTTGCGAGCGCGAGAGAGGAGTTTAGTGCGGCGACATTTTCAAGCCCGAGGTTTGCCATAACGGTTTTTGTGCTTTCGGTATTGTCCCTTGCGATTGCGGCTTTAATGATTTGCTTTATGTTAACGAAGAGAGTTATGTCGTGGTTTGGTCCTGTTGCGGCGAGGGCATCGGTGTAATCGGGGTCGTTTTGGAGCGTTGGGCTTTCGGCGCCTTTTATGTGTGCGATAACGAACTTTAGCAGTTCCGGGTGTAAGGTACCGATGAAGAGGTCATCGACGAAGGAGTAGGTAAATACAGCGGAAGCTTCGTCAATCATAGTATGTATTTCGACGCCGCGGTAATTTTCGCTGCTTTTCTGGTGTCCTCCCATGTCAATATTTTTCTGAACGAGTTTGCTGACGGCGTCTTTTATTTTATCGAGGTTCGGTCCCCACTGGCTTATTAAGATAATTTGCGGTTCCTGATTTGGGTCGTTTGTTTTGGGTTCGGAGACTAAGGCGAGAGCGACTTTTCCATGTGGCAGGACGTCGGCGTCGATGAAGGTTTTGAAGATATCGTTTTCGTCAAGTTCCTGTATTTTTTTACTCCATTTTGCTTTAAGGTTTTCGAGGAAGGGCGCCATGGCGGGGTCTTTGTAGAGTTTGTAAAGGCTTGTTTTTTCGAACTGAGTTTTTATCTGCTGGAAATCCTCGGTGTTGAGCAGAACCATGGTATCAGGGGGTATGATAGCGGCGGTTTTAGGGAAGTTTTTGGCGTATGCGGCGGAGCAAGCGGATACAAGGACAGCGATTAGGAGGAGAGTCTTTTTTGGGAGCGGTTTCATTTTTTTTGGCCTTTCAGAGTAAATTTTCCAGGAGATTATTTTTTGCCGGATTTATTTTTGAGGAATTCAGGTTTATTCTTATTTGTTCTTTTGTCGGGCTGGATGTATCTGAAGCCGGTGTTGGGGTTGTCCTTGTCATATGCGAAAGCTTCGCGGTTATCGATGAAGTGCTTGACATAATTGATGGGTATTGCGAAGCCGAGTCCGCCGAAGAAGATGTATCCCATATTTGTTACACCGAGGACCTGTCCAGCGAGGTTGAATAGCGGTCCTCCGGAATTACCGGGATTTATGTCGGCGTTGGTTTGTATGTAAATGAGCCCCTCGAAGGCCCTGTTTTTTGTGCTGATGACGCCGTCGGTAACGGTTCTTTCGAGTCCGAGAGGTGTACCGATGGCGAAGACCCTTTCGCCGACGGTCATATCATCGATGGAGCCGAAGTGGGCGAATTTCACTTTTGTGCCGTTTAGGTCTTCGACCTTTAGCAGGGCGAGGTCGACGAAGGGATTAATGGCCTCGATTTTAACTTTTTTGAATTCTTTTTTTTCGAAGCCATCGGGTTTTTTCAGGAAGACGGTGATTTCTATTTTGGTTTCTTTTTCTATAACGTGGTAATTTGTGATGAGATAACCATCGGGGTTTATGAAGAACCCGGAGCCCATTGCGGTCGGGCTTTTGACTTTTACGACGGCTTCGGCGACCTGTTCGACAGCTTTTTCGACGGTAGTTTTTTCCCTTTTTGCGGTTGAGTAGAGTTTTCCGACGTCGGGTGTTTGTTCGTTGTTTTCGGCCATTTGGTCGTTTTGTTTTTGGGCATCGAGTTGGTTAGCGTCCTGTTCGTACTTAATGTCAAGTATTTCCTGTTTTGGTATATCCAATACGGTCAGTCCTATATCGAGGATGATTTTGTTTTGTTTTTCGACGAGTATATCACCGGTTATAATCTGGCCCTGTTTGAGGATGACGGTATCTGCGGCGAGGCAGAACAATGGGCCGAACACCAACAGCAAAAAGAGCGAGGAGAGGAATTGGCGGTATTTCATAAGTTACTCCTGACAAAGAATTTTGAGCAGACCTTATATCTCGACTCTGTATTTTACAGGAAATTGTTTTTGTAGGCAAATATAAAATACGGCAAAACATTTTAAGGTGTTTTGGAGGTGGTAAGAATTTTGTTGCAAAGCGTTATTGTATTGCTTATATGGTATGGGTTGTTTTTTGATTAGTATTGGGACAGTGGTTATGGTATTCACGCTTCACAGGTATATATTTCGCGAGCTTATGAAGGTATTTTTGCTTGCGGCGGTGGCTTTGACTTTGATGCTGAGTTTGGGTATGATCCTTCGTCCGATACAGGAATTCGGTGCGGGTCCACGTCAGGTGGTTCACCTAATAGGTTATTTTCTTCCGATAACCCTTACGTTTGTATTGCCGATGGCGGCGTTGTTTTCGGGTGCATTGGTTTACGGTCGTTTTGCGAGCGATAACGAGCTTGACGCATGCCGTGCGAGCGGTATAAGTCTATTGACTCTGGTATATCCGGGTTTTTTGCTTGCGGTGATAGTTGCGATAGCGAACCTTCTTTTGAGTTTTCACGTTATGCCGGTATTTGTGCAGCGAGCGGAGAGTTCATTGAAGGCGGACGCCCAGCAGATAATATTTCGTAATATTCAGCGTAAGGGTTATTACAAGCTACCTGATACGGGTAAGGAGCAGTATCTTATTTATGCGGACCAGTCGAATCTGGAGGAGGAGATGCTTCGTGGTGTTATTATCGCGGAGGTAAAGGGCGTCAGGATAGAGCGTATTACGACAGCGGAGAGCGCGAAAGTACATTTCAATGCTCACCGGCGATTTAACGAGGTTCAGATAACGGCGAATAACATATACCGGATGGGGCTTGGTAATGATATGGCATTTTCGGCGGAGCGTTTGCCGGTGACGAAGGAATTTCCGTCTCTTTTGGGAGATAACATAAAGTTCAAGAAGATTGACGAGATGAAGAAGATACGCATTGAACCGATGCGATTTTATCCCATTGCGAGATTGGCGCGTGGAGTTTATGCGCAGTTCACGGCGGAGCTTTTGGCCCAGGACATTTCCCGTGTAACAGGAATGGACGGTGAGAGGTTTTACCGGCTTCACAGCGGCGAGCGGATTGTAGAGTTTACGGCGAACAACTGCGTGGTTGACGAGAAGGAGGAAAAGGAGGTTGAGCTTTTTGGTGAAGTTGTGGTGAATGAGTATGACATATCGGGCAAGAATCTGCTTCGGAAGCTGGAGTGCGTGAAGGGGACGCTTTATATTGAGGGAGACGAGCTTGCTCCGACGCTGACGCTGGAGCTTTATAACGCGAGGTGGCATCAGGCGGACGGGACGGAGTTATTAGACCGCAGGTGCATTATTCGAGGTTTGATACTTCCGAGGTCAGTGACGGACAATTTTAAGAGCGAGGACGTTCTGTCATGCATCCGGCCGGAGGTGTTAACTTCGTCGCTGGCGGGAGGGCCGAGCGAGAGGCTGGTCGGTCTTCAAAGGGGACTTGCGAGGAAGATAGAGAAGACATTTGTTGAGATAAAGGCGGAGACTCACAGTCGTCTGGTGTTCGGGATAGGTTGTGTGTCTTTGATAATGATTGGTATAGGCCTTGGAATTATGAAGAAGGGAGGTCATCTTCTGAGCGCATTCGGAGCGAGCTCGATACCTGCGGCGGTACTGATAGTGTGCATAATGATGGGTAAGAACGTGACGAAGAACCCGGGGTCGTCGACTATTTCCGGTATAGCGTTGATGTGGGGCGGTATTATTATTTTGGGTGTTTTGGCTTTTGTGGTGTACCGAAAACTGTTGAAGCATTAGTGTGGTTTGATAGAAGTATGAAGATACTGGACAGATATGTAGCGAAGAATTTTCTGATAGGTTACGGGATATCGTTTTGCGTGCTGATAGGTCTTCGTGTAATTATAGATTTGTTTGTGAATCTGGATGAGTTTACGGAGCATGCGGGTCTTGGGACATTTGCGGTTTTGCGGAACATATTTGTGTTTTACGGATTGAACTGCACGCTTTACTTTCGGGACTTTGCGGGGATGATAATGGTGGTGGCGGCGGCGTTTTCTCTTGGCCGTATGATAAGGGGCAACGAGCTTGTAGCGATGATGGCGTCGGGTGTGAGTTTGAAGCGAGTAATGGCGCCGATAGTGGTATTTTCGATGCTATTGACGGTGATATTGGTAATCGACCAGGAATTTTTGATACCGCCATTAAGCGACAAGCTTGTCCGCAGTCACGACGCGATACCGGGTGAGGAGACATATGACGCTTAATGGCGGTATCAAAAATTCCGCTCATTGATTTCGTCTTACAAATTCGACGTCAGGACGTCGACACTTTATAATCCTACGATTGTGACTCGTCGCAAGAAGCCGGGGTCTGTTTTGTGGGAGGTAACGGGGTGGATAGACGCGGAGAAGGGAGTGTATGATTATGAGAAGGGGGTATGGGTTTTGACGAACGGGCAACTAAGGAAGGTATCGGAGGAGTTCAGTGAGGGTGTACAGGTGATAGAAAGTTATGCGAGTGACATTGGGCCGAGGGACATTCCGGTGCGTCGGAAATCGGAGTACAAGACTTTACTTAGCTGGCGGCAGCTTTCGGCGCTTTCTCTGGCTGGTGCGAAGATCAAGGACATGGCGCAGCTTCAGAGCCAGAAGCATTTTCGTATAACCGAGCCGATTATCAATCTTGTTATGCTGATGGTGTGCCTTCCGATACTGGTGTGCCGTGACCCGAAGTCGATGAAGTCTGCGATAGCGATAAGCTTTGGAGTGACGGCGGCGTGTCTTGTGACGATATTTATGTGTAAGATGTTCGCGGCGGAGGTGATATTCGACCGGGTGATACCAGAGCTGTGGGCGTGGCTACCGATATTTTTGTTTTTGCCTGTGGCGGTGGTGGAGCTTGATTCGATGCGGACGTAGGCGGCGTATGGTGGTTGTTATTTGGCGTGGGAAGGGTGTTTTTTAATGTTTTTTTTGATTTCTTTGTTTACTCTGACGCTGCACCACGGCTGGCCGCACATTGAGCAGTAATCATCGGAGTCGGGGGTGGAGGTTTTCATTTGTTCGCAGGCTTGGTCGTGAATTTTTCGGGCGGTTTTCGGGTCGATGGACTGGGCGAGGTGATTTTCCCAGTCGAGGTTTGCCCTTGCGCGGCTGAGGTTGTTGTCTCGGTCGGCGGCGGATTTTATACCGCGTGCGATGTCGGCGGCGTGTGCGGCGATTTTTGAGGCGATGACGCCGATGCGGACGTCGTCGGCGTTTGGCAGGCCGAGATGCTCTTTCGGTGTGACGTAGCAGAGGAAGGAGGCGCCGTAGAAAGCGGCGGCGGTACCGCCTATTGCGGAAGTTATGTGGTCGTAGCCGGGTGCGATGTCTGTGACGAGTGGGCCGAGTACGTAGAATGGAGCGTTGTTGCAGAGTTTCTGCTGGATTTCCATGTTGTGTTTAATCTGGTCGAATGGTACGTGTCCGGGGCCTTCGACGATGACCTGGCAGTTTTTTTGCTGAGCCCTTTTTGTGAGTTCGGCGATGGTATTTAGTTCGGCGAGCTGTGCGTCGTCGGTGGCGTCAGCGATGCAACCTGGGCGGAGGCCATCTCCGAGCGAGAAGCAGACGTCGTACTGGGCCATTATGTCGCAAAGGTCGTCGAACATTTCGTAGAGGGGGTTTTGCTTGTTGTAGTGGAGCATCCATTTTGCGAGCAGTGCACCACCGCGGCTGACGATTCCGGCGAGGCGATTTTCGAGCAGCGGGAGGTGTTCTTTCAGTACTCCTGCGTGGAGTGTGAAGAAGTCGACGCCCTGAGCGGCCTGCTTTTCAATTGTGCGGCGGATTGTTTTTGTGTCGATGTCCTCGACGCTTCTTCCTTCGATGACCTGATAGATTGGTACAGTGCCGAAAGGGACGGGGCAGTTGGCGAGGAGTTTTTCGCGAGTCCGGTCGAGGTTTTGTCCGGTGCTTAGGTCCATGACGGTATCTGCGCCGGCGTCGAGTGCGGCTTTTAGTTTTTCCAGTTCGCCATCTATGGAGGAGCTGACGGGGCTTTTGCCGAGGTTTGCGTTTACTTTTGTTGTGAGTGCCCGGCCTATGCCGCATGGCTGGAGGTTGGTTTTAAGGTGCAGGGTGTTTGCGGGTATTACGAGTCTTCCAGCGGCGAGTTCGTCGCGGACGAGGTTGGGGTCGAGGTTTTCTGCTTTTGCAACGGATTTGACCTGGTCTGAGATTTTGCCGGATTTTGCGATTTGCAGTTGTGTTGTCATTTTTTTATTCTCTTTTAAAAAAGAAAAAACCGCTTGCGAGGAAGCGATTTTTTTAGATTTAATCAGGTTTTAAATTAATCACTTTCCTACGCAGGCATATACGCATTTTTTTGCGATTGTCCTGATCAGGTTCAGAGGGTTTTTCTCAGGCCCTTTTTTTGGCCACCCCTAGTGAACAAATGTATTATATCGGATTATTTTCCGTAGTCAAACAAATATCTAATCAGCGGATTTGAGTCAGGGATTTGAAATCACATTTTCGAGTCAGTATTTGTGAGCCTGTTTTTGTAACGAGGATGTCGTCTTCAATTCTGATACCGAGTTTTCGTGGTAAGTAGATGCCTGGTTCGATGGTGATAATATTGCCTTGTTGTAATTTGTCTTTGCTTTTTTGGTTTAAGAAGGGGTCTTCGTGAATTTCGATACCGAGTCCGTGCCCTGTTCCGTGGCCATAGACGGGGAAGTTTTGGTCGGCGATAACTTTTCTGGCGGCGGCATCGAGGTCTTTTATTTTGACGCCTGGTTTTACCATTTTAATGGCGGCGGTTTGGGCTTTTAGTACGGCTTCATAGGCTTTTTTGTATAAAGGTGAGGGTTTGCCGAGAGTGAAGCATCTGGTTATGTCGCAGCAGTAACCATTGTATTTTACGCCGAAGTCGATAAGGACGGAGTCTTTTGGTTTTAGTTTTCTATTCGAGGGCTGGTGGTGAGGCTTTGAGGCGTTTGGTCCGAAGGCGACGATTGTTTCGAAGCTGTTGGCGGCATTTGCCTTTCGGATTTGAAAGTCGAGTCTTCCTGCAAGTTCGCTTTCAGTAATTGGGGGCTTTATGGATTTTATGGTTTGTTTGAGGGCAGCGGCGGCGATGTCAGCGGCTTTTTTTACGCAGGCGATTTCGGCGGGGTCCTTGGAAGAGCGGATTTGCTCGACGATATTCGAGGCAGGTTTTATTTTGAGGTTTAGGTGTTTTTTGAGGGCTTTGAAGTCGGCGATGCTGGTCGAGGTTTCTACGGCAAGTTTTTGGGGGGATTTTAATTTTTTGAGAAGTTTGTTGATTGTTTGTGGCATGGGGTCGGTACGCTGGATGATTTTGCAGAGGCGGCACTGGTTTTTTGCCTGTTCGGTGTATCTGCTGTCTGTGAGGAGGTAGACGTTTCGTGGGGTGATTATCGCCCAGCTATCGTCTCCAAGGAAACCTGTTATATGTGTTACGTTTGGGGATTTTGTGACGATGAGGGAGGAGAGGTTCTTTTTTTGGAGCAGGAGGCGGATTTTCCTGATACGTTTTTTTATAGTTTCATTGTTCATTATCGGTGTTTTTCCTTAAGGTGATGTTATCGGGTATTTCAAGAACCAATGCATAACAACAGATGGCGAAAAAATAAAGATTTTTTTGTTAAAAAGTTTGGAGGTAAGGTTTTTTGTTTTTATATTTTGTTTGGATAGACAAGCCGGCTAAGGAATAGCCGGCGAGAGGGATTTTTCCTGTTGCGGTGGGAGGTGTTTTCCGCAGGGGGGAAAGATAAGTATAAGTTCTGGTTTAACCAGGCGAAGGACGGCGCAAGCCGTCCTTTTTTTATGTCTTGTGTGCAAATTATTTTCCCGCTACAATAGAACAATTCTTTTTAAGAGAGTTGTGTACAGGTATTTAATTTATGTTCATTTTGTTGCCTATTCGTACGAGTATACGTCCATGGCGGACACCCTATGCTAACTATGGATTGATAGCGGCGAATTTATTTTTTTTCCTTCTTACGTATTCCCCCCATGGCGCGGTAATAAACGGCGTTCGTGTGATTGAGCCTTTACGAGAGTGGGCGGGTCAGTTTATGCTGACGCCTCTTCGACCTTATCTGTGGCAGTTTGTGAGTTATGCCTTTCTTCACCATGACATAAAGCACATCATCGGGAATATGTTCTTTTTGTATCTTTTCGGCAACAATATCAACGACAAGCTTGGTAACGTAGGTTACGTATGTTTGTATCTGGCCGGTGCGGTTTTCAGCGGGATAGGTCATGTTTTGATGAGCGGTTCACCGGTTCTTGGCGCGAGCGGCGCGGTTGCGGCGGTGACGGGGGCATATCTGGTTTTGTTTCCACAGACGCTGATAACGGTTTTTTACTGGCTGCTTTTTTTTATCAGCACGGTTGATATACCAGCGTTGTGGTTTATCGGCTTTAAGCTGATTTTCTGGGACAATATTATCGAGCGCAGCATTCCGAGCATAGCTTATGGAGCGCATTTATCGGGATATACATTCGGTATTTTTTCGATGCTTTTGCTGCTTTCGACAGGCTTGCTGAGCAGTACCCATTTTGATTTGTTTTCGATGCTGAAGCGTTGGAACCGTCGTCGTGTGTATCGTGACGTGGTTTCGAGCGGTTATGACCCTTTTAGCGGCAAGGTTCGTTCCAAGCGTATCCGGGCAAAAGAGGTCAAGTCATCATCGCAGCGCAAGCAGGAGGCGAAGATAAGCGAGCTTCGCAAGGAGATAAGCAATCGGATGGGTGAGCGGAATTTACCGGAGGCGGCGAGGCTTTATCTGGAACTTACCGAGGCGGACAGCTCACAGGTTCCACCACGTCAGTATTTACTTGATATTGCGAACCAGCTTGCGAGTGAGAACAAGCATTCGGAGGCGGCGGCGGCTTATGAGAAGTTTTTGGCCCACTATACGAACTACGAATATTCGGAACAGGTTCAATTGATGCTGGGGATAATTTACAGTCGTTATCTGGAGGAGCCTGGGCTTGCGGCGAAGAATCTGGAGGCTGCGTGCGGCAAGCTGACCGAGCCGGGGCAGGTGAAGATGTGCGAAGAGGAGCTTGCGAAGGTTCGAGAGCGGGGAAAATAGTCCTGGGAGCGGTTGATATTTGTGCCAATAAAAGAGTTGACAATGAGAGGGGTGGGTGCTAAGTTTAGTTGTGCGATGTTTTTTAGCGTTTCGGAAGGTTTTTTGAAAGGACTCTTTTAGGGAGGCAGAAAAATGCAATCTCGCATCAATCTCTTTTTGCTCGTTATTATTCTAAGTTTGGCATGGGTCATATTCGCAGGAGAGGCGGTCATTGGCGCCGAAGAAGGTGTTTCCCCCGGAGGCACCGAAATTGGCGTTGAGGGTTATCCATATGTAGCGGAGATAACAGGTGACAATGTTAATATGCGTTCCGGGCCAGGAACGAACTACTACCGCTGCGGCAAGCTTAACCAAGGAGTCCGGGTGGAGGTTGTAGGGAGCCAGTTCAGTTGGTCTCGTATTGTGCCTCCGGAGGGTAGTTTTTCGTGGATTTCCAAACAATACGTAAGTATTAACGCTGATGAGGAAAGCATAGGTACTGTTACCGGTAATGCAGTCCGAGTTTATGCGGGTTCGTCTGAGTTGAAGCCGATCCACAGTACGACCGTTCAGTTGAGACTTAACCGGGATGATAAAGTCAAGCTACTGTCAGGAGAGGAAGGCGATTACTATAAGATTTCTCCGCCGGTAGGTTCTTACCTTTGGGTGAGTACTCAATATACGAGAGCTCTGGGAGCCATAGGTGAGGTAGCAGTGGCGGTTGAGAAGCCTATTGTTGAGGAACCCAAAGCGGAGGCAGAGGGTGTCAAGAAGCCGACGGCGCCAACTGTGGTACAACGTCCGGTGGCGGACCCTTCAGTGGAGGCGAAGAAGCTGAGGGAATATTATGCTTTGGCGAAGCGGATGGAATCGGAGCGTGAGAAGCCGATAGAGCAGCAGGATTATTCGAATATCAAGAAGGCGCTGGTTGAGATGGCGGAGATTGGAGAAGCGGGCAAGGCGGCCCGTTATTCGGCGTTTGCGGTTAAGCAGATAGAGCGTATCGAGCTGGCGCTTGCAATTGGTAAGGAGTTGCCACTTCAGGAATCTCAATTAGAGGGAGTGAAGAAGCAGATAGAGCAGGCGCGAGAGGCGGGTCTTTCGAAGGTTCCGGACATGGGTAAATTTGCGGCGATGGGCAAACTTCAGGTTTCGAGTATTTACGGCCCGGGCTACTATCGAGTAGTAGACGATTCGGGGAAGATGCTTTGTTATGCACTTCCGAGCGGTCCGGCGAGCGGTTTAGATATGAAAGAGCTATTGGGTAAGAAGATTGGACTTGTCGGAGCGATAGAGGCCTATCCGCAGAGCGGCGGCGCCCTGGTTCGTTTTACGGAGATAGTCAAGGTGGATTAATCTGTAATTAGGGGGGAGATGGTTTTCCAGAGGGGGAAAGACGTTTTTTATGGGGGTCATTCAGACTGTTGGTTTTCAATTCCGAGCAGTTTGAAGTCTTTCTTAATAATGGACAATGTTGTAGTAGTGATTTTGGGGTTGTAAAGGTAGCCGCTTACTTCCATTTTGACGACGGCGGTTCCAAGGCTTTCAGTGAGAGACTGCCAGATGGAAGGCTCGTCGGTGGCGGGGCGTTTTCCTCTTGCGGTGAGTAGCAAATCGACCATATCGGTTTGAAGGTCGATTGTTCCTGAGCCTTTGAAAGCGACGGTCTGTCCTGAGAGGTCAAACTTTTCGATGAATAATTTATTGTTTTTGATGTACGAGTCAATGAGCATCTGGTCGAAGGCGTAGTCTTTTGGTTCGTTGAGTTGTAGTACCTGCAGGAGTTTAGCCAGAGGTGAGAGTTTTCCGACCTGCATGTCAGTAATTTTTAGACGAAGCCTTCCGATTTTCGGCGAGTTTTCGTCAAGTTCTGCGGCGAGGCCCAATGAGCCGTTTATTTTTCCGGTGGAATAGTTATCCTGGTCGGTCGGTTCGGTTTTTATTTGTTCGATATTTTTTGGTTCTGCGAGAAATTGTCTCAGGTCGATATTTTCGAATCCTACCTGTAGCCAGTATGCGGAGGGCCGGTCGATGAGCTGTTTTAGTTCGCATTTTCCGGTTATGTATCCGCCATAACAATCGGCGACCATTTTTTTTGTGGTCCAGGTTTTTTTTTCGGGGTCGTAATCGAAATATGTTTTTATATTTGTGAGTGATTTTTTTCCAATCCAGAAGTTTTCGGCGTGCAGGTCAAGGTATCCAGTGCTGAGGATGTTTTCGGCCATCGTTATTTTGCCGTTTATTTTCAGGTTTGATACAATAGGAGTCTGGTTATCGTTGTCGAAGATGTCAGCGGTAATATTGTTCGGCTCGAGGGCGTTTTTTGTTATCTTTAGAGTTCCGGTGACATTTTTGAGTGGGTGTCTGAAATAGGGCAGGTTCAGGCTGGCGTCGAGACATTCGACGATAATATTTTGTTCGCTTGGTTGCCGGTCTGCGTGTTTTTGCAGGTTTGTGGTGTAGTTTATTTTTCCCTGAGGATTTAGTTCGGAGGTAATTTTTTTAAACGAGGCAGGCATGAGATTGAGCAGGTCATCGTTTAACCGTGCCTGCTTTGCATTTATTGAAAGTTCATAGCGAAGCTGTTTGTTTTCTTCGGCGGGGCTAATCCATCCGGAGATGGAGACCAGTCCCTGACTATGTTGTCCTGTTAGGTTTTCTATTTTTATCAGGTCAGGAGTGATTATGGTTTTGGCAGATATATCAGAGATGATGAGCGGCAGATTATTTTCGTTTAGCGAAGCGTTTTTCAGGGACACGTTTGCTTTAAATGTAGTGGGGTCGGTTGAATCTGTGGGTGTGAAGACTTTGAGGTCGGCGTCGGCAAAGCCGCTTATGTTGAATCGCTGGAAGAGTTGTTTTTGTTGAGGGGGCATTGCGTCGGCGAGAGTGGAATCGAGGGGGATATCATTTGCGATGATATCAATATCGTATACCGGTCTTTCGGAACGTCGATTGGTTACTTTACCATTGATTTTTATATTCTTGTGCTGGTCTTTTGAGATGAGGTTTTTGAGAGTGATAGAGTCATGGTCGAAAGAGAGTCTTCCGGTGAGATTTTTCAGTGGATATGGGAAATATCTGCATTTTGATTCTATTTCAAGCAAGTCGACGTCGAGCAGTATTTTTTTGTCTGATTCATTTTTTTGGATGAATGAGTATTTTATGGCGGCGGTTCCGGCGGGCGAGAAGTTAAGCCAATCTTTTTTCTGGTTTTGAGTTAAGGCGCCGTACAAATCGCTGTCGAGAGCCATGTTTTTGCTTGTCATTTGGATATCGCAGTTCCAGTTCGGCCCGAAGTTTTTTACCTGGCCGGCAAAAGAGAGCTTTACATTTTTGTGCTCACCGTTGAGGTCGTTAAGTGTAAGGCTTTTTTCGTCGAAACCGATGGTTCCAACGATGTGGTCCATCGGGTATGGGAAGTTTCGGTCTGTGATTGAGGCATTTTTGCAGTAGATGGTTCCCTGGAAATTGGATTGGTCGAGACTTTTCAGGTTTCCCGAGGCGTCGAGTCGGATGTCGATTTGTCCTTCCGGCTGGTATCGATAAAAGAATTTTTGTAGTACGATAGCGGCGTTGAATTTTTCGAAGAAGGCGGGTTTGTCAAAGACGTCAGAAGCGGGTGTGTGTGTTCCGAACAAGTCATTAATTCTGAGCTTTAATGAGTAATTGCCGTCGGGTTCATATTTGAGTTCAGCGGCGAGGACATCGATTCTCCAAGTTCTTTCAAAAGCAGGTATGTCAGCAGAAGAGATATCTCCTGTTATGGTAACAGTGCCGGGCTTCCAGGAGCCTGTAAGTATGCTTCTGCCGGTCAGGCCCAGTCTTTCTGCAGTTATTATATAGAATGAGCATATGTCCTTTGGATATTCAAGTGGAGTCAGTTCTGCATTGAGGGGTATTTCGGCGATGATTTTAGTTTGTCCTGCAGAGACCTTGGAGTATTGTAGTATTCCGTTTTCGAGTTTAATGGGCGGCATTTTTTTTGCAGGCCCTTTGGAGGGGTCTATTTTAAGAGGTACAAGGTTCCATTTTCCGGAGTCTAAATCATACTGTGCGTTGAAGGTGAAATTTCGGACGTGTATTTGTTTTAGTTTTGGTCTTAGAAGCAGCAGGCTTAGTGTAGTGAATCGTGCATTTACGATTTCGGCTTTTAATATGGTGTTGTCGTATTTTTTTGCCTGTTTGGGTTTGATGGTGAGTTCTTCGATTCTTATCCGGCCGTTAAGGTCGAGGTCAATGATTTCGGCTTGTACATTTGTGTTTGTCAGTTCGGCGATTTGTTTTAATGCGGTTCGGCGCAGGAAGGGGCTTGTAAGTACGAAAACAATCCACAAAGCCACAAGAAGTAGCGAAGCAGCGAGGGCTGCTCGAAGGATTTTTTTTGCGGTTCCCTGCTTACCAGATTTGTTTGAGTTTGAGAGCATTTATTTCTGCAACGTGTACGCAATAAGAGATTAGAGTTTTTTAGCTATTTACCAGTTCTGTTTATTGCTTTATCGGCAATATCTCGTCTGCAATAAGCGTCTTGGAAGTTTATTTTGTCAACAGCTTCGTAAGCCCTTTTCTTGGCTTCAGCGACGGTGTTGCCCATAGCTGTTACGCCGAGTACTCTTCCGGCGTTAGTGATGAGGTCGCCGTTTTTTTCGGCGGTTCCGGCGTGGAAGACAACGACGTCCTTTAGTTTTTCGGCCTGTTCGATACCGGTAATAACTTTTCCTTTTTCGTAATTGCCGGGGTATCCGCCGGAAGCCATAACGACGCAGACGGCAGGTCTTGGGTCCCATTGGAGAGTGATTTGGTCGAGGGTTCCGTTGCAGACGGCGAGGCAAACTTCGAGGAGGTCGCTTTTGAGCCTCATAATTACCGGCTGGGTTTCGGGGTCTCCGAACCTGACATTGTATTCGAGTACTCTTGGCCCTGCTGCGGTTACCATAATACCGGCGTATAAGACCCCCTTGTATGGCGTGCCGTTTCGGTTCATACCGTCGATGGTTGGTACAAGTATTTCGCGAGTAATCTGGTCCATCAAATTTTCGGTTACGATTGGAGCGGGGCTGTATGCACCCATGCCGCCGGTGTTTGGGCCAGTGCCGCCTTCGCCGATGGGTTTGTGGTCCTGAGAGGATTCCATGACGTAGATGTTTCTGCCGTCGACGAAAGCAAGGATAGAGGCTTCTTCACCGAGTAGTTTATCCTCGACGACAACAATGTTTCCTGCGGGGCCGAAAGTTTTTTCGTTCATAATTTTTTCTGCTGCGAGTATACCATCGGAGGGTTCGTCACAGACGAAGACGCCCTTTCCCTTTGCCAGGCCTGCGGCTTTTACGACAACGGCTTCATCCCTGCTTGCGATGTATGCTTTTGCGTCATCAAATCTGTCGAAGATTCTTGCCTCTGCGGTGGAGATGGCACTTGAGCGCATCAGCTGCTTTGCGAAGGCCTTGTCGGCTTCGAGTTTAGCGGCCTCGGCATTCGGACCGAGGGCTTTTATGCCGGCGTTTTCGCAGACGTCGACAATTCCTGCGGCGAGGGGGTCTTCGGGGCCGACGACGACAAGTCCTACGCTTTTTTGTTTTGCGAAATCGACGAGTTTGTCAATGTCTGTTACTTTGATGGGGACGTTTTGACCACATTGAGCAGTCCCTGGGTTTCCGGGAGCGATGTAGAGTTTATCCAGGTTTTTTGATTGAGCGAGTTTCCATGCGAGGGCGTGTTCACGTCCGCCACTTCCGATTAAGAGCACGTTCATTTGCCAACCTCGAATTAGATTTTTGTATTATTTTTTGTCTTTCCGATTTGGATAATCTACCAGAAGTAGTTTTTTAACTCAAGTTTTCTTTGTATTGGCGGGGTTGCGTTATGTTGTGATTTTATCTGTTTTGAAGTAGTTTAGTAAATGTTTATTGCTAAGAGTCGGCTTAGATGTTAGTCTATTTGTGAAAGAGTTTAAGGGAGTTAGTAGTGGAACTATCGTGGTCAACGAAAGTTAGGATTGCCGGGTCAGTGGCGGTTGGTGTGGTTTTGATAGGTTTTATCGGCTGGCCTCTGGTAGCGCCATCGGAGCCCGGAGGTGCGATATTGATGGTGGTTGGCGGAGGGGCAGCGAGTCTATTGGGTTTGGCGTTTTTTTGTGGATTTGCGGCTTATTTTGTATCGTGGCCCGAAGGTCGTGAAATCGGGATTCTGGCGGTACCTTCTGGTCTGGGGGTATGGGCGTTGTGTAGCGGCAATATGGCGGGGCTGCTTCAGTTGAATCCGGGTTCTGTTTCCTATCGGGAGAGTATTTTTGAGTCAATCAGGTGGGAGCCTGTTTTCTGGCTGGCAGTGGTTGGAGCGGGCTTTGCGGGTGTTTTGCTGGGGCAGATGGTACGTCAGCCCGAAGTTGAGGCAGAGAAGAAGATAGAAGAAGGCAAAACCAAAGCGGGTTTGTACTCTAAAGTGGTTACGGCGTTAGCGTCGCTGGTTATTTCGGTTTTAGTAGCGCAGGTTCTAATAGGTATATTGGCGCAGGATGTTCGTATAGGGGACAGCAAGGTGGGATTTGTTGTTGGTCAGCCTGCAATAGGTCAAATAGTTTTTGCGGTTCTGGTTTCTTTTGGGATGTCGGGTTTTGTTGTTAAGCGGTTTCTTGGCGCCAGCTATATCTGGCCTGTAGTGGCGCCGGCTTTGGTGACGGGAGTTTCTGTTACGGTATTGATGCGGAGGGGTTTGCTGGAGCACGTTGCGAGTCGTTATCCGGCGGTATTTTTCGCTAATGGTATTTTGGCGATACTTCCCGTTCAGATAGTTGCTTTTGGGGTTCTTGGTTCGATAGCAGGGTACTGGACAGCAATTCGCTACGATTATTGGCGTGAACACGAACTGGGCTGAGAACAGGTCATTTTGGGAAATTGTTGCATCTTTTTTTCAACTCTTTTTATTTTGTTAAGTAGATATTTTTGAGGCACTTACAGCGAAAAGGTCCTATAATTAAATTTGTTTGTGCAAACGGAGGGAAAAATGGTTGTTTTTGGTCTCGAAATTAGCCGAAAATACAGTTGCACAGCCGGGATTTTCGCTGCTCTGTGAATGTTGGCTAAGGCCTTTGTGAACAAGCACTTAGGTGTTTGCCGGTGGTGCGGTGAACAGCGTAAGAGCTTTAGTCGTATTTTTAATGTAAGAAGCCAGCGACAAAAGGAGTTGACGATGTTGGTTTTGAGCAGACAAAAAGATGAATCGATAATGATTGGTGATGATGTTGAGATAACAATCGTTGACGTTCGAGGAGATAAGGTGCGTTTGGGTATAGTTGCCCCGAGGGAGGTTCCGGTTCATCGCAGGGAAGTGTACGAAGCGATTCAGCGTGAAAACGAAGAGAAGAAACAGAAGCAAGAGGAAGAAGGTAAAGAGTAGTATCTGATTTGGCTGCTGTTTCTGTAGTAACCCGCGCATGACTTTGTAAATAGAGAGTCTGTATTTTTTAACCCTCCATATTTCATTTCCGTGTTTTTGTTTATAACAAATCAGCGGCTGTTTTGCGTCGAGCATTGGAGCAAAACTGTTCGAAGGAGATAGCTCGCCGTTTTTAGAATGTTGATTGACTTTGAGGTTTATCGGCATATATTAGGTGAGAAGCAATCAATCTTTTGGAAAGGAAATAACGATGCAAGAGAAGGTCAGTTCGGTTTTATTTTTCGTGATTTTATCAGTTGTGTTTTTTTTAGCCGCCGGGGATTCAGCTTTAGGGGAGTCTCAACGGGAGCGGTTGTTGATGGATTTTGGTTGGAAGTTTCATCTTGGTCATCTTTGTGATATTGAGAAGGACTTCGGCTACCAGGAGAACCGGAGCAAGACGAGCAGGCCAGACGGGCCTTGTAATCCTGAATTTGACGCGAGTGCGTGGCCGAGTGTTGATTTGCCGCACGACTGGGCGGTGGGGCTTACGGTAGACAGCGGCGCCGACGCTATGCACGCCTACAAGCCGCTGGGGCGCAAGTACCCTGCGAATTCTGTGGGTTGGTATCGTAAGAGCTTTGAGGTACCGGAGAGCGATTTGGGCAAGAGACTTTCGCTGGAGTTTGACGGAGTGTTTCGTGACTGTGAGGTGTGGCTGAATGGGTATTCTTTGTACAGGCACCTAAGCGGGTATACGAGCTTCGAGATTGACATTACAAATTATGTCAACTACGGCGGCAGAAACGTGGTTGTGGTTCGTGTTGATGCGAGCGGATATGAATTGTGGTCATACGAGGGAGCGGGTATATACCGGCATGTCTGGCTTGTGAAAGCTTCTGATGTGCATGTAGCGCAGTGGGGGACATTCGTGATGTCGGAGGTTGAGGGTGATTCTGCGGTTGTTAGTATCGAGACGAAAGTAGCCAACGAGAGCGATGAGGGGACGGATATTAAACTAAGGTCGACTGTAGTTGATGCTGAAGGAGGGGAGATTGCTAAGGTTGAATCCGGCAGGCGGATGAAGAGCTGGTCGGAAACAGAGATAAACCAGAAAGTGAAGTTGAGTGATGTGCATCTATGGTCTCTGGAAGAGCCTTACCTTTATAAGCTGGTGACGGAGGTGGAGAAACAGGGCCAGGTTGTTGATAGATGTGAGACGAACTTTGGTGTCAGAAGCATTCGTTTTGACGCGGACGCTGGGTTTTTCCTGAACGGCGAACCGGTTAGGCTCAAAGGCGTTTGTCTGCATCAGGACCACGGAGGTGTTGGGATTGCGGTTCC